>FWPV01000728.1_pt1 | contig 99653 bp, 110 predicted proteins | sample 2228371 | NCBI WGS metagenome assembly FWPV01 (sample SAMEA103939776, study PRJEB20133) | metagenome
GGATGCCTGACCAGCCTACAAATACGAATCTGTCGCGCTTGAGCCAGTCATCGAGGATGTCGAACCATCCCCGCTCTGCTGGCGCACGTCCGATTGCTATGGTCATGGAATTAAATCCTCTTGCAAATATTAGATGCCAAATGTGAACTACCACTATTGAGTCAAAGATTACAATAGCGGCTTCCTGCTTCGTCGGGATCTGCGTCTAACAAGACAAAAGTCCTGCAAGCCGCTTTACGTTCCCTCCACAGGCAGCAGAGCTAGTTCCTAGCTCCGAAAGTCATCAGACTTCGCACTGCATAATTTTTCTATGGCAATCACTTGGTTTTCGTTAAAATCCAACCCTTAAGCCTACCAAAACGCACTAAGTTTTTTTACCTACTGCGCATGGCAGACATTAAGGGCAGACTAGGCCTCCCACCAGCGTTTGCCGCGGGACAACCATATTAACGTGATAGCGGAATTCTTACGAAATATCAAGGTGAATATGGCGTTCTTTCTCAGGTTTCTCATAATTGGCGTGTGGCTGGTAAGACCCACAGGCAAGCGGCGCTGACTGTTGACGGACTAGCGTGAATAGGGGAGTAATCTTTAAGTTTTGTAAAGAATCCCGCTTTTTCATGGTGGTAAGTTGCCTGTTACCGCTCTCAGTGCTCTTATGGCAGACTAGGAAAGCACAGGCAGTGAGTCAACGGCATGTTCAAGACAATTCTGGTAGCCCTTGATACCAGTGATTTAGCGAAGCAGGTAATGACGGCGGTTGATCAGTTAAACTTAGACCCCGATGCCTACGTGATTCTCAGCCATGTTATTTCCCCCACCGAGTCGGGTTTTGGGGTTAGTGCTGATCGCCCCTCGCCGCATCCGCAGATTGGCACCTATCGCAGCATTGAGCAACACTTAAAACAGTTTCAGGATTGGCTGCCGTGTAAATCGGACATTGAAATTGTTACGGGGGATCCAGTCGAGGAAATTTTACGGTTGGCCAACATCTACAGTGCGGATTTAATTGTTTTGGGCAGCCGCGGCTTGACGGGTGTGCGGCGGGTGGTTCAAGGTTCGGTCAGCAGCGCTGTTGTTGCCGATGCGACCTGCTCGGTTTTGGTGGTTAAATCACCAGACGTTGCGGATGTTTAGCCGATGCAAAACCTAACGGGGTTGAGCGCGTGAGAGCAACCGCAGCTATCGCGAGATTTTGCAGGAGAATCTCTTTACTTTTGCTGCTAGTGTCAGTGCCCCCAACCGTACCGTCACGGCTCTTGCCGATGCCCTAGGGGGAACCCCTGTGCCACTGAAGTGTGAAATTCCTTTTTCCTCGGCCTACAAGTGGAGTGCGGTAGCGTGGGATGATAGCGGCGCCTATTTTTTGGGGGCACCGGATGTGTTGTTGCAGGTCGTTCCGAGCTGTCCAGAACTGGAGAACTCCCTGCAGGCGGGACGCGCTCAAGGATTGCGGGTGCTGCTGTTTGCCCACAGTCTGCAGTACCCCACGTGGGATGAGGGGCATCAGACTACCGCCGCACTTGACTCCGTTAGCGGTCATTTGGGTGGGCGATCGCCTCCGTACCCAGGCTAAAGACGTGCTAGAGCGCTTTCAGGCTGCCGGCATTGCTATCAAAATTATTTCCGGTGACCATGCCGACACGGTGGTGGCTTTGGCAAAGCAGGTCGGGCTAGACCCCGAAGCAATTGCTGTTTCTGGTCAAGAACTTGCGCTGCTGGATGACCCCAGTTTTGATCAGATGGCTGAAAAAGCGACGGTCTTTGGGCGCGTTACCCCCAGTCAAAAAGCACAACTGGTGAGCCGCTTACGAGCGCAGAGCCATCAAGTCGCCATGATTGGGGACGGCGTGAACGATGTACCATCCCTGAAGCAAGCCAATGTAGGAATTGCCATGGAAAGTGGCAGTGCCATTACTCGCAATGTGGCGGATATTGTCCTGTTGCGGGACTCGTTTGCCGCGTTACCGGAAGCCTTTCGCGAAGGCCAGCGGATTTATAACGGCATTCGGGATGTAACCAAACTGTTTCTGGTGCGGGTGTTTAGCTTTAGTTTGCTATCGTTGGTGACGGTGATGGCGGGTCGCGCCTTTCCCCTGCTCATCAAGCACGGTACGCTGTTGACCCTTTGGGGGGTTGGTTTACCCACATTGGCCGTTGCCTTTTGGGCGGTGCCGGGATCGCGACCCTACCGCTCCCTCATTCGCTCGCTGTTGCACTTTGTGGTACCTGCTACCCTTAGCTTGGCACTTTTGGGTATTTTTGTTTATTTCGGCGTTTTGGCACAGAACTTGATTCCTCTCATGGAACTGCTCCAAAGCGGGTTTGACCTCACTTTGCTGGATCGGCAAGGGGTGATTGGCGATATTCACTACAGCGTGGCGATCGCCCGCACAGCCTTGGTGACGACCCTGCTGCTGGCCTCCCTGTGTCTTGTGCTTTTTCTGAAACCACCTCATCCGGCATGGGTGGGGGGTGCCCCGTTGGTGGGTAACTGGCGCTACGTCGCGATTGTTGGGGGACTCTTGGCGCTCTTTCTTGGCATTAGTGCTTCCCCGAGCCTGCGATCGCTAGTGGAACTGGAGCCTCTGTCTTGGCAGTTGTGGGCATTCACTGTGCTGATTGTTATGTTGTGGGTGCTGCTGCTGCGCACCTTCTGGCGCTATCGCCTCTTAGATCGCTTTTTGGGGGTGAACTTAGATGGCACACCCTAGGACTTCCTTAGAGGCTATGAGCGCAGAGGTTCAACACCGATGCCTTGAATCTGCCTATCCCAAGGGTTTAGAATGCAGAGTGCAACAATAATAAACATTTTTTAACGTTTTCCCATACATTAATGCGTTTAGTCAGCACAGTGGAACTTGGCTCAAACCTGTGGCGATGGCTTCTGCCGCTAGCGGTGTTACTAACGGTGTTGGGATGTTGGGGCATGGCTCTGCTGTTGCCGCTAACGGATCCTTACGTGCAGTCGGTACGGTCAGTTGTTGGGGATGCGTCTCGGGGTGAGCAAATTTATGTGATGAACTGTGCGGGCTGCCATGGCATCGAAGGAAAGGGGCAAGTGGGACCCACGCTAGTGCAAATCAGCCGCCGGCGATCGCAACCACAGTTAATTCATCAAATCGTGAGTGGTGAAACCCCACCAATGCCCAAGTTTCAGGCTCAACCTCAAGATATGGCGGATTTGCTGAGCTATTTGAAAACGCTGTGAACTACCGCTATTGAATCATAGATTGCAATAGCAGCTTCCTACCCAACAGATTGCCCAATCGTAGATTTCTTACGTCCTCTACGGCTGGGTCTTACATCTGGACAGTCGGCTTTGCCTCGCGTCCCGGAGGTCAATAATCGTAGTCCTTCATCTCTGATGTTGATAGCTGCATTGATGTCTCGGTCATGGTTAGCCCCACAGCGAGGACACGTCCAGTTCCTGACATCCAATGGAAGCAAAATACTGGTCGCAGCGGTTTTTGGTAACGGTGACGGTTTTGACCTTACCCTCTACTGGTCGATGCAGAACGGCTTTAACCGCTCCAAGCAGCATCACGGCGTTCTCCAGTACTTTGACGTTTTGGGGGTACTGGATGGACTGCTTATCGTGCTTCGATTTGAATCGTGGATAACTGGCTCGTTTCTCAAAGAAGTTGTTAAAAGCGGTGCCTAGGTTAATACAAACCTGTTGCAGGCACTGTGCGTAAGTCAGTTTTAACCACTCATACTCCTCTTTAAGCTTGGGAATCTGTTTTTTGATGTCGTAACTTGATAGGCCTTTACCTGTCTCCTTGTAGGTTTGGTTGATCGCAGCGGAGGATGCTTGCGGGTTTTGCTAAATACTCGAGATTGTTGAGTCGGTTTGCGACAGCCAATCCCTATTGCCTTTCCGAAGGGGATGAGTTAACGTGGTCTTGGTTCGTAGCTGGGGTAATCAGCACAAACTGTTAAGTTATTTCAGCAATATCGAATTTATTTTAAGGAATTTGTCAATGAACTCGTCTGAAGAGAATATCCCCAATTATTTGATACCCGCGATTCTTTCAACGGTTTGCTGTTGTTTACCTTTTGGTGTAGTTGCGATTATTTTTGCTGCTCAGGTTAACTCAAAATTAGCTGCGGGCGATCGCGCGGGTGCCATAGAAGCCTCAAACAAAGCAAAGCTTTTCACTTGGATTGCCTTTGGTCTTGGGTTCGTTGGCTCCGCACTATACGTGATTATCACCGTGCTTGCCATTATGGCTGAGCAAAGTGGCATGTAATTAAGGGTACACCCGTCCTTTCCACGCCCCCCCACGACCTTGCCAATGCCGTCGTGCCGAGTCAAGGGTCATCAAGGTGTAGAGCAAGGCAATGGCCGGTACGGTAAAAGCCCAAGGCCAGCGTAAATTATAAAAGCGCACCGTGGGCGTGTAGGCGATCGCCATCAGCAGCCAAACAACCCCTCCTGTTGCTGCTAAGCCTAATTCTGGCAGCGTGAAACCCACCCCGAGGGCGATCGGCGCCACCAAATAGACCAGCGTCATGCCGATAACCGTTCCCAGCAACAGCAAGGGGGAATAGGATAACTGGGTGTAGGCCGTGCGCGCCACCATCTGCCAAATACTGGCAAGGGTGGTATAGGCGCGTAAGCTGACTGTTGTGGGGGTAAAGCCCAGCCAAATTTTGTATCCCGCTCGCTTCACGGCTGCGGCTAAGGAGCAATCATCAATCAGGGCATTGCGAATACAGGCAATGCCGCCGATTTTTTCGAGTACCGTTGTTGCCACCAGAATACAGCCCCCTGCTGCTGCCGCCGTTGACCGTTGCGGATCATTGACCCAGCGAAAGGGATAGAGCTTGGCAAAGAAAAAGATAAAGGCGGGAATGAGCAGTTTTTCCCAGAAACTTTGGCAGCGCAGCTTCACCATTAAGGAAACCAGGGCGCACTGGTACGTGCAGGCATGAGCCACTAATTCCCTCAGGTTTTGGGGGGCATGGGCAATATCCGCATCCGTCAGCAAAAGGTACTCAGGCGAACGCTCACTGGCTACCGCCACCCCTTGGGAGAGTGCCCACAGTTTCCCCGACCAGCCAGTAGGGAGAGGAGTGCCTTGAATAACCGTCAACTGTCCCTCTTTTCCCAGTGCCGCAGCGGTTTGCTGGGCAATGGCCGCTGTGCCATCCTCACTTTGATCATCTATCAACGTGAGATGGAACTCACCGGCATAGTCCTGCTCAAGGAGCGATCGCACACTGGTGGCAATGACACTGGCTTCGTTCCGGGCAGGAATGACGACGCCAACCCGCGGCCAATGGGCGGGCGGCTCCCCCTGTAAGCGCTGGTCAGGCTGCCAAAAGCCGCCCCAAAACAGGAGCAACACCAGCCAAATCAGTAATGACAGAAGGGTTGCCCCCCAAAGCCACAGGGTGGGACTAAACATCCATGACCTCCTCCTCGCTGTCTAAGGGCGTAAGCTGCTGATGCTGTTGACGGCGCGATCGCCGCCGATATTTTTTGGGATCTAAGAGGGGCTCCTCGTGGAGAGCACCGTGGCGATCCATTTTGGTCTTGCTGGGGGGCGTTGTTTCGGCAGGATAGGTCTTTGTGGTCGCGAGTTCCTCCAAAAGACTCAGATACAGGGGGTAGCGCTCCCACTCACCCCGCACCACACAGTTGGGTTCCTGACGATGGTAGCAATTGTCAAACTGGCACTGACTGTGTGCCAACCGCTGGCGAATTTCTGGAAAGGCTTGCGCTAACTGCTGCGGGGTTGTGGCCAACTCCGGCTGGTTAAAACCCGGGGTATCGGCAATCCAGCCGCCCGACGCTAAGGGAAACAGTTCCACATGCCGGGTGGTATGCTGCCCCTTGCGCCAGTACTCGGAAATTGCACCAACACGGACATTGCCCTCAGGATGTAAATGGCGAATGAGGCTACTTTTGCCCACCCCCGAAGGACCTGAGACCACAGTAATCTTCTGGCTCAAGGGGGGGAGTAAGACTTGCCATTGCGAACCAACGGTGAGGCTGAAGGCATGGCTGTTGTAGCCCCACGACCGCAGGCGATCGCGCCACTGGGTCTGTTCTGCCTCTCCCACCCGATCCGCCTTGGTCAGCCCCACAAGGATCTCCACCCCCAAGAGTTCGGCAGTGATGAGAAAGCGCGTCATTTGCTGGGCATCGGGCTCAGGATCTGCTAAGGCAAACAGGAGTAGAATCTGATCCACGTTGGCGATCGCTGGACGCAACAATTGATTACGCCGTGGTAAAACGTGGTGAATAGCGCCGCGCCGTCCTTGCCAGTCGGGATGGCTGACCTCCACCCAGTCCCCCACATAAATTTGCTGCCCCATTTTCTTTAAGCGACTGCGCCGCACGCACAGTAACTCCGCAATGCCGTTGCAAGGCTGATGTAAGCGCACGCGGTAGTAGTTGGCCTGCACCGCTCGCACTAAACCCAAAAGCGCACTCATGCGGACTCAGCCGGTCGCTGGACACGTAGGGCAAAGTGCTCTCCCTTGGGCTCAACGGCCAACACCTCATACCCCGCCATCCGCAGACTATCGGGCACCTGCTCAATGGGTTCACCCGCATCTAACCACACTTCCAGAGGCTGCCGCGGGGCAAGCTGCTGTAACCGCAGTTTGGTGCGCACAAAGTTCAGAGGGCAGGGAGTTCCCCGCAAATCCAGTATGTCCATGCCGTTGGTGGTAACTGACCTGCTCCTATGATCCCAAAAAGTTTGCCACTTTGGTGATCACCGCCTGCCGTTCCCGATCAAGGGGAAGAAGATGGCCGGAGTGCTCAAGCCAATGCAGTTCTTTTTGGGGACTGCCCAATTGCTCATAGATCTGGCGGGCACCTTCAGGATCAACTGTGTCATCTTGTCGCCCCTGCATAATGAGGGTTGGGCAACGGATGGCGGGTAATTCCTGTTCCACTTGGGCAATTAGCTCAAGAGCACTGGCCACCGCCTGCAGGTTAAAACTTTTGAAAAAAGCAGCCGCTTCCGCCTGTTGGCGCATCTGGGCATCGCCAATGGGGAGGGCTCGCCGAGGTAAGTAGGGTATCCAGGGGGCGATCGCCCGCACAAGGGGTTCAGCGGGCAGGGGGGCAAACCAAGGGCGATAAATCCGTAAAAATGGGGACAGGAGCACCAGTCGTGCTACCGGTTGGCCGTAAGCCAAATGCAGCGCTAGCGTTGCCCCCGTTGAAAAACCAATGACCGCCACGCTCTCAAAGTTGTCAGAGAGTTCTTGAAACGCCTTGAGGGCTGCTCCATACCACTGGAGCCATGTAGAAGGGGGCATGTGGCGAGCAGGGCGATCGTGCCCCGGATAGAGAATGGCCTGCACTGTTAGCCCCTGTTCGTAAAGGGCTGCCCCTAAAAGCTGCAGCTCGTAGGCACCCCCGCCAAGGCCGTGCAGCAACAAACAGGCCAAGCGGAGACTTTCATGGCCATAAAAAAAGGGCACGTTAATCAGCGGTGCCCCGGACATACTCACTTGTAGCGGATTAGCTGACGTAACTTTGGCGAGAAATGTGTTTTTCAAATGTGGCTTGGGTTTGATGCAGGAGTTGCTCGCGGCTATCGTTCGTGTGCTTGAGGGCAGGAACTAAATTGCGAGCTTGGAGTGCCATGTGCAGTTGCAGGTGGGCAACGTATTCGCTGAGATCTTCTCGAAGCAGGGGATGGCTTTGATGCACAGACACAGTGTTCTCCTTAAGCTGATGTTCAACGGTGCTGACCATATCAACATCTCCGCATAAGATGCTGGGGAGAGCAGCCAATGACTCGTGTGTTCGGCAGTTCAAAAGGGGTGGTTAGCAACCTGACCCTTTTAGAGGTTAACATTTCTCAGGTAGCATGCAGCAGTTTGCAATCAACTGTAACCTTTTGCAGGAGAGGGGGCGACAATGCGTTTACTCATTGCCAATGATGATGGGGTCTTTGCCCCCGGCATTCGCTGTTTGGCAGATACGTTGGCGATCGCCGGCCATCAGGTGAGTGTGGTGTGCCCCGATCGGGAGCGTTCCGCCACTGGCCACAGTTTGACCGTGTTTGATCCAATTCGCGCCGAGGTGGTGAGCGATCGCTTCCATCCGAGTATTCAAGCGTGGGCCTGCTCAGGCACCCCCTCAGACTGTGTGAAGTTGGCGCTGGGAGCTTTACTTCCAGAACTGCCGGACTACGTTCTCTCTGGGATTAATCAAGGCTCGAACTTGGGTACGGATATTCTCTACTCGGGAACGGTCTCAGCGGCCATGGAGGGGGTAATTGAGGGGATTCCCAGTATTGCCATTAGCCTCACCAGTTTTACAGTGCACGACTTTCAGCCGGCTGCGGACTTTGCCTGTCGCCTACTAAAAGCCATTGAAACGTCGCCGCCCCTGCCGCCCAAGATGCTCTTAAATGTGAATGTGCCCGCCCTCCCGGCCAGCGAAATTGCGGGTGTGGCCATTACCCGCCAAGGCATCCGCCGTTACCATGATCTGTTTCAGAAACGGGTGGATCCACGGGGCAAAACCTACTATTGGTTAGCCGGAGAAGTCGTGGAAGAGTATCCTCAAGATCCGGATCAACTCCTTACAGATGTGGAGGCGATCGCCCAGAACCTCATCAGTATTACACCCCTAACGTTTGATTTAACCTATCCCCAAGGCTTGGCGGAACTTTCCAGTTGGCTACAGGCGGAGAATGTGAGCCAGTTATTCAATCTCTAGGAGAACAGGAGCGTGATCGCTGGGCTTGGGCAGTCGCCGCGGTGCCACATCAATGTGACAGGCTTGCGCCCGCTCCTTGACCCCGTGGGTAATGTAGAGGTGATCAATGCGCCAACCCTGATTACGGCGAAATGAACCGGCACGGTAGTCCCACCAGGAATAGTGGCCGGGGTCGGCGGTAAAGTGCCGGAAGGCATCATGGAAGCCCAAGGCGCGAATGGCGGCCAACTGCTCCCGCTCGGCATCGGTGGCACCGACTTTGGTGGCGCGATCGCTGGCATCGAAGAGGTCTTTGTCTTCTGGGGCAATGTTAAAGTCACCGCAGAGAATGATCTCGCCGCTTAGAGTTGCCAAGTAGGCTTGCAACCCCTCGAGCCAGCGCAACTTGTAGTGATACTTGTCGCTGTCGTACTCACCCCCATTGGGAATATAGACATTCACAAGGGTGAGGTCGGGTGCTAACTGGGCGCGAATTAAGCGTTTTTGCTCGTCTAGAGCCGCTTGATCCCTCACTTGCGGTGCAAAACCGGCGACTACCCCCTCAAGAGGCTGACGACTAATGATGGCCACGCCGTTGTAAGCTTTTTGGCCACTGCAATAGACGTGGTAGCCCCGCTCTAAGAACGCCTGCCGCGGAAACTCGGCATCTACTACCTTTGTCTCCTGTAAGCAGAGGTAATCAACGCCCGTGGCATCTAACCAGTGGCAGACATGGTCAAGGCGCGTGCGAATTGAGTTGACATTCCAAGTAGCAATTTTGAGCATGGAACCTCAAGGAAGCTTAGTTGTATGATCTCATACTGCTTCTTCCAGAAAAGGTGCTAGTTTTTGTTATCTGTTTTTGTTATCCAAGGATGGGATTTAGAGTAAAGAAGGATGGGATTACAGTAAAGATATAGTTGGGGAGTGAGCAACAACACCCTGTATGGCTGGGTACGTTTTGGTTTTGGCAGTGATTATTTTAGGCGGCGCGATCGCGACCGTGGGCGATCGCCTTGGTTCTAAGGTGGGCAAAGCGCGGTTGAGCTTATTTAATTTACGGCCACGTCAAACAGCGGTACTCATTACTATTCTCACGGGTAGTCTGATTTCTGCCTCTACCTTAGCTTTGCTCTTTGCCCTCAGCCGCGAATTACAGGATGGCCTGCTACGCATTGGCACCATTCGCAAACAACAGGAAGCCGCGGAGCGGGAGCTCGCTGAAGCACTGGCACAAAAAGAGGCCATTGAAGAGGAACTGGCCAGTTCCCAAATTGAGCTCGCCAATATCCGCGCACGCCTTGGCCAAACCAATCAAATTCTAGAGCAGGCCGTCAATCGCCAAACCCTCACCGAAGCGGAACTCAACCAACTGCAAAACCGCTACACTAGGGCCCAAGCAGAACTCAAAGAATTTGAAGCCCAAGGAGCGCAACTACGGCAGGAAATTCAACGGCTACAACAGGAACGACAAGCAATTCAGGGTCGCCTCGAAGACGTGGCGGGGCAAAAGGCAGCACTAGAAATCGCCATTCGCACTGCCCAAGGGCGGCTAGCCGAGGTAGAGTCCCAGAAAAATAGTCTGCAAGCAGAAATTGATCGCATTCAAGATCAACTCGCGGTCGCCAATCGCCAACAACAGGTACTGCGGGATCAACAGCGCACTCTCCAGCAGGAAATTGCTGCCCTTGAAGCCAGTCGGCAGCGGCTTGAGGAAAATGTGAATATTTTGCTGCTGGGGTTACGGCGGGGGACGGTGTCCATTCGTACGGGTCAAGTGTTAGCTTCGGCAGTGATCCAAAACGTCACTGACCCCCAGCAAGCCACGAGAGCAATTGAGCAACTGCTGCGGGAAGCCCGCCGCACTGCCATTGTCCTGAACAATCCCCAAAACCTGAAACCCACCGACCAAGTTATTCAAGTCACTGCCGAAGATATTCAGCGTCTGCGTACCCAAATTAGTGATGGTCAGCCCTACGTAGTTCGTATTCTTGCCGCTGCCAACTATTTGCAAGGGGAAAGCAACATATTAGTTGTGCCGCAGGTGGCACGCAACCAAGAGGTTTTTCGGGAAGGGGAAAGCTTGGCAACCATCTCCTTTGATCCCAGCCAAATGACCGACGAGCAAATTTTTCAGCGTCTTGATCAGTTGTTTATGGTCACCAACAAACGGGCGATCGCCTCGGGTATTTTGCCGGATCCTGTTACCGGCAGTGTGGGCTCCTTTCGGCAGATTGAACTGGTGAAATTCATCCTTGACCTGAAGGATTACCAAGGCACTGTTGACATTAGCACTGTCACGCCAACGCCCGTTTATACGGCTGGTCCTCTGACTCTCTCCCTCGTGGCACGCCAAAATCAGCGGGTGATTCTGCGCAGTGGCTTAGATAGCTAAGCGATCAATCAAAAGCTGAGAGCCATCCTCTGGGACATTGCTGGAGCAGCATTGGAGCTTGTGGCCGTTGTCCGCTTGAGGCCTAAGATCCAGAACACTTGATCCTCGACAGCGGCGGCTTGTTGAGTGGCTCCTGCCTTCAGGAGGAGTTGATAGGTCATCATTAACTTTTCAATTTCAGCAACCTGCGCCCGAATTTCCTCTTCATCTAGGTAGAGACTTTCAATGACGGCATTGAGGTCAGACTCGGGATCGGCGACCAAGCAAGCTCCCTCTGCTACCACGGATCTGAGTTGGCCTTGATACTGCCGCAGCAAACGGCGAATTGTATAGGCAGTAACTGGTAAAAGTTTGGTCATTGATACCCCCGACATTTGTTGCATCTATTTGATCATTTGCTATGAAAAATAAGAAGCTTCCCTTCTACCCCTGCGCTATGGATCTTCAGCAGGGGATCAAAGAGATAAGAAAAACTAAAGTTTTATTTTGTCGATGTAATTATTCTAAGAAATTCGTGACGTGGGGATCATCCGTACTTTTACGGAGGACGGGGATCAACTGTGACTCGGATCACTAAAACAGCGTGATAGTAAGCATTTACAGACATTGTAAATAAATACAAAGAAACATTTTCTTGTTAAGAAATATGAAGAGGTGCCATTATGGTCGAGGGGGTTATCCTTTTGCGCAAAGATTGCACACATTTTGTCACATAGCCAATGGCTTGGTTCACCTCCTCCAACGTGGTGGTACGCAATAAACCAAATCGCAGGGTGGCGCGGGCTAACTCGGGCGATCGCCCCAAGGCGCGGATCACATGGGAAGGGGTTGGCTTTGCACTGCTACAGGCTGAACCAGAAGAGACGGCAACGTGGGGATAGAGCTCTCGCAGCAGGGCATTGCCATCTACGCCCGCAATGCTCACGTTGAGGCAGTTGGGCAGACTCTGCTCCAGATCTCCGTTCAAATACACCCCCTCTAGAGCTGAGAGGCCTTGCCAGAGGTGAGTTTTTAGCCGCCGCAGATGAGCAGTATCTTCAGTAAAACGGTGTTGCGCCAAGCGAACAGCCTCGGCAAAGCCTACGATCAGCGGGGTTGCCAACGTGCCCGATCGCCAACCCTGTTCCTGTTCGCCACCGTGGAGTTGTGGGGCAAGTTGTACTCGGGGGCGATCGCGCCGCAGGTAGAGGGCACCAATCCCCTTAGGACCGTAGAGTTTATGGGCGGTCACCGACAGGAGATCAATGTGCATCTGCTGTACATCAAGGGGAATTTTCCCCAAGGCTTGAGCCGCATCACAGTGAAAGAACACGTGGCGATCGCGACAGCGGCGACCAATCTCAGCCAAGGGTTGTACTACCCCGATTTCGTTATTGGCGGCCATCACCGACACAAGGATCGTATCCGGTGTAAAAGCCTGCTCCAGTTCCTCTAGGGCAATCTGACCATTGGCCTGCACGCCCAGATAGGTGACCCGAAACCCTAGGGACTCTAGGTAGCGGCAAGGGGCAAGCACAGCGCTGTGTTCTGTTTGTACAGTAATGATATGGCGACCTTGGCTGTAGTAGGCTTCAGCGATCCCTTTGATCGCTAAGTTATCTGCCTCAGTAGCGCCACTGGTAAAGATAATTTCTGCGGGATCGGCATTGATAGCTCTCGCAATTATTTCGCGGGCGGCAGTCACTGCTGCGGCGGCTTCCCAACCGTAGGCATGGGCGGCATTACTGGCATTGCCGGGGCAATCGCTAAAGTAGGGTAACATTGCCGCCACCACTTGCGGATCAACGGGCGTTGTTGCCAAACCATCGAGGTAGATCGGGCGCATCTTAGAGGATGAATGGGCAGTAGAGACCTCAGCACCCCCATGATAACGACACGGTTGCCGCTAGGGTTGACCGCTGCTCCTTTCCGACTACGATAGCGTTATGCGCATACTCTTTATTGACCGAATTTCTTGGGACTATACGCTGCAAACCCCCTATGAACGACCGTTGGGGGGCTCTCAGTCTGCCCTTTGCTATCTGGCGGCTCACCTCAAGCAGCGCGGGCATGAGGTCTTCCTGCTCAATAATGTGCCCCGGATTGAGACGGTGCGCGGCGTGCCGCATTTCCCCCTAACCTTGCTGACGGCGGACTTCTTAGCATCTCTCAACCCGGATGTGGCCATCCTCTTAAACCGCGGCTTTGACAATCACGATCTGCGGGCTTTATTACCGCCCTCCACCCCCTTGGTCCTATGGACACAGCATGCCCACGATCAGCCCGCCGTCGCTCCCCTTAAGGATCCGCAAGAACAAGCCCTCTACGATCACATTGTCCTGATTAGTGAATGGCAGCAGCAGCGCTACAGCGAGCACTTTCAGCTACCAGCGGAGAAAACCACGATTCTCCGCAATGCCATTGCCCCCTGTTTTGAGCACCTGTTTGCGGATGACGAGTCCATCTTGGCGCAGAAAGCTCCTCACCCCACCCTTGCCTACACTAGCACTCCCTTTCGCGGGTTGAATTTGCTGCTGGAGATTTTCCCGCCCCTGCAAGCCCAGTACCCCCATCTGCGGCTGAACATCTACTCCAGCATGAAGGTTTATCAAGACAGCAAAGCCGACGAGCGCTACACTGAGCTCTACCAACACGCTCAGGCCTTGCCCGGGGTGAACTACATTGGCTCGGTGCCCCAATTCGAGCTTGCGCAAGCCCTGAAAGCCACGACCTTCTGGACTTACCCCAACACGTTTGCCGAAACCTCCTGTATTGCTGCCCTTGAAGCCATGGCCAGTGGCTGCTACCTCATTACCAGTGCCTTGGGGGCGCTGCCGGAAACCACGGCTGGCTTTGCCGAGCTCATTCCTTTTCCCCAAGAAACTGCGGCTTACGTGAGCGCCTATCGCCAAGCCCTTGTCCAAGCCTTGGAACGCTGGCGTCAGCCTGATCAGTGGCCTGCCCTTGAGGAGCACCTCCGCAGCCAAGTTAACTACATTGAGCGCCACTACACGTGGGCACGGCGAGCTCAAGAGTGGGAACAGTTCCTGAATTGCCTGCTCAGTCCACAGGTTTCGTTAACGACGGTACCGCGCTGGCAAGAGCACTTGCAACAGCAACTGGCGCAGGGGCACTACACTGATGTGGTGACCACCTGTGAAATGTTGAGGGAGACATTCCCCAATGTACACGTCTGGGTTGCCTATCAAGGAGCAGCTGCCGTTCTCCAAGGCCAAGAAGCGGTAGCCCAATTGCTGTGGTCTGTGTATCTGAGTGAATTTAGCCCTGAGGGACAAGAGCAAATCAGTGCTGAATGGGCAGTGTGCCTTGGGCAGTTAGCGGGCTTACCGTCTTTAGCGCTAGACCAGCGGTTTGCCCTTGCCAGCTATGCCTATGAGTTCGCTGCCACTGCGCCCTATGGTTTGCAACTGTTAACCTATGCCTTGCAACTGCGGCTAGAAGCGGGGGAAATTCAAACGCTCCTCCAGCAAATTCTGGCCACCCTGTCCCAGCCGCCTGCGGTGACGGATCCGCTGATGGCTGCCATTAAGGCTTTACTGACACACTACAGTGATTTGCCGGAAGTGAGTGCCTTTCTTAAGACGCTGGCGGGCGACAAGCAGTGGCAACAGCAGATTGAATCCCTGCTGTTTCAGCAGCTCAATACTTATCCGGAAACAGCTACCGCCCCCCTCGTCACCCTCTACCTCGAAATTGCCCAAGCACAATGGGGGCTTTATGAGTTTCTCAGCCGCGTCTGTACCAAGGGCAAAGTGCCGGCGATCGCCCTCGATTGTGCAAATAAATTATTCGACTTTCCCCCGACGCCCCTGCGCTTCGACATGGGTTTGACGGCAAAACTCCACGTTTTACAAACCTTTAAGTACGATCTCAACTACGCCCAACTTGTCCAGAACCTCTTTCAGCAATGGCTGGAGAATGCCCCAGCCGCTAACCAGTACCTTGCCGAGCAGACGCAGCAGCAAACCCTAGACTTCGGCAGCATTTTCTACGCCATTTCCTCCTACTTTCATTGGTGCCATCAGTTCGATCAACCGGCGCTCCTCAAGCCCATCTACAACGAGCGCAATCGTCTGTTTCACACGCAGGGGCATTATCTGTTACCGACGAAGCCCTACTATCCATCCGTGTTGCAGTCCGCCGATTTCCTGCCCAAGCCTAGGGAGGAGAGAACAAAGTTCAGAATTGGCTTCATTGGCAGTTGCTTTTTTGAGCATCCCGTGAGCTATCAAATCCGTGCCTTTATTCGTCTGTGCGATCGCTCTCGCTTTGAACTGTTTGCCTACAATCCTTGGTTTAAGACAGCGAAGGTAGATCGTTTGACCCAATGGTTTGCGGCTACTTTTCATCAGTTTCGCCAATGTGAAACCAACGCTGCTGACATTGCCCAGCAGATTCATGAGGATCAGATTGACGTGCTCATTGATCTAGATAGCTGCACCAGTGACATTACCTTTCAACTCTTGAGCCTCAAGCCGGCGCCGGTTCAAGCCACATGGGTGGGCTTTGATGCCATTGGTCTGCCTAGTGTTGATTACTTCATTGTTGATCCCTACATCCTGCCCGCGGGTGCCCAAGCTTGGTACAACGAAACCCTGTGGCGATTGCCCCACTGCTACTTATCGTTGGATGGCTACGAGGTGGCCAACAAAACCGGTATTCGGCAGCAGCTTGGCCTCCCAGGGGACACGGTGGTGTTTCTCTGTGCGCAGCGGGCAAGCAAAATTCAACCTGAGATGCTGAAGTTACAGTTTGCGATCGTCAGCGCGGTGAAAGAGGCCGTTCTCGTCATTAAATATCACCACAGTCAGCGGATTTTTGAGGAGTGGTGCCGTGAGGTGGCTGTCGCCGAAGGGTTTGACCTCAATAAGCTGCATTTTTTAACTGCCGATTTGCCAGACGTTCATCGCGCCAATCTCTACGATGTGGATGTGGTCTTGGACACCTATCCCTACACCGGCGGGGCAATGAGCCTAGAAGCCCTCTGGTTAGAGGTGCCTATTGTCACGAAAGTGGGGCAGCAGTTTGTGGCGCGCCATACCTACACGTTCCTGCAAAATCTGGGGGTGACGGCGGGGATTGCCTTCAACGATGAGGAATACGTTAATTGGGGCATTCGTCTGGGCACGGACGCCGATTTGCGCCGCCAAGTGGTGTGGCAACTGCGCCAAGCCAAGCGATCGGCTCCCCTCTGGAATCCCCAGCAACATGCGCGGGAACTGGAGAATGCGCTGAGGGCTATGATTAACCGGTACCGTACACATCAACTTGTCGTCCCTGAGGGACACTGTGTGGGTGCCTGAAAAATGCAAATGGGGCGATCGTTGCCGCCCCAGAGCATCCTATTTAGGAATAGGGAATACCCGCTGTACTGTATCTTAGTAGAGCTCTTCCTCTTGGTGAGTGAGGATTTTGCAGTCGGAACGGGGGTAGGCGACACAGGTCAGCACAAACCCCTTTTCAATTTGATCATCGTCAAGGAAGGATTGATCCGATTGATCCACTTCGCCTTCCAACAGTTTGCCCGCACAGGTCGAGCAAGCTCCTGCACGACAGGAGAAAGGCAGGTCTAGTCCTTGCTCTTCAGCGACATCCAGAATGTACTCATCCTCAGGCACGTCAATGGTGGTTTCACCGTCAGGGCGGACGAGTGTTACTTTATAGGTTGCCATGAATGTTGTCCTCTCGTGTATGGAAATGGCAGGGAGCGTATCCGCTCCAATTTAGATACTAGGGGAAAATTCCTACCTTGGTTCCTGCATTTAAGCCTGCGTCTGTATCGTTTTCGTAATTTCAGGGGGGCAAGGTATCTAAAATACTTATAAGGTTAAACACCTATTTGCCGTTCTCAATCGTCCCTCTTTGGCTTTTTCTTGCCACTCTTTTTTGTTGGTTTTTTTGAGGATGGGTGGCAGCTAAAGTCCCATTGAACGCTTCAATTCCTCAAGGGCGGTTTGTAGCTCTAGGCGACGGAACTCGGCTTCTAAAGGATCGGTGGGGGAACTGCTGGTACTAAAGGGGGGAGGAGAGGCGGACACGGCGCTGGCACGGGGAACCCGCTGCTGTAATTCCTGACGGCGATCGCGAATTTTCGCCAGAAGTTCTTCAGTAGCTCTCATTTGGCTGAGAGCATTGAGCCGTTGGGTCCAGAGCTGTTGTCCGCGTTGCCGCAGTTCGGCTTCTCGCTGCCGAGCAAGGGTGACTAAGTCGGAGCGACCAGCAGTAGTCGCCGTTTGAATGCGATCGCGCCAGCGGCGAATATCGTTCACTAGATTGAGAATTTGCTGCTCGCAAGCTTGCACCTCTTGCTGAAGTTTGCAATAGAGGTCTCGGGTTTGCCGTTCTTGATCCTCGAGCTCCATCAGGAGCAGGTTCAACTCCAGTTGGGGGTTGGCGCGGATAAAATCCTCAAGGCGCTGCTCTAAAAAGCTGTTTAAATCGCGAAAAAAGGTCATGGAACCCCCACTGCCCACTTTCCTAATTTTAGAAGCTTTGCCCCACGGTTAACGAGCGAACTTCTCCTTGTCGTCGCAGCACTGCGCGTTGGTTTTGGATTTGTACAAGCTGCCAGCCATCGGTGCCGACCGTATCGCCGACATTCAGGCGTAGGGTTTGACCATTGGTTTGAATGAGGGCTACGGAGCGATCGCCCAACTCGAGAATTCCCACTAAGGTGTGTTGAGGTGGGGGTGGGGTCACGGGTGCAACCGCAATGGTGTCAGTAGTGGCTGCTGGCGGTGGGGACACACTCGGGAGTTGGGGCACGGTGACGGCTGCGGCACTGGGCGGCTGATAAATGGGGACATAAATTCGCTCCACAGCTCCTTCCGCAGCAGTTTGGGGCAGCGTTTCTTGGGCGAGGGTGGGGGTGGGAGTAGGTTGCTGACTCAATAGTTGCAGCGAGGTTTGCAGGTATTCGGCAAAAGCAACATCGGCAGCGGAGGTTGTTGCTGTCTCAGGGGGAACCACGGCGGTGGGTTGGCGGGCACCATTGATCCACAAGCCGACACTCAGCACAAACGAGGCGATGCCAACGCCCATCAAAAAGCGATCGCACCAAGAAACATCTGGGTTAAAGTGAAGGGGCCGCGCACGCTCAAAAGCAGGACGTGAAGCGGCATGGGGCTCAGCTAGAGGTTCATAGGGGACTAAAAGAGTTGTGCCCGTTGGTGCTGATGGCTCGATGACTGCGGCCAACTCCTGTTCCGGGGGAACTTCGGCTTCGACAGCCGCAAAAACTTCATCAATTAACCGATTGGCTTGTGCATCAGTTAAACACGCTTCCACGGCATAGCGATCGGCTCTGTTGCCCTGCCAAGAGGGATCGTCGCTCTGCGTCATAGCGAATGCCTCACAATGATGACCAAGTGGGATGAAAAAAATACGACTGATACGACTGCTCTATGCAATCTTATTCCTATTGGCCGCCCTTGGGGTTGCGATCGCCCATTGCCCACACCCTCTTTACTGCCTATGCCCAGCGGTTTGGCTGTCCCTATCGCTGGCGACCGCAGCGAGAACATCTCTTTGCAGGGGCGGCGGGCGTGCCCCTCTATGGTCAAGGGGCGCGGGTCGCTCATGCTCGCGGCACTTTAATTGCCACCTACGGCATTACAGGAGACCTAGGGAATCAGTGGTACCTGCACACCCTTGCCCACTGGGGGCAACAGCGGCAGTTTGATGTGGTGTTGTTTGATTGGCGCGCCCATGGTCGCAGCGCTCAACTGTCACCAACCCTGACCAGTGATGGGCTTTACGAGGGTCAGGATCTGTTGGCGATCGCCCACCAATGCCATGCCCTTGGATACACCGCTCCCTATTGGTTTGTGGGCTATTCTTTGGGCGGTCAACTGGCTCTGTGGGGGGCTTGGTATGCGCAACAGGCCAGCGATCCCCTTGTTGCCGGTGCGGCAGTCATTTGCCCTAACCTTGATTCCAATCGCTCCCTTGCGCATCTTGGTCGTACCTTTTGGGGGCGGCAATTTGAGCGCGCTATTAGCCGTCAACTACAACGCTTGGCTCAGCAACTGCATGGGGCTCATCCACAGGACATTGATGTGGCTGCGGTTGCCGGAATCCATACCATCGCTGGCTTTGATGAAGCTCTAGTGATTCAACCCCTTGGCTTTCCATCGGTGGCAGCCTATTACGAGGCGAGTAGTCCGTTACGATTTCTACCAAAGTTACAGGTGCCCACCTACATCCTTTATGCTGCCGATGACCCGTTGTTTGACCCTGCTATTGTGCCGGAACTGCGGGCGATCGCCCAAGATAACCCCGCTCTTGCACTGGTGCTGACTCACTACGGCGGCCATGTGGGCTTTGTGAGTGCCCGCTCCTGCCAGCGCCTCTGGCGGGATCCAGATTACTGCTGGGGAATCCACCGTTTACTGGATTGGCTCGCTGCCCAGTCGCAACCTTTTGCCCCCGCCCCTAGAGTTCATCTTGACGAAAGCGGTTGAGCAGTTCTAAAAGGCTATCCTGACTGGTTTGCGGCACCAATTGATCTAACGAGAGGGAGACTTGTCCGCCGCCTAGGGGAACGGTTACCTGCCGCAGCACGGCTTGCACTTGTTGCCGATCTAAATCGCCTTTTTCTAGCAGGGGCAAGAAGGCTTCCGCAAGGGGAGTGTGGAGCTTAGCATCCCTGAGGTACAGGTGCCATTTAGCCACATCAATGTAAACTTCGCGGCCAATTGCTGCTGCCAACTGTTCAATGAGGAGCGTGCGACTCATGGCGTGGACTCTCCCTCTCCGTAGCGGGCGATCGCAAAGATATAAAGGCCATGGCCAAAAAGCACCCCCAACCAACTCAAGGTGACGAGGGGTAAAAAAGAGAGCACCTGGGGCTGCACTTGGTGCCAAAACCATGCCCCTGAATTCACCGCTGCAAAGAGGGCAACATGCACTGCAAAATTCATGCGATCGTCCAAACGGCGGTAGCGGGGATCACGCCGATCGGGTTTACGGGGCCAACGGGGGGGCATGGCAGACGACTCCGCTCACAAGCTGAAAATCTTGGCTCCGATACCTGTTGGGAGCCTCTTCTACCCCTACTGTACTGGATTTTTGGCTCAACTTTTGCCACCGGTGAGGGAGTTGCCCTAGGGGCGATCGGGGGCTAAACTGGTAGCAACTGTAACCTTATTTACGGAAGCTGACCTGTCATGAGTGCTAAGCCCGTTGTGATTGCCCCCTCAATCTTGTCTGCTGACTTCAGCCGCCTAGGCGAGGAAATCCAAGCGGTGGATCGCGCGGGTGCCGACTGGATTCACGTCGATGTCATGGACGGGCGCTTCGTACCAAACATTACCATTGGTCCGTTAATTGTCGAAGCCATTCGTCCCCTCACCCAAAAGCCCCTCGATGTTCACTTGATGATCGTCGAGCCAGAAAAGTATGTAGCTGACTTTGCCAAAGCGGGTGCCGATATTATTTCTGTCCACGCCGAGCACAATGCTTCGCCCCATTTGCACCGCACGCTCTGCCAAATTCGCGAACTGGGCAAACAAGCGGGGGTTGTCCTCAATCCCTCTAGCCCCCTCGACCTGATTGAGTATGTGCTCGATGTCTGTGATCTCATTTTGATTATGAGTGTCAACCCCGGGTTTGGCGGGCAAAAATTTATTCCAGCCGTACTGCCGAAAATTCAGCGGTTGCGCCAGATGTGTGATGAGCGTGGCCTAGACCCATGGATTGAAGTGGATGGTGGCCTCAAGGCGGAGAACACTTGGCAAGTGCTCGAAGCGGGTGCCAATGCCATTGTGGCTGGCTCTGCCGTCTTCAAAGCACCAGATTATGCCGCTGCGATCGCCGGTATCCGCAACAGCAAGCGTCCCACTCTTGAAACTATCCCTGTGTTGCACTAGGGTTTGTGAACAATACCGCATAACTTCCACCCATCAACAAGGTTCATCAACGAGGGATGTGGCAACCTTGACTCAACCAACTGGTGCCCGGCAAGCCGTTTGCAAGACGAGTGTTGGATTCTTTTTTGCCCCTGCTCTGCCGTCATGCTAACCGTTCCACGCACGATTTGTTTGGGGTTTTTAGCACTCATTGCGTTGGGCACTGTCTTGCTGTGGTTACCGTGGTCCACTAGTAACGGTCAGTGGAATCCGTTTGTCATTGCGCTGTTTACGGCGACCTCAGCCGTGTGTGTGACCGGCCACATTATTGTGGATACCTCAACCCACTTTTCCACCTTTGGTCAGCTTGTCATCCTCCTACTGATTCAGGTGGGAGGCTTGGGGTATATGACCGCCACCACATTTCTCATTATTCTGCTGGGGCGGAAGTTTAACCTCCGCCAAAAAATTGCGGTTCAGCAAGCCTTGGATCGCCGCGGCATTCAGGGGGCACGCCAACTCGTGCGCTCAATTATGGGCTTAGCCTTCTTGTTTGAACTGACTGGCACCCTGCTCCTCTGGTTGGTGTTTCGCCAAGACTACGGCGATCGCCACGGACTGTGGCTGGCGGTCTTTCACAGCGTTAGTGCTTGGAATAATGCTGGTTTTAGCCTGTTTAGTGATAGCCTGATGGGCTACCAAACCTCGGTGCCCATTAATTTCATCATCTCTGCCCTCATTATTTTGGGCGGCATTGGCTATGAAGTGATTTTTGAATTTTACGTCTGGCTCATCGACTGCCTACGCTATTGGGGGCGTCCCCGCTACTTGGTGCGCAAGGCCAGCCAAATGACCTTTAGTCTTAATTTCAAAATTGTGACCAGTACAACTGGTGTACTCTTAATTTTGGGCACGGTGATGCTGTTAGTAACGGAGTTTCGTTCACCGGACACCTTTGGTCAGTTTTCGTTTGATCAAAAGTTACTGCTGGCATGGTTTCAGTCGGTAACGGCTCGCACGGCTGGCTTTAACACGGTTGACATTGGCAGTTTCCGCAACAGCGGTCTTTTTATCATGATTGCCCTCATGTTTATTGGCGGTAGCCCCGGGGGCACAGCGGGTGGCATTAAAACCACCACATTTCGGATTTTGGTGGGAATCACAAAGTCTGCCCTCCAAGGTAAAGATGTGGTGCTGCTCTATCGGCGGCAAGTGCCCCCCACCCTCATTATGAAGGCGGTTGCCGTTGCCTTTGGTTCAATGTTTACGGTGTTAATTTCTACCACATTGATTGCGATCGCCGACCCAGAGGTTAACTTTATTAACATCCTCTTTGAAGCAGTCTCAGCTTTTGCCACAGTGGGTCTTTCCACAGGGATTACTAGCAGCTTAACCATCTTTTCTAAGCTGGTTTTAGTGGCAACAATGTTTGCGGGCCGAGTGGGGATCCTGCTGCTGATGGCGGCTATCATTGGTGATCCCCGCCCCTCGAATATTCAGTATCCCGAAGAGAATTTGCTCGTGGGTTAAGGAGCTGCGTAGCTGGCAATAGCGGCAGCCATTTCTTGGGTACCAACGGGAGCTTGGCCGGGGCGTGCCAAATCGTAGGTGACGTATTTTCCCTCACTGATGACTTTTTCTACAGCGGCTTGCAACCGACGGGCAGCCTCCATTTCCCCCAGATGTTGCAGCATCAGAACCCCCGACAAAATTAGAGCGGTGGGGTTGGCCTTGTTTTGGCCAGCATACTTAGGAGCAGAGCCGTGAATGGCTTCAAAGACCGCGTACTCATCACCAATGTTAGCGCCGGGAGCCACCCCTAGGCCGCCGATCATGCCTGCACAAAGGTCGGAGAGAATATCCCCGTAAAGATTAGGCATGACCATGACATCGTAAAGCTCGGGCTTCTGCATGAGTTGCATGCACATGTTGTCCACGATGCGGTCTTCAAACTCAATGTCAGGGTAGCGGGGGGCAATTTGGCGGGCTCGCTCCAGAAAGAGGCCATCGGTAAATTTCATAATGTTGGCCTTATGGACGGCGGTCACTTTTTTGCGACCGTTGGCTTGGGCATACTTAAAGGCAAATTCAAGAATGCGATCGCTCCCCAAAACGGAGATGGGTTTAACGCCAATGGCGGCATCATCCCGCAGCGGTTTGCCAGCTAATTCACTTAAAAACGCCCGCGCTTTGGCAGTTTCAGGACTGTTGTACTCAAACTCAATACCAGCGTAAAGGTCTTCCGTATTTTCGCGAACAATTACCAGATCAATGTTTTGGAAGTAACTTTTGACCCCGACAATGGATTTGGCCGGACGCAGGTTAGCGTAAAGATTTAGCCGCTTGCGAATTTCTACGTTGACGGATCGGAACCCTGTCCCCACTGGTGTGGTAATAGGACCTTTAATGGCAGTTTTAGTCGTTTGAATGGCCTCAATGACCGCATCGGGTAAAGGGGTGCCGTAGCGCTCCATCATGTCAACCCCCGCATCCACGACCAGCCAGTCAATTTTGACGCCAGTGGCATCAATTGCAGTACGGGTGGCGGCAGCAACTTCAGGACCAATACCATCACCACGGATCAGGGTTACAGAATGGGACACGGACAGTTTCTCCCGAATAGACGAATGAACAGCAGGCCTGCCAATGCTTAGGTTTCAAGCCAACCTAGAGCGTACCATACCCCTTCAGATTCCGTGAAGAGCGTTAACTACAAGACAGATTTAGGCTTTTTGCAGCAGGGCGACGGCGTAGGCAGCAATCCCCTCTTCCCGGCCTACCGGACCTAGTTTTTCGTTGGTTGTGGCTTTAATGCTGATCTGATCTGGACTAATTTTTAAGCTGGCGGCGAGGCGATCGCGCATCTCGTTTAAGTAGGGCTTGAGTTTGGGGCGCTCCGCCACAACAACAGCATCAATGTTGCCCACCTGCCAACCGCGACTGTCGATTAACTCGGCCACTTTGGCTAACAGCACTTGGCTATCTGCACCCGCCCATTGGGGATCGCTGGGGGGAAAGTAATGGCCAATGTCTCCCAAGCTTAAGGCGCCGAGGAGCGCATCCATAATGGCATGGGTAAGGACATCGGCATCGCTATGCCCCAGCAAGCCAAGGGAATGCTCTAGTTGCACCCCTCCTAAAATCAGCCGCCGTCCGGGAACCAGTTGATGAATATCGTAGCCGTGACCAACACGAATGTTCATGGTGTCAAGCAGTGAAAGGGGCGATCGCCCAGTGCCTTAAGACCGAACTATCGCCCCTTTATTCTTGCAGAATCTTGCCCGCCAAGATCGGGACGATATTAGCTTAGATTTAGCCTAGATATTAACTTCGCTAAGCTGGCGGCACATGTAGTCAAAGGGTTCCTCGACAACGCGGGTATCCTCCACACCGGCAGCGGCAACCCGATTACAGACAATCTCTTTCATAATTTGAATGCCACGCACCGTTGGCCCAATCGGCACGCCCAAGGAGTTGTAGGTATCCCGCAGCCCTTCAAGGACACGCTCGTTCAAAACATCCACATCCCCAGCCACGAGGGCATAGGTGGCATAGCGCAGGTAATAGTCCATATCCCGCAGGCAGGTGGCGTAACGGCGGGTGGTGTAAGCATTACCGCCGGGTTGAATGAGTTCCGGTTGTTCCGTAAACAGCGCTGATCCCGCTTCCTTGACAATGGCGGCTGCATTGGCATTGATCACTGCCGCCGCCTTGACCCGTACCGAACCCGAGTTAAAGTAGGAGCGCAGACTGTCAACAGCGTTGCGATCGAGGTAGCGACCGGTGGAGTCATAGTTTTTAATCAGTGTGGTGACGGCATCACGCATAGCTTTTTACTACTCCTAGAACTGGTAAAACTAGCGTCAACCCTAACGCCAGCCTAAATTGCGCGGATCTAAAATCGTACTTAGCTTACCATGGCAGGGATTCTCCCCTAGGCTTCCCGTTTACGGACTGTTGCGAACTATTACAAAAGTTAATAATCGGCAGCGGGGGGCTGTCCGACGAGGCGATCGCGCAGGCGCTTAATTTGGTCGCGGTAGCGAGCGGCTTCTTCAAAGGCCAGTTCTTGAGCCGCGGCTTTCATTTTGGCTTCTAGGTCTTGGATGAGTTGAGGAATGTCCTCGAGGCTAAGGGCAGCGAGGTCTTGGCTGGAAATCACCGGTACGGACTCCGCTTGCAGGCGACGGGAAACATCCAGGAAGGCCAAGATAGCGTTGCTGGTTTTCTTGACAATGGGTTGGGGGGTGATGCCGTGGGCTTGGTTATAGGCCAGTTGAATGCGGCGGCGGCGTTCTGTCTCCTGAATGGCCTTTTGCATACTTTCGGTGAGGGTGTCGGCGTAAAGAATGGCTTGTCCCCGCACGTGGCGCGCCGCCCGGCCAATGGTTTGAATGAGCGATCGCTCCGCCCGCAAGAAACCTTCCTTGTCTGCATCGAGAATGGCGACAAGGGACACTTCCGGTAAATCCAGCCCCTCCCGCAGCAGGTTCACCCCAATCAGGACATCAAACTCCCCTTGGCGCAAAGCTTCCAGAATTTCAATCCGTTCAATGGCATTGATTTCCGAGTGCAGATAGCGCACCCGCACCTGACGCTCCTGAAAGTACTCGGTTAAATCTTCCGCCATCCGCTTTGTGAGGGTGGTCACCAACACCCGCTCATGGCGATCGCAGCGACTGCGAATTTCGGCGTAGAGATCATCCACCTGCCCCTGCGTCGGACGGACAAAAATCTCCGGATCCACCACGCCGGTGGGGCGAATAATCTGCTCAATCACCCGGCCTTCTGAAACCGCTAACTCCCAATCGCCGGGCGTTGCCGAGACAAAAATGCACTGGTTCACCTTGGCCCAAAACTCCTCGGCTTTTAGGGGACGGTTATCCGCCGCACTCGGCAGCCGAAAACCATGCTCAATCAAGACCTTTTTGCGGGCTTGATCGCCGTTAAACATGCCGCGAATTTGCGGTACCGTTACGTGGGACTCATCCACCACCAGTAACCAGTCGGGCGGAAAGTAGTCAAGCAAACACTCTGGTGGTTCCCCCGCCTGGCGACCCGCCAAGTGGCGGGAGTAGTTTTCAACCCCATTGCAGTAGCCCACCTCCCGCAGCATCTCCAGATCGTAGCGGGTACGCTGCGACAGGCGCTGTGCCTCTAAGAGTTTCCCTTGGGACTCCAAATAGGCCACTTGAGCCTCCAGTTCTGCCTCAATAGCGCTACAGGCAGCCGCCAACCGCTCTGCAGGGGTGACAAAGTGCTTGGCTGGGTAAACATTAAGGCGATCGACACGTTGCAACGTTTCGCCAGTCAGGGGATCAACGTAGCGAATGGCCTCAATTTCATCGCCCAAAAACTCCACCCGTATGATCCGATCCTCGTAGGCAGGGCCAATTTCCAGCACGTCTCCCTTCACCCGAAAGCGACCTCGCCCCAACTCCACATCGTTCCGGCTGTACTGAATCGTGGCCAATTGCCGCAACAGTTGCCGCAGATCCCGCTCTGTCCCCACTTCGAGAGTCACCGCTGCCTTGAGGTACTCCGCTGGTATCCCCAAGCCATAGATACAACTGATGGAGGCCACCACAATCACATCCCGCCGTTCAAAGAGAGAGCGGGTGGCGGAGTGGCGCAGCATATCAATTTCCTCGTTAATCGAGGCACTTTTTTCGATGTAGGTATCGGTAACGGGGATGTAGGCTTCCGGTTGGTAGTAGTCGTAGTAGGAGATGAAGTACTCTACCGCATTGTCGGGAAAGAAAGAGCGCAGTTCATTGCACAACTGGGCAGCAAGGGTTTTGTTGTGGGCCAAGACTAGGGTGGGGCGACCGATGTTTTCAATAACCCGCGCAATGGTGTGGGTTTTGCCCGTACCTGTGGCTCCCAACAGGGTTTGAAACCGATGCCCCGCCTGAATACTTGCCACCAATTGGCGAATGGCTTGGGGTTGGTCACCCGTGGGTTCAAAGGGGGCTTGAAGCCGAAAGGATGTTGTCTGCATGGCTCAGGCTTGTCAGTCTCTAGAATTGTTACCAATGCTCGCCGCAATGATCTACCTATGCCGCTTGCGGTTCAGGAGTGGTCTAGCGGTGTTTAGCGGGCATCTGTTCCACAACACGTCCCATGATACCCCCCCATGTTGAGACAAGTTAGATTCTTCGATCACTGCTACCATTGCGGCTGCTCGATACCCAATGATAGGGTTGATCAAGCTTTGCAGAACCAATCATTCCCCTTTATTATTGGCGCAGCCTGAACGACAACGGCATCACCCTTATGTTGACGGCTTTTACAGCGGGACTCACCCTCATTACCATTTCCGAGCTGGGGGATAAAACCTTTTTCATTGGCATGATTTTGGCTACCCGCCACAGCAAACGCTGGGTGTTTCTGGGGGTTTGGGCGGCGCTAGTGGTCATGACGTTGCTCGCGATAGCAGTGGGCAAGGTGTTTAGCTTACTGCCGCAGTCCTTCACTTTTTATGCGGCCATTGGCTTGTTTACCGTTTTTGGTCTCAAGATGCTCATTCAAGGCTGGCGGATGGCTGATAGCCCCTGTGCAGATGAATGCGAAGCTGCGGCTGAAACGGTTGAGAAGGCGGAGGTCAGTTTCAGTCGCTGGGGAAAAAATCCCATTTGGGCCACCCTGATGGAAGCCTTTAGCCTGACATTTGCTGCCGAATGGGGCGATCGCACCCAAATTGCCACCATTACGCTTGCGGCCACCCACAATCCGTGGGGTGTTGCTGCCGGAGCCATTGCTGGGCATGGCATTTGTGCTCTCATTGCTGTTCTAGGGGGGGGCTTAATGGCAGGTAAGCTATCGGAGCGCACCCTCACCCTCGCAGGAGGGGCTCTGTTCTTGATTTTTGCTGTGGTGACGGCGGTGCAAGGGGTGCCCACATGACACCCTCGATCGAGTCAGAGGTGAAATGGGTTTTGACAGTTTTTGGCCTTTCCGTGGTCATGGCAGCGGCACTCAAGACGGTAGCTCCCCTTTACCCGCTGCCGCCCCATTTCGGGGTCATTGCTACCCTCGTCGTCAGCCCCACCCTGGTAATGGCAGTGATCTTGTGGATCCTTAGCCAAAGCGATAGCCAAAGCCCCGCACCGTGATAATGTACTCGGGATGGCTGGGATCAACCTCAATTTTTTCCCGTAACCAGCGAATATGAACATCCACGGTTTTGCTGTCGCCAATGAAGTCGTGCCCCCACACTTGGTCTAACAACTGCTCCCGTGGCCACACTCGCCGCGGCTGACGCATGAATAGCTCCAGTAACTTATACTCCTTAGGGGATAAATTGACCTCTTCCCCCCGCAACGTAACGCGGCACTCTTGAGGATAGAGGCAAAGATCCTGAAAACGTAACACTGGCGGTGAGGTCAAGTGCTGGGGCTGAGCCCGCCGGAGCAGGGCACGACAGCGAGCCACCAACTCCCGCATGCCAAAGGGTTTTGAGAGGTAGTCATCAGCACCAATTTCGAGGCCAACGACGCGATCAATTTCACTGCCCTTGGCGCTAATCATGAGAATTGGCACCGTAGAGCCTTCACGGCGAATTAAGCGGCACAAATCCAAGCCACTCATCCCCGGCAGCATTAAGTCCAAAATAATTAAATCAATGGCGGGAGAGAGTTCAGAGTTAGGATGGAGAAGATGAGCGTTAATGAGGCTCAGTGCCTCCTGCCCATCCGCAGCGGTGATCGTCTCGAACCCCTCCTCCTGCAAAGCCAGTACCACCGTCTCGCGAATTAAGTCCTCATCCTCGATGACTAAAATGTGTGCGATCGCTGGCGATACATGGGGAACAGCTGCATCATGCGCCGTTTCAAGGGAAAGCATAGAAAAACCTGCCTACTGCCCAGTCGCCCTAATTCTATCACCCTCCTCTAGGTTCAGATAGCACTGGAATCGAAGGCGGTGCTGCTGTTACTCGTTAGGGAACCTCGCTGACATAGCGGAGCAGAATCCCGCGCTGGCCAATGATGAACCCTTGCTCTGGGCTGAAAAACAGGATTTTGTAAAAATTGGAGGGCACCTTTTTAACATCAACATCTTGCTGCCAAGTCTGGCCGCCATCGAAGCTACACAGGAGTACGCCGCTTCCCCCCGCCAACCATACTTCATTGGGAGTACGGTAGGCCAAGTCCAAAAAGCCGACACTGTTGCGCCGTATGGGACTCATGAGTTCACCCCATTCCTCAGGGTTGTCGGGGTCAGAAAAGGCAATTTTGCCACCGTTGACAATCATCCAAAGGGAGCCGTTGGGGGTAAAGCCCATGTTGTGAACCCGCCGCGAACTGGTACGGTTATGGGGCTCCCAAGCGCTTTGGCCGGGTTCCCATGTGGAGTAAAAGCTGCCCCGAGAGGAAACGGCCACATACGCACCAGCCGGAGAGCGGTTGAGGTTGCGCATGACGCCAATGGCTTCTTGGACAAGGGCTTGCCAGTTTTTGCCCCCATCTTGGCTGCGGTAAATCGCGCCAACATCTGTCATCATTTCCGCTTGACCCGGTCCTAGGGCTGTAATTAAGCGGGGAGCGCCCGGCAGTTTGGGACTCAAGGGGATTTGACGCCATGACTGACCCCCATCCTCTGTGTGCAGCATGATGGGGGGTTCCCCCACGATCCAGCCTTCGTTCCCCCGAAAGCTAATGCTATTAAAGCGATAGTCGGGATTATCTAGAACAAGGGTGCGGGGTTCCCACGTGCGACCACCATCGCGGGTTTCCATGAGGGTGGCATTGGCACCCACCAACCAACCATGATTGGCATCAATAAAGCTAATATCAAGTATCGTAGCGGTGGTAGGCAGTTGTAGCGCCTCCCATGGATTGTACTCAAGGGTGGGAACAGCAAGGACAGGGCAGGTCAGGGAGAGCCACAGAGCCACTACCACAAGTGCACTGCCGATAAAGCTCTTTATTTTTTGTCGATAGGATTGAATCTGCTTAGCGGACATTATAGAAACTCAGTAGAAAAAGAACGGCAAGGGCAAGACCACCAAAGATCAAGAGATTTTTTTGGCCGGGGGTGAGGGTGTTGACCCCAAAGCCATAGTTTAGGTTTTCTTTGAACCCTGAGGGAGACCCCACCGGCCCGATATTACTAAACTGTTTTTTCGGGGCGCTACACACTGGACACCGCCAGTTGACGGGTAAGTCGGCAAAGGCTGTGCCCGCAGCAATGCCACGGCTACTATCTCCTTTGGCCGGTTCGTAAATGTAGCCGCAGGCGCGACATTCAAACCGATCCAGCAGGGTATCATCAGGGCTTTCAGCGGTCATACCACAAAATTCTTAAGATTTGCGACATACATCTTAATATTACGTGATGCGCGGTCAATTCTGAGTCCCTTTGAGCCAGATCCGGCAGAAATATGAGCCCAGCGTGTAACGCAACCGTAGTTTTGGGAAATATGAAGAAAAGATTAGGGAAACCGCGACTTCTGTATGAGGGATGCCAATATAGAAGTGTTGAAATGAGGTCAGCCCATAAAGACCTTAACCTTAAATCTCCTTTAATAACTCTGTAAGATGTCAGCCTCCTTTTTGGTTCGGGGGGCTGGCATTTTACTTTCTTTGGATAACTATTGCCTGACCTCATCCGGTGTCGTTTGTGCATGCAACTCTATCAGCCTCAATCCTCGTGGCAGTACGAGTATCCACCTTTGCAAGCGGGTATTCTCCGCCAGCGCTACAAGCGGTTTTTTGCGGAAATTGAATTGGACAGTGGCGATCGCATCACAGCTCACTGCCCGAATACCGGCCCGATGACTGGAATTTGCCAGATTGGTGCACCGGTTCAGGTCTCCTATCATCCGGATCCGAAGCGCAAGCTGCCCTACACGTGGGAAATGATCTTTGTGGATGGGGCGTGGGTGGGGGTGAACACAGGGCTGCCTAACCGAGTGGTGGCCTCTGCCCTTAAAGCAGGGGTGTTCCCGGAGTTGGCCGGCTATAGTAACCAGCAACGGGAAGTGACCTACGGCCAAGAGGGTAGCCGTATCGACTTTTTTCTGGCGGGGCATCCGCAGCAGCCCCCCGCCTATGTGGAAGTGAAAAGTGCGACGTGGGCGATCGCTGGCTTGGCCTTATTTCCCGATACAGTGACAACTCGCGGTCAAAAGCATTTACGGGAGTTACAGTGGCTACGCCAACACCAGCCTGAGGTGCGGGTGTGCATGCTTTACTTTATTAACCGCGGCGATTGCGATCGCTTTGCCCCAGGGGATAAGGCTGACCCTACCTACGGCGCACTGCTGCGTGCCGCCATTGCCCAAGGGGTTGAAGTCCTTCCCTATCGCTTTGATATCAGTCCGGCGGGGATTCGCTTTTTAGGCAAAGCGGCATTAGTGCTTTAAGGTCTCTTGCTGCCAATCGCAGGGCAGTCCAAACCTTAAACAGATGTAACAGAAAAATTGCGAGTGATGAGGTTCTAGAGTAGGAGTGGCACACTGAAATTACTGAAATCTAGTGATTGGTTGAGCAGCGTTTATGACGAACCCCCAAACTCCTCCCCCACCGCGTGTTCCGAATACCCCACCCATGCCACCGCCACGACCTGCGGGTGCCCCCCCCCAAGCTGCTCCGCCGCCGCAAGGGATGCCGCCGCGTCCCATGCCGCCCCAAGCTCCGCCACCGCAAGGCATGCCACCGCGTCCCATGCCGCCCCAAGCTCCGCCACCGCAAGGCATGCCACCACGTCCTATGCCGCCTCAAGCTGCTCCGCCACCGCAAGGGATGCCGTCGCGTCCTATGCCCGGAATACCCCAGGTACCTACCCCGCCAATGCACACCTCTGCACCTCGGATCTCCGGACCGACGATGGAGCAGTTGGTGCGGGAAGCCTTTGAGCATGGCTACTCCGATATTCATGTGGGTGTTGGCGAAGCACCCCGATTTCGCGATCGCGGCAAACTTGAGATCACCAACTACCCCGTCACTGATGAAGAAACGTTTAATTACTGGCTCAACGAACTGCTCACCCCCCAACAAATTGAGCAGTTTCGTACGCATTTAGAATACGACGGTGCCTATCAATACGAAGGGATGTGTCGGGTTCGGATCAATATCTTCGTGGCCATGAAGGGGCCTGCCATGGTGCTGCGGCTCATTCCGGTGAAAATTCTCACCCTTGAGCAATTAAACCTGCCCCCCGTCTTTAAGGATCTCTGCCACTACCATAAGGGGCTGATTCTGGTCACAGGGCCAACCGGCTCAGGTAAGTCCACCACCCTTGCGGCAATGGTGGATTATATCAATACTGAAATGCCCAAGCACATCATTTCCATTGAGGATCCGATAGAGTTCGTTCACCAAAGTCGGCGGTCGCTCATTCGCCAGCGGGAGGTGGGCATTCATACCCTCAAGTTTGACAATGCTCTCAAAGCCTCCTTGCGGGAAGACCCCGATATCATCCTGATTGGGGAGATGCGGGATCGCGAAACGGTAAATACAGCGCTGAAAGCGGCTCAAACCGGTCACCTAGTCTTTGGCACACTGCACACCAACAGTGCGGTGAAAACGATTGAGCGGATTCTCAACCTCTATAACCCCGATGAACAGGGGCCGATGCGGGTGCAAGTGGCGGAGTCGTTAGTGGCTGTTATTGCCCAAGCTCTTGTGCGCACGACGGATGGCAAGCGAGCCGCTATTCACGAAATCATGATCAATACCGATGCCATCAAGGACTACATCTTGCGCGGAGAAGTGGAAGAAATTGAGGCAATTATTCCCCAATGTACCTATGATGGAATGTGTACGATGAACCAGTGCCTCTACGAGCTCTATGAGGCGGGTCGGATTGATGAGGAAACGGCGATTGAAAACTCGCCGAAGCCCAATGAGATGGCACAAATCCTGCGGGGTCGTGTGTAGGAACGCACCTATGGCGGGTGCGCTAAGGCTGTGATTCGGCCTATTCTCTACAAGGGGCTTGCCCTGTTCACCCCGGGGGAAGATGTGGTCTTTTGCCGCGATACCACGAAACAGGGGCACTGGCATCAAGACCTGTGCCATGCCCTGCAGCAACTCCTCGATTTGCGGGAGCCCCCTTTATTTTTAGTGCCCTACTACACAGCCGCAGTCGATTACTGGTTTGACGAGGAGCAGCAACGGCTGCGGGTGGCCGCAGAGGTTTATCCTTTAGCATGGCCCCATCGCCCGCTGTTGGATGCGCTCTTTGCCCTGCCGGATCAAAAAACTTTGCCTTGGCAATTGGTGACGGAGAGCTACTCTGCTGGCGATCGCCTCGCCATTGCCTCCTATCGGACAGCGTTCCCCCAACTGTGGGAGCATCACCACTTGGTCTATGATCTGCGCGAGGCCAGCCCTCTCAGTAGTTTTATTCCCCGCCCGACGGAACCGGATCGGTACGTTCTGCGCCTTTACGTGGCTAGTGAAACCAATGCCCTAGAGCAGGTGCTGAAAAATCTCCACGCCCTCCTGAGCCAGTGTTTAACGGTTCCTTATACCCTAAAAGTTGTAGATGTTACCAAACAACCGGAATTTGCCGAAGAGGATCAAGTGACGGCTACCCCCACGTTGGTCAGGGTGCATCCGCTGCCCGTGCGTCGCTTAGTGGGGCATCTCGACGATCGCGATCGGGTACAGCGGCTCCTGACGCCCTAACCCTTGATTAAGTGAGAAGCTATGTTAAATGAAGACTGTTACGTTGTCTTAGAGTCCACGACACCCACGGAGGTCTTTCTCAGTGCTGCTGAGCTCAAGGCAAAACTGATGGCTTATTTGGCGATGCCCGATCTAGACCTGCCCTACGATCTGCAGCCCCTGCCCAACAACGAAAGTCGTGCCGAGCATCTCATGGCGACGGGGTGCGAGCTGCGCTTGCCTAATGGTGGCTATGTGCAATGGTACGTGGTCCGTCTGGACAAAAATCCCCAGTCCTGACCCTAAGCAGCTAGGTAGGCCTCCCATGCACTAACAATTTCTGGCGAGCCATACCAAGGGGCATCGGGGCGATCGCGCAGGCGACTGCGGGGCGCGTGCAAGACCCCTTCATAGGTCATATTTTCTGCCCCCGACAAGTGGGCGGCGGCGACCGGCGTCACGCCATCTCCCCAGCAACTTCCTTCGCCACAGGTGAGTTTGTAGCTCTGGTAGGTAAACCAATTGCCCAAAGAGCCATGGGGAGTGCCATAGATGGCTTTACCCGCTAAGCAAACGTAGCGAATGTGAGCGTAGTAAGCACCCGGATAGGTGGTGTTGACAAACTCCAGGTTACGGCGGGTCCAGCGCTCCTGACTGGTGTGGGGGGTGCCCAAGGTGATGAGGGTGTGCACCCACTGTTGCCCTGCCCAAGTCCGACCATCGTAGGGGCGATCGCCCAAATAAATGCGACTAATCCAACCCCCCGCTGAGTGACCAATCAGGGTGACATGGGTGGCACCACTAGTCGCTAAAAGAGACTGCACCGTGGCATCCAACGCCTCTAAAATGGGTGTCACTGAGCGACCACCAAGGGTGGGAAACCACGAACGTACCTTTAGGGGCACCACTTCCGCCCAGTAGCCCCGGCGCTGTAACTCATCTCGTAGCGGATAGTAGTCTGTGGCCGCCGCTAAATATCCGGGCAAAATAACGACAGGTAACACGCTTTCCTTAGCTAGCTTGGGCAGTCGCAGGAAAGTGTATCACATTTGGATAGACAGAAATGACGAGCCCTTCGCGAGCCAAAAGGGTTTGGGGAAACTGCTGCCGTGCCCTGTGGCCAATGGCATCTAGGAAGTCATCATCATGGCTGGGATCGTGATGGAACAGGATCAGTTGCTTCACGGCGGCTGCTTTGGCTAATTTAACCGCTTCCTGCCATGTGGAGTGTCCCCAGCCCACTTTGCTTTGCTGGGGGTGATGGTATTCCTCATCGGTATAGGTGGCATCGTAGATCATCACATCGGCGCGATCGGCTAAGGCAAAGGCACCTGGATGGAGTCGATCCGGTAGATGCTCAGTGTCGGTAATGTAAGCCACATGGATGCCCTGCCAACTCACGCGATAGCCCACCCCCCCACCCGGATGGTGCAGGGCTTGATTGCTGACAACGACGCCATTACCAAGGTTGACCTGCTCGCCAATTTCAAGATCATGAAAGTGCAGGTCACCTCCCATAATTTGCAGCGGCACCGGAAAGTTGGGGTGTAGCATTTGGTCATTGAGGCGGCGTTCAATCCCTTGGCCATTTTGGCCGGGAGCCGCATAGATGTGAAACTCATTCCCCGGAACAAAGGCGGGCTGGAAAAAGGGAAAGCCCTGAATGTGATCCCAGTGGGTATGGGTAAAGAACAGGTGCGCCGAGACGGGCAACTGGGTCATCAGGTGCTCGCCCAAGACCCGTAATCCAGTGCCCCCATCAAAAATGATGCGCTGACCGTTAGCCTGAATTTCCACGCAGGGGGTATTGCCGCCGTAGCGAACCGTGTGGGAACCCGGCGAGGGGATGCTACCGCGCACACCCCAAAAGCGAACGGTGAGGGGGTTAAACATGGGGACTGCCAAAAACCTTCATGCTTAGTGTGCCACAGAAAACACTGGCGCCCTGTGATATGGATCAACACAAAACCGCAAAAAAAGGAGGGTGTGATAGTTCCACATCCCTCCAGACCTGGATAAGGAGAATCCTTAAGGGTCGTACGGCTTTTTGCCCGTGAATTTAAGTTGAGCTGGGTTGGGATTCTGACCAATGGAGCGCGGCACGGTGTTGACGGCTTCCCGCCCTTGATTCACTTTTTCGGGGAAGACACCATCCTTGGGATGCAGGAGAACCGTTTCCCCGTCGGGAAAGATGCGGTAGATTTTGTAGTCATTGATCTTGCGCGGGCGCAGTTGTTGAGCAGCCAAGGCAAGGCACTGTTCTTTGCGAGCAAGATATACCAAGTTTTCGCCCTCGCGCATTACCGCCGCGCCAGCGGTTGGCATTTCAAAAACCTGCTCTTTGGGACTGGTCCAAGTGATGGCGTACTTTTCTTCCACATCGGCTTTGCTGAGGAGGCCGCCAGTGCTGCCACCGTACAGCGGGGGTTGCCCAGTTAGTGTTGTCATGCGAATTTAACTCCCAATCTCCCACAAGATAGTCATGATCTAGGCATTTCAGCCAGATTCAACGGCATCGTAGCATTGAAGCTGTAGCCTTGGTATAGGTTTGTGAGAAACTGTAACAGTTTGAGGGTTCCCCCCACTCCCTTGGCGATCGCCCCTGCCTCCGCTAGGATAAACTTGAGTTTTGTTGCCCCTATCGATAACGCCTATGGTCATGCCCACAGAATCCTATACCTTAATGGCCTCGTCTGTTACTGTTGAGCCGCAAATTTTAGTGGCGCAGAAGTTTAAGGATACCCTTGGGGATGATTTTGCCAAGGCGTGGAATAACTTTGTTGATTCGGGTCAGCTTTGGGCACTGATTATTGGCCTTGCCTTGGGCTGGATCTTTGGCAAGTTACTGAACTTTTGAACGTTCTCCGTCCCCTCATCTGAGATTTGCGCGTGAGTGCCCAACCCCAACCTTGGAGTCAACGGTTTGAAAGTGCTCTCCATCCGGCGATCGCCCGCTTCAACGCCAGTATTGGCTTTGACATTCGCCTCATTGAGTACGACCTCACAGGTTCCCAAGCCCATGCCAAAATGCTGGCCAAAACTGGCATCCTCACACCAGAGGAAGCCGAGCAACTGGTCAACGGTCTTGAGCAGATCCGCCAAGAGTATCGCCAAGGGCAATTTACCCCCGGCATTGAGGCGGAAGATGTCCACTTTGCGGTGGAGCGGCGCTTAACGGAATTGCTGGGGGATGTGGGCAAAAAACTCCATACCGCTCGCTCCCGCAACGATCAAGTTGGTACCGATATTCGCCTCTACTTACGCGCCGAAATCGATCGCCTGCAACAGCAATTGCGACAGTGGCAGCGCACCCTCCTTGACTTGGCCACCCCCCACGTGGAAACCCTGATTCCGGGCTATACCCACCTCCAGCGGGCACAGCCCCTGAGCTTGGCGCACCACCTACTGGCCTACGTGGAAATGGCAGAGCGAGATTGGCAGCGCTTGGGAGAAATTCGTCAGCGGGTGAACGTGTCCCCCCTAGGGGCGGGAGCCTTGGCTGGCACCACGTTTCCCATTGATCGTCACTACACGGCTGAGCTGCTTGGCTTTCGGGAGCCTTACCGCAATAGCTTGGATGCCGTCAGCGATCGCGACTTTGCCATTGAGTTTTTGTGTGCCGCCAGCCTGATCATGGTGCACCTGTCGCGCTTGGCCGAAGAAGTCATTTTGTGGGCTTCGGAAGAGTTTGCCTTTATTCAGCTCACCGACACCTGTGCGACGGGGTCGAGCATCATGCCGCAAAAGAAAAACCCGGACGTGCCAGAACTGGTGCGGGGCAAAACTGGGCGAGTGTTTGGCCACCTGCAAGCTCTATTGGTGCTGATGAAGGGGCTACCCTTGGCCTACAACAAGGATTTGCAAGAAGACAAGGAAGCCCTCTTTGATGCCGTGGATACCGTCAGCGCCTGCTTGGAGGCCATGACGATCCTGATGGCGGAGGGCATTGTCTTTCAGCCGGATCGTTTGGCGGCAGCGGTGGCCAGTGACTTTGCCAATGCCACCGATGTGGCGGATTATCTTGCCAGTAAAGGGGTGCCGTTCCGAGAAGCCTATCACTTGGTGGGACGGGTGGTCAAAACGTGTCTAGAACAGGGAAAGTTCCTCAAAGACTTAACCCTTGAGGAGTGGCAAGCCTTGCACCCAGCCTTTGAAAATGACATTTATGAGCGGATTGCCCCTAGGCAAGTGGTGGCAGCTCGCAATAGCTACGGCGGTACAGGGTTTGCCCAAGTACGAGCTGCCCTTGAAGCCGCCCGCCAACGCCTTAACGATTTTTAATGAAAAACGGTACCACTTGCCCGTAGCCTGAAAATTAGACTGTTTTTACGGTCAAGTTCACAAACAAAACGTTGCAAATCGCTAAGTAAGGATACTGTAATGACTACGTCTCTAGCAACGAAATTGCGCGAAGGTACGAAAAAAGCCCACACAATGGCTGAGAACGTTGGCTTTGTGCGCTGTTTCCTCAAAGGAACGGTGGAAAAAAGCTCCTACCGCAAACTCGTTGCCAGCCTGTACCACGTTTACAGTGCCATGGAAATGGAAATGGAGCGGTTGAAAGACCACCCCATTGTTGGCAAAATCTATTTTCCAGAACTCAATCGTAAAAACAGCCTTGAGCGGGATTTGCACTACTATTTTGGTGCCAATTGGCGGGAGGAAGTGATCCCCTCACCAGCCACCCAAGCCTATGTGGCTCGCATTCATGAAGTAGCGGCAACAGCTCCGGAGCTACTGGTGGCGCATTCCTACACCCGCTACCTTGGCGACTTGTCCGGTGGCCAAATTCTCAAAGGCATTGCGGTGCGGGCGATGAACCTACAGGAGGGTGAAGGCACCGCTTTTTACCACTTTGAGGCCATCAGTGACGAAAAAGCCTTTAAGCAACTCTATCGTCAGCGCTTGGACGAGCTGGGGGTGGATGAGGCAACGGCTGATCGCATTGTTGAAGAAGCCAATGCTGCCTTTGGCATGAACATGAAGCTCTTCCAAGAGTTGGAGGGGAACCTCATCAAAGCCATTGGTCAACTGTTGTTTAACAGCCTGACGCGGCGCAAACAGCGGGGTAGCACGGAACTGGCCACGGCGGAATAGCCCTAGAGGGTAAAGTTAAACGCCTGTACCAGCATGCCGGGGACGGTGATGCCGCCAAGGGAACGCCGTTCGTAGGTATCGGTGTTGGCAATCCAAACGGGTGTGTCAGTGAGGGCTTCAAGGTTCTCGCCCCAAAAAGCGTAGAGGCTCTCATCAAAGCGTAAATCTGTAATCGGGGCAACAATCTGCCCCTGTTCCACCCAAAAGCAAGCATAGCGGGTCATGCCGGTCATACGACCGCTGGGGCGATCGCTCCAGTTGAGGTAGTGCAAGTTGCCCACGTAAAGGCCGGTATCGAGGGCACGCAGGCAATCTGCCTCTGGCAATGTTCCGGGGAGGACAAGGGGCGATCTCAATCCTTCGTGGGCGCTAGCGCCGTTAGGGGTCAGGCCATACTCTTGAGCCGTGCGGCGGCTAATGAGAAGTGTTTGTAATTCTCCGTCCTGAATGAGGGGTAGGCAGGCGGGAGCAATGTCCCCCTCGGCATTGAAGCGGGGCACCGTACCGGCAGTGAAGTCTTCGTGCAAACTCAACAGCGGCGATAGGGTTGCCCCTTCCCGTAACTTGGCCAAGGCACTGCCCCCTTGACGATAGCTGGCTTCACTGACGGCTCCCCACGAGAGCATCCCCACCAGCTCCGCCACGGCTGCTGGGGCAAAGTAGGTACGATAGCGTCCGGGGCTGAGGGTGCGCAGGGGTAAATCCAACTGCTTCAATTGTTGGCGATCGCCCTCAATTTGAGCTAGATAGACCTCCTCTTGCCAATGGGTACCCGCATAGGTGTTCTTAACCGCTTTGCCTGCTGCGGTGAAGAGAGAGTAGTCGAGGCAAAAGGTTTCCGTGGCGAACCAATGGGCTTGGCCAGCCGAGTTAAAGCTGCCGCGGACAATGACACCACCGCTGTAAATACCGGTAAAATCCAAGTCTTGCACAGGTGGCAGCAGGGACTCTACCACCATTTCAGGGGCTAGGAGTTGCCCCATATACGTCTCCTGAATAGAGCCAGTATCCGTGGGAGGGGTGAGGTAGGGGTCGGGGGGCAGTTGCACCGTTTCTGCGCGCAATGCCTCAAAGGTGGCGATCGCCGCGGCTAAGTCTGCCTCACCGCTGTAGGGAAACGAGGCACTCGCAGTGCGCTGCTGGCTTTGCAGGCGCAGGGTCACCGTCGTGTCGTCAACCGTGCCAATTTGCCGCACCCGGGCGCGGTTAAAACGAATGAATTGACTGGATTCTCCGGCAATTTCTACGAACAGGGCTTCCCCCGGTTTGAGAGCCATCAATAGGGTTTGGCTTAAGTGCTGTGCTGCGGCAAAGTCAATGGTCATGATTAGCGTTGGATTAACCAGATGTTGCGATAAATGAACTTTCTTGAAGAGATGGCGGTTCTCTCTCCCGCGATCGCCCATGCTTCCCTAGAATAACCACTTAGGTCTGTGCTTTGTGCAATCAGACATGACGGAATGTAAAGAAAGCATGACGGAATGCAAGGGAAATAAAAATCATGGCAGACGAACTCGTTAAGCCGTACAATGGCGATCCCTTTGTGGGGCACTTATCAACGCCAATCTCCGACTCTGGCCTTGTGAAGACCTTTATCAGTAACTTGCCCGCCTATCGTCAAGGGCTGTCCCCTATTTTACGCGGCCTTGAGGTGGGCATGGCTCACGGTTACTTCCTGATTGGCCCTTGGGTCAAGCTGGGTCCCCTGCGGGACTCGGATGTTGCCAACTTGGGGGGGCTGATTTCCGGTATCGCCCTCATTTTAATAGCAACCGCCTGCTTGGCCGCCTACGGACTGGTGAGCTTCCAAAAAGCAAGTAGTGGTGGTGATGCCCTGAAAACGGGTGAAGGTTGGAGTCAGTTTACCGCTGGCTTCTTCGTCGGTGCCATGGGTGGTGCCTTTGTCGCCTTCTTTTTACTGGAAAACTTTGCCGTTGTCGATGGCATCATGACGGGCTTTTTCAACTAATGCCTGAGCTGTTGCCATTGACTTGTTGACCCTCAAGGAGAACCGCTGATTATGATGGGATCTTATGCTGCGTCCTTTTTGCCTTGGATTTTTATTCCCGTTGTCTGTTGGCTGATGCCAGTTGTGGTAATGGGGTTGCTCTTCCTCTACATTGAAGGAGATGCCCAAGCTTAGAACTCCGAACGAGACCTACACGCAAAATCATCGAATCCTGGTTAGGTGTCCTGCCTAGCCAGTTTTTTTATTGGCAACAGTAAAGTTAACGTCTTCTTCCATTGCGTTCCCAGAGGTTGCCGCTATGGTGGAAGTGATCTTTGCCACTGCACGTGCAGGACGAAACCCTATGTCACAGCAAGATTTTGGACTCATTGGCCTCGCGGTTATGGGGGAAAACCTCGCCCTCAACGTTGAACGCAATGGTTTTTCAGTGGCCGTTTACAACCGCACCCCTGCCCGCACCGAGGCGTTTATGGCGCAGCGAGCCGCTGGCCGCAAATTTAAGGCCACCTACACCCTTGAAGAGTTTGTTGCTTCGCTCTCACGACCGCGGCGGATTTTAGCCATGGTTAAAGCAGGGAAACCCGTTGATGATCTCATCCAGCAACTCAAGCCCCTCCTGGAACCCGGGGACATTTTGATTGATGGCGGGAATTCTCTCTATACCGATACCGAGCGGCGCGTGGCGGAATTGGAAGCGGCGGGCTTGTGCTTTGTTGGTATGGGGGTCAGCGGCGGTGAAGAAGGTGCCCTCAATGGCCCGAGCCTGATGCCCGGCGGTAGTGTAGATGCCTACAAAGCTCTCGAACCCATTTTGACGAAAATTGCCGCCCAAGTGGATGATGGCCCCTGCGTCACCTACATTGGGCCGGGGGGGGCAGGTCACTACGTCAAGATGGTGCACAATGGCATTGAGTACGGCGACATGCAACTCATTGCCGAAGCTTACGACCTCCTGAAAAACGTGCTCGGGCTCAATCATGTTGAACTGCACGAGGTCTTTAAGGCGTGGAATGACACCCCTGAACTCAACTCATTCTTAATTGAAATTACCAGTCAGATTTTTACCTACATTGACCCGGAAACCCAATTGCCCTTGGTGGATGTGATTGTGGATGCCGCAGGCCAAAAGGGCACCGGACGCTGGACCGTGGAAACAGCACTGGAGATGGGAGTGGCCATTCCCACAATTACAGCAGCGGTCAATGCTCGCATCATGTCCTCCATCAGAGCAGAGCGGCTAATGGCCGCCCCCCAGTTGCCGGGACCCGCTGCCACTTTCAGTGGGGATAAAACAGCCTTTATCAATAAGATTCGCGATGCCCTCTACTGCTCGAAGATTTGCTCCTATGCCCAAGGGATGGCACTGATTGCCAAAGCCTCGCGGGAATTGTTTGACAACCGCCTCAACTTGGGGGAAATTGCCCGCATTTGGAAGGGGGGCTGCATTATTCGAGCTGGTTTCCTGAACAAAATTAAGCAGGCCTACGACGAAAATCCGGAACTGCCGAACCTGCTGCTGGCACCGGAATTTAAGCAGACGATTCTGGATAAGCAGACTGCTTGGCGGGAGGTGATGATGGAAGCCACCCGCTTGGGAATTGCCGTGCCTGCGTTTGGCGCCTCTTTGGAGTATTTTGATAGTTATCGGCGCGATCGCCTACCGCAGAACTTGACCCAAGCCCAGCGGGACTTTTTTGGTGCTCACACCTATGAGCGCATCGATAAGCCCGGAACTTTCCACACGGAATGGGTGCCCATTCAAGAGTCTGCACCCGTGACCCACTAGGAACACCCAAGGGAGTCGTTGGCCATTGCACCCACTGGTTCGGCTACTGCAACACACACAACGCTATCGGCCACAAGTCTGGCGCGCCTCCCTTTACTCGGTTCTGAATAAAATTTTTGATCTGGCACCGCCGGTGCTCATTGGCTTGGCGGTGGATCTGGTGGTGCAGCGGCAAGACGCTCTCTTTGCTCGCTGGGGGCTGGTGTCCTTTGAGCAGCAACTCCTTGCGCTGGCGCTGATTTCGTTCATTATCTGGAGCTTGGAGTCGCTGTTTGAGTATGCCTATGCCCGCGCTTGGCGCAATTTAGCTCAGCAGATCCAGCACGATTTGCGCCTCGAGGCCTACGCCCACGTCCAAGAGATGGATTTGGCGTTTTTTGAGGAGCGCAGTAGCGGTCTGCTGTTGGCAATTCTCAATGACGACATTAATCAGTTGGAGCGCTTCCTTGATGGCGGTGCCAATGAGATTTTGCAGGTCACAACAACCATCATTGTTATCGGCAGTATTTTTGCCATGCTAGCCCCCACCGTGGCCTTTTGGGGCATGCTGCCCATGCCCTTTATTCTGTGGGGATCACTGGTCTTTCAGCGGCGGTTAGCCCCCCGCTATGCCGATGTGCGGGAAAAGGCGGGGCTCCTCAATGAACGCTTAGCCAACAACATTACTGGCATTCAAACTATCAAGAGTTTTACGGCTGAAGCTTATGAACTAGAGCGGCTGCGCCTAGACAGTGAGGCTTACCAGCAAAGTAACCGCCGTGCCATTCGCCTGAGCGCCGCCTATATTCCCCTGATTCGGTTTGTGATTTTGTTTGGCTTTACGGGCACGTTGGTGCTGGGGGGCTTTGCGGCCTTTTACGGCCACCTCGATGTGGGAGCCTACAGTACGATGGTGTATCTGGTTCAGCGCCTGTTGTGGCCGCTCACTCGTTTGGGAGAAACCCTTGATCAGTATCAGCGGGCAATGGCTTCCACCCAGCGGGTCTTGAATTTACTAGCAACACCGATTGCCATTCGCCCGGGCGATCGCCCCTTGAATCCAGCCCAGGTCAAGGGCGAAGTGCTGTTCAAGGGAGTGAATTTTGCCTATGCCGGACGCTCCGCCGTTCTCAAGGGGATTAACTTGAGGATTCCTGCAGGCCAGACGGTTGCCATTGTCGGCTCTACCGGTTCCGGGAAAAGCACCCTCGTGAAATTACTGCTGCGGTTTTACGAAGTTCAAGAGGGCTGCATCTGTATTGATGGCATTGACATTCGTGAGTATCGCCTGCGGGATCTGCGGGCAGCGATTGGCTGGGTGAGCCAAGATGTGTTTTTGTTCCACGGTACGGTTTTTGAAAATATCGCCTACGGCACGTTTGCTGCCACGCGGGAAGAAGTGATCCAAGCAGCAAAAATGGCGGAAGCCCACGAGTTTATTATGCAGTTACCCCAAGGGTACGACACCGTCGTGGGGGAGCGGGGGCAAAAACTCTCCGGTGGTCAACGGCAACGGTTGGCGATCGCCCGCGCCATCCTCAAAGACCCCCCGATCCTTGTGTTGGACGAAGCTACCTCCGCGGTGGATAACGAAACTGAAGCGGCGATTCAGCGCTCTCTTGCCCGCATTACGGAGCATCGCACCACGATCGCGATCGCGCACCGCCTATCGACAATCCGCCATGCTAACTGCATCTATGTCATGGAACAAGGGGAAATTGTTGAGCAGGGCACCCACGAGGAACTGTTGGCCAGGCAGGGAATTTACCATAACCTGTGGCAAGTGCAGGCAGGACAACTCATTTTGTAACCCTAGCGGGCAAAGAAACCCACCACCATCAGGGGAATAAAAATTGCCAAGGCAACAATCAGCAGCAGCGTTTCCGGTTCGATGTTAACAATGACTGGTTGGCTGCTTTTCTTGGGAGGTTCAGGATTGGTCATGGTGGGATACCCGTAGTCTAGTTCCAGCCTAGCAAAGGATCACCCGAGCAAGGTCAGTCGTTTTGGACCTCCTGAGAATCCGCTATGATACAAACAAGCCTTTGATGCGCTGCTCCTCCTCATTTTGGCTGAGTGCCTATGCAGTGTCCCTTTTGTAACCATACCGATAGTCGTGTGCTAGAGTCCCGCTCGGCAGAAGGAGGCCAGAGTATTCGGCGGCGGCGGGAATGCCTACATTGTGGGCGGCGGTTTACCACCTACGAACGGATTGAATTTGTCCCCATTATTGTCATTAAGCGTGACGGTAATCGTGAGTCGTTTGATCGCTCGAAACTGTTACGGGGGATTATGACGGCCTGCGGGAAAACCAATGTACCGCAACAACAAATTGAAGCCCTTGTGGATGACATTGAAGCGGAATTACAATTGCGAGCCCGCCGGGAAGTCACCAGTAGTGAGCTTGGGGAAGCGGCACTGCAACGGCTGCGCCAAATTAGTGAAGTGGCCTACGTCCGCTTTGCCTCGGTGTATCGGCAGTTTCAAGGCATTAGTGACTTTGTGCAGGAACTCGCGCATCTGCAGGAAGATCAAGAAGAGCAATCTGAGGTACCTGCCCTTGCCCAGCGTTAGGTTTTCATGGGCAACTCGGCATTGATGGCCGCAATCTGCTCTTGTTCAGCGGCATTGATTTCATCGAGGTAGCGATCAAAGATTTGGCCAAGGCGAGGATCATAAAAGCGGTGCAGGCTGTAGTTCGGTGTCGCTGGAAACCCACGGCGTTTTTTGTGGCTGCCACCGGCACCGGGGTCAAAGCGCTGAATACCGTGGGCGATCGCCCATTCAATTGGCTCATAGTAGCAGGCACTAAAGTGTAAACAGTCAATTTCCCGCAGACTGCCCCAGTAGCGTCCGTAGAGCTGATCCCCCTTGGTGACACAAAAAGACATGGCCGTAGGACGGTGGCTATCCTGTGCCGAGTAGGCGGCAAAGAGAACCAAGCGGTGGCGATAGCGATCGCTCAGCGCTTCAAAAAAACGGCGAGTCAGGTACTTACTGCCCCACCACCCAAACTTATTGCAGGTATCGGCATAGAAGTGATACATCTGACGCAACAGGTTGCGACTAATGGCTTCCCCCTGGTGCACGCGAAACGTTAACTCCGCCTGGGCAACTGCCTTGCGCTCGCGCTTAATGTTACGGCGTTGATTGGCATTAAAAGCCGCTAGATAGTCATCAAACGTCTGGTAGTTTTGGTTGTGCCAAATATAGCTGTGGTGGAGCCATGCTTGGTAGCCGCAGGCGGTTGCATAGGGCAGCCACGCCGGATCGACATAGAGGAAATGGCAACCCGAAAGATGATGCTGCTGGCAAAACCGATCAATTTCGTTGAGCATCACTTGCGTGAGCAGTGCCACATCGGCATCCGGCGCCATCAAAAAGCGATACCCCTCTGCTGGGGTAAAGGGCGCCATGCCCAATAATTTGGGGTAGTAGCGCACGCCAATGCGATAGGCCAGCTCAGCCCACTGGTGATCAAAAACAAATTCGCCTTGGCTGTGGCCTTTAATATAAAGCGGCGCAGCGGCAACTAATTCCCGCTGAGCTTGAGACGTTTGCCGCCATACCAGAAGATGGTTTGGTAACCACCCCGTTTGAGGCGTGGCACTGCCGGAGGCTTCCAGTTGATGCAGCCACTCCCACTCAAAAAAAGGGGTTTTTAGGGGCAACGCAAGGGCATCCCACTGCTGTTGGGGCACCTTGGCCATGGCATTGACCCACTGAATTGTCAAATCAGCAGCAAGTGCAGCGTTTGCCATACCCGAGAGCGTAAAAGTTCCTCTCGTACTATATCAACTTGTACCAACGGCCACCGCTCGCCGCCAGTCCTTGGTCACTTTTCTAGGCAACTGAGCCATGACGGGCAACAAGCTGAATGAGAGACCTTTTGTAGGGTGTCCCATCCCCAAAACCGTTACAGTAAGATGGGTTTACACGTTGATCGGGGAAAGTTGAGGTACGATGGCAGCGCCGGCAATTTTAGTTTTGGCCGATGGTACAGTATTTCGGGGCTTCTCCTTTGGAGCCCAAGGGACTGCTATTGGTGAAGTTGTTTTTAATACCGGTATGACCGGTTACCAAGAGGTGCTCACAGACCCCAGCTACTGCGGTCAAATTGTCACTTTTACCTATCCGGAACTCGGGAATACGGGCATTACCCCGGAAGATGATGAGTCCGATCGCCCCCAAGTGCGCGGTGCCATTGCTCGTCATATCTGTGGGGCGCCCAGTAACTGGCGATCGCAACAGTCCCTACCGGATTATCTGAAAGCACATCGCATCCCCGGCATCTACGGGATTGATACCCGCGCCCTCACCCGCAAAATCCGTACCGTGGGTGCCATGAACGGCGGGATTTCCACTGAGATGTTAGACCCAGTGCAACTACTCCAAGAGGTTTTAGCGGCTCCGAGTATGCAGGGACAAAACCTCACCAAGCTGGTCACCACCCGCACACCCTACGAATGGACAGAACCTACGCCAGCTGCTTGGGAATTTCGCCCTCAGACCCCCTCTGAAGAGCCACCGCTCACTGTCGTTGCCATTGATTTTGGTGTGAAACGGAATATTCTGCGCCGCCTTGCCAGTTATGGCTGTCGCGTCATTGTGGTTCCCAGCGACACCCCTGCGGAAACGATTCTCAGCTACGATCCAGATGGTATTTTCCTCTCCAATGGCCCCGGCGATCCGGCGGCAGTGGTGGAAGGCATTGAAACAGCACGACAACTGTTGGCCGCTCAGCGTCCCATGTTTGGCATTTGTCTGGGGCATCAACTGCTGGGTCTCTCGCTGGGGGCAGAAACTTTTAAGCTGAAATTTGGCCACCGTGGACTCAATCAACCGGCAGGCCTAACCCGCGAAGTCGAAATTACCAGCCAAAACCACGGCTTTGCCATTAGCCAAGATTCTCTGGAAAAAACGCCTGTCACGGTGACTCACCTGAACCTCAACGACCACACCATTGCTGGCCTGAAACATCAAACCCTGCCCATCTTTTCGGTGCAGTACCATCCGGAAGCTAGCCCGGGCCCCCATGATGCGGATTACCTCTTTGGGGAGTTTGTGGCGCAGATGCGCGCCTATCGCCAGCAGCGTGCCCAAACCGCGAACTAGGCGGGCAATTCCTAGCCTATGTTAAAGCGGACATCGCTGATTCCCTATGCTTTTTTAGCGCCAGCGCTGGCTTTACTCGCCTTGACGGTGTTTTGGCCGGCTCTACAAGCCTTTTTCCTGAGTTTTAGCCGCTATGATGCGGATTTGTTGAGCACACCCCGCTGGGTGGGGCTGGCCAATTTTGAGCAACTCCTGCGGGATGGCGTCTTTTGGAAGACCCTAGGTAACACGCTGCTGTATTTGCTGATTGTCGTCCCCATTTTGGCGATCGCCCCCCTGCTGCTGGCAATTGTCGTCAACCAACCCTTGCGGGGGATTCGCTGGTTTCGGGCTGCCTACTACACCCCCGTCATTATTTCGATGGTGGTGGCAGGAATTGCTTGGCGTTGGCTGTATGCCCCCAATGGACTGTTGAATCAGATTTTGCAGGGCTTACACCTCACCCAGACAGGCATTCCCTGGTTAACGAGTCCACAACTGGCCTTGTTTAGTGTTATGGCCGTCACCATCTGGAAAGGACTGGGGTACTACATGGTCATCTATCTGGCGGGGCTGCAAAGCATTAGCCCGGAGTTGTACGAAGCTGCCGCCCTTGACGGGAGTGATGGCTGGCGCCAACACTGGGACATTACCCTACCGCTGATGCGTCCCTACCTGCTCCTAGTGACCATTATTTCGGCGATCGCCGCCACCAAAGTCTTTGAAGAGGTTTATGTCATGACCCAAGGGGGGCCCCTGAACAGCTCGAAAACGATTGTTTATTACATTTACGAAAATGCCTTTCAGCGTCTAGAAATGAACTACGCCTGTACCATTGGCTTAGTGTTGTTTCTCATTATTTTTTCCCTCTCGCTGCTGAACCTCAAGTTTGGCCAACAGGTCAACTTGCCCCTCAACTAACCACCTGCATCCGTTGGATCAGCCATTGATTCCCTTGGCGCACAAGAGTATAAACCACACGATAGCTGTCACTGTAGGAAATGTCGGCTCGGAGAGTCCCCCGCTCATAAAATTTGGCATCTTCCTGAATTTGAGCAATCACTTCAACGCGATTGGTTGCCAAAGGACGGATTTCTTTCACCTCTAGGTTAGTGAGGCTGTAGTTCCAATGGCTGCCTTCTGACTTGAGGCTTTGGGCGCGCGATCGCCATGTAGTTAAGGCGGGCTCCGCCAAAATTCCCTCTAGATCGGCAATCGCAAAATTGGGACCCAAGGCTTGCGACTTCACCTGCTGCCATGCCTGCAATCGCTGCCGCGCTATCTCAATCGTCATTTCAGGAGCCCTTGGTGAGGGGGTGGCAACCACGGGCGTCGGCGACACCTCGGCAATCGGTATTGCTGGCGGTGCCGTGACCGTTTCTTGGCGTCTTGGCCAATAGTGTTGCGCCAAAACCCCAGCGCTAATGAGCAGCATCCCACCACCGATCCAAAACCATCCCCTCCGCCGTGACCGCCGGCGGCGTTGGCGGGCTTTTATCATCGTTGCCGCCATGGTTGGCATGGGATTGGTTGCCTCTCCCCCCGTGGGCATGATGCCTTGGTGAGTTTCAAGGGGCAAGGTTTCAGCCGTGAGGGAGACCGTAGGCAAGGGGGAACGGTAGGGCGGCGGCACAGCCACACTGGGTTTCACACTGACCGGTGCTGCCGCCGCTGTTGAAGGCGCCTCCGGCAGAGGTGTCCGGAGGGTTTCTTCGGCACTGAGGGCTTCGAGATAGGACTGGATATTGGGGTCAGCAAAATAGGCCTCAAGGGAAACAGGGGTTTCGCCTAAATCCCGAAAAGCAGGGTAAATCTCCTCCTGCAACCATTGTTCCGTGTAGCGGCACAAGCCCGGCAACAGATCCGGTGCCTGTTCCGAATGGCGGCGAATAAAAGCAAGACTTTGCTGATCTTGGCTTTTTTCCAAAGCTGCAAGAGCTTCCGCGGGTTGCCCCAACAGGAGTAAGCAACTGGCCAGCTCAAGGTAAATATCTTGGTTCGGCAACAGCCGCTCGAGCAGATCTTTACCGCGACGAATCAAACTGGGTTGCAGCTCATGAAACCCCCTTGCCACTAGGGCATGAACCGCCAGATAGGAGGCGACTGCCGAGGGTCGGCGGGACTCCCGCTCAAAAAGCTCCTGCTGTTCCGCGGCGGTGAGGTAGGTGCGCAGCTGCAGGATAAATTTTAGGAAATCTTCCACCCCTAGACCCGAACGATCATCTTGGCGTCCCTCAATGCCACCGCGATCGCTGAGCATTTCCCGCAATAGCAAAATCCCTCGTTGCCGTCCGACACTATCGGACAACGGCAGTGCCAACAGTTCGAGAATGCGGTAAGGACGCAGTCGGTCTAACTCACTTTGTAATTGCTGCTGCAGGTCAGGAAATAGGGTCGAGCGCTCCAAAATCCGCAGGCCAGCTTCGAGGTGTCCCGCTGCTGCTTGGTAATGCTGCTGCTGCCACTGCTCCCGCCCCAGTTCAAGGTAGGCCATGGCCACCGTCAGGGTGATGTCAGCTTCCGCCGCTGATCCGGTGTAGGGACGGCTCAGGTCAAGGGCATCCCCTGTGAGAAAGGGCTCTCCCAGTTTTACCACTTGCTGGTAGTCTCCCAGTTCGTACAGCAGCAGTAGTGCTCCTGACAACTGTTGGTCGCTAATTTCGAGGTCGGGAACCTTGGGCTGCGGATCCAGTTGAGCAATGAGGTCATCGGTATCGAGGCTGCGGTAACGGCGGTCGTAGGCGTGGCGTTGATCCGGTTCCCGCAGCACTTGGTAGGCTTGCTCAATGAGTTCACGGCGGGTGGCTACAGTGGTGGGCGAGTGCTGGTGGCTGGGCAACTGCAAAAGGCGTTCTTGAAAGGCTTGGTCGATTTGCTCAGGCGTGGCCTGAATCGGCACACCTAACACTTGGTAATAATCTAAAGGAATGCGCACTGGAACCCAGTCCTCAATAAATAAAGCACATTAGGCACGACCAAAACATGATTTGCACTTGACAGCCGCTTTACTGCCCAGATGGCACAGGGGAGGGGGAAGCGTTGCCGGCAACAAGAGGGAGCATCAAGCGTTTTAGAGTATCACAATTTTTCGCCGATGGCTCAGTTTAATTGGGGGGCAATCCTATGAATTGAACACAACTGCTGCTACCCCTTGAGAACTCATGATAGTATTCGGACACATGAGCGTAAACCCGCAACCTCGCAGTGCGTTTTGGATGAACGGGCGTGACAGAACCAATATTTTGGCTGGCGGTGTCACTGGTTTTGGTGGCCGTATGCTTAGCAGCCGTTCTAGTAGCAGCGATTCCTGCCTTTATGGAGTTGGCGCGGGCAGCTCGTAGTGCTGAAAAGCTCTTTGATACGCTGGGGCGTGAACTCCCGCCGACCTTAGAAGCTATTCGTCTCACTGGTCTTGAAATTAGTGATTTGACCGATGACATTAGCCAAGGAGTGGAAAGTGCAGGCAATGTGGTCAGGCAAGTGGATCAAAGTATTGCCGCTGCTAAACGGCAGGTGCAGGAAGCAAAAGTGACGACCCGCAGTGTCTTTGCTGGGGTGAAGGCCGCTTGGCAAACGTGGAATCGCCCCAGTCGGCGCTCTCCCCGCCTCTCGGGTAGTCACTTGCCCCCCCTTGAGTCGCCGCAACTGGATCGTCAAGAGTGGCGTGAGCAAGCCAAAGATAACTGAATGAGGGTCTGGCGCAGCGTGCCGAGGGGATCACTGCCAAGTTTGAGCTGATACTCGCTGCTGAGTAAAATCTCGAGGCTAGCGGTGAGGGCAGCCGTAGGAATGCCCTTGACTTCTTTTTGCAAAATGTACACCCGCTTGGGATTACTCACTTCGGCTAATTTAGCAATTGTCTGCACGTCTTGTTCGTGACTGAGCAGTTTCACCCACAGCCACGTGCGAAATTGTTTGCTCAGGCTGGCAATGAGGCGCAGGGGAGGTTCATTTTGCTGCAGCAGTTCCTCCAGTTGGCTGAGGGCGGCACCAAGCTGACCTTGCAGCAGGCGACTGGCTAAGGTGAGGGTACTTTGGTGACTGGCGTGGACGAGGGCGCTAATGTCCGCGGTGCTCAAGGGGCGATCGCTGGCAAGGAGGGAGAGCTTTTCCAGCTCATTGTGGAGTTGGCGACTGTCATTGCCCACTGCCTCGGCCAGTAGAGGAATGGCTTCCGCCGGCAAGTCGAGGTGGTAGTGTTGGGCAGCAGTGCGAATCTGGGCTTCAATCTCGGCGGTTTTCCAAGCGGCTAGGGGGCTAAATTCTTGCAGGGTGCCGTGCTGTTGCAGCAGTTTCACGGCCTTGGTGCGCGTGTCAGGCTTTTGCGGACTGGTCAGGAGTAAATGGCTCCTGGCCGGAATTTGCGGTAGCGTCAGTTCCAGATCGGCAAGAAGTTCGGCGCTACAGCGTTGTCCAAGGGTGGTGTTCACCAGCCAGACGAGGCGATCGCCGCCACCGAAGGGAGGGGTCATCACTTGCGCTAGCGCCGCTTGCACTTGGCTCGCATCCTCGCCCGGAAATTTCTCAAAGTTAAAGCTTTCCCAGAGGGGATCAAGAACCTTTTGGCGCAGGGTTTTCACTGCTTGCTCAAGACGGAATTGATCCTCGCCCCAGTAGAAGTAAACCGGCATGGTGCCCAAACGCAGCGCCATCGATTAGTATCGATTAGTATAAATTCATTGTGGCGGAGAAAAGGCGATGGTGCGATCGCGCCAATGGGGATGGGGAGTACTGGGGCTAAGTTTAGCGATCGCGCCGCTGCTGTGGCAAACGGCTGCCTCCCAAGAAACCGCTGCCCAAGCCCTCACCATTTTGGCCGATGTGCAACAGGCGAATGCCATTACCGGTGTGATCACGGCGCGGGGCAATGTGCAACTGCGCTATCCCGCTCGTCGAATTCAAGCAACCGCTGCCCAAGCGCAATACTTCAGTCGGGAGGGGCGCATTGTTCTGACGGGGAATGTCTATGTTCTCCAGGAAGGGAACAGTCTGCGGGCAGACTCCATCACGTATTTTATTGAGGAAGCCAAATTTGTTGCTTTACCTGGCCCCAGTCGCCAAGTTGAATCTATCCTAATGATCCCCGATGACCCTAACCAACAAATTATTCAACCTGTGCAGCCCTAGAGCGAGTTTTGCTCTGCCGACAACACTGCGCTTAGAAGGGGTATGCAAGCGCTATGGTGCCCGCTGGGTCGTCGAGCACGTCAGTTTATCGGTCGCTCGGGGCGAAGTCGTGGGGTTACTGGGGCCCAACGGCGCGGGCAAAACGACAACTTTTTACATGGCGACGGGGATCGAACGCCCCGATCAAGGGCGGGTTTGGCTCGATGATGACGATATTACCCGCACACCCTTGCACCAGCGGGCGCGGCGGGGCATTGGTTACTTGCCCCAAGAGCCGAGTATTTTCCGCCAATTAACCGTGGCTGAAAATATTCTCCTCGTATTGGAGCAAACGGGGGTACCGCGGCGGCTATGGCGCGATCGCCTCGATGAATTGCTCACGGAGTTTCATCTCACTGACATTGCCAATACCCTTGGCCAACGGGTCTCTGGCGGCGAGCGCCGTCGCACGGAGTTGGCACGAGCCTTAGCAGCAGGCGTCCGTGGCCCCAGCTTTCTCCTTTTGGATGAACCCTTTGCCGGGGTGGATCCCATTGCTGTGGATGACTTGCAGGCGATGATTGCCCGCCTGCGTGATCGCCAGATGGGCATTCTCATTACCGATCACAATGTGCGGGAAACCCTCGAAATTATCGACCGCGCCTACATTTTGCGGCAGGGGCAAGTTCTAGCAGCGGGCAATGGCTGGGAATTGGCTCAAGATCCAAAAGTGCGGCAGTACTACCTTGGTGAAGACTTCCGCTTCTAAGATGCGATGGCCATTGCGCTGGGGGCGATCGCCCACCCTCTCAAAACTGGATCGCTACATCCTCGCGCTACTGTTGCCGGGGTTTGGGTTTGGGGTGGCCATTTTTACGACCCTTGCCTTGGCGGTGGGGACAATTTTTGACCTTGTGCGCCAAATTGCCGATGCCCAGTTACCCCTGAGCATTTTGCTGCAACTGATCTGGTACGAACTACCGGCAGTGTTAGTACTAGTGTTTCCCATGGCAGTGCTGTTGGCGGTGGTGGGCGCCATGAGCCGCCTGTCGGAGGAGGGGGAGTGGATCGCCCTGCGCAGTGTGGGTATTTGCTGGCAGCGCTTGCTGGTACCTGTCTTGGGGTTCGCCCTCTTGGTGAGTAGTATGACCCTGATCCTGAACGAAACATGGGTGCCCATTGCCAAGTTTCAGTCGGAACAGCTCATGCAACAACTGCTGCAGCAGGAGCGCACCTTAGGACAGGGCACGGATATCTTTTATCCCGAGTACGATCGCGACCAACGGGTACGGCGTCTTTACTATGCCCATCGCTTTGATGGCCGTCGCATTCAGGGGTTGACGATCCTTGATTTTTCGCAACCGGAACTCACCCAAGTGATTAGTGCTGAGTCTGCTGAGTGGGACGTGCGTGAGAGCACTTGGCGGTTGTCCCAAGGGATTGCCTATCTCATTAGTCACCGGGGCACCAGCCGTGACCTGTTGCAGTTTGAGGAGCAGGAAATTCGCCTACCGCGCCCTGCCCAGTCCCGCGAACTGCGTCCCACGGAGGTGAATGAACTGTCCATTGCCCAAACTCGGCGAGCACTGCGTCGCCTAGATCCGAGTCAAGATGCTGAGTTGGTGCGGGCGCTGCAGGTGCACCTTGCCCAATCCTACGCCCAACCCTTCTTAGCGGTTGTTTTTGCCCTCTTGGGCGTGGGTTTTGGCTTGAGTCCTTCACCGCGACGGGGGCGGCAAGGCTTTGGCATCAGTGTGGCGGTGATCTTTGGGCAGTACGTTTTGACCTTCTTTCTTGGTGCCTTAGGTGCCATTGGCACCCTCCCGCCGCTAGTGGCGGCATGGCTACCCCACGGGATTGGGGTCAGCGTGGCGATGGGTTTACTCTGGCGGGTCAATCGGAGCTAGGGCTATCGGGTTATGATGAAATACAGTGCTGATTTGTCATCCATGCCGCAAACGTTTGATCTTCACGTTGTTGAGACGCGACCCTTGTTAACTCCCGCTACACTGCTGGCGGAACTGCCATTGCACGAGAGCCAAGCTACCCTTGTGGCCACAACCCGCGATCGCATTCGCGACATCCTCAAAGGGCGCGATCGCCGTCTGTTGGTGATTGTCGGTCCCTGTTCCATCCACGATGTCAATGCGGCGCTGGAGTACGGTGAAAAACTCACGGCTGTGCGCGATCGCCTCAGTGACAGCCTAGAAATTATCATGCGGGTCTATTTTGAAAAACCGAGAACGTCCTTAGGCTGGAAGGGCCTCATTAACGATCCGCACCTCGACGGCAGTTATGACATTAACACGGGCCTGCGGCTTGCGCGGCGGCTGCTGCTTGACCTTGCCAGCATGGGGATGCCAGCAGCCACGGAGCTCCTTGATCCGATTATTCCCCAATACATTGCCGATGTGATCAGTTGGACAGCCATTGGGGCGCGCACGACGGAAAGCCAAACCCACCGGCAAATGGCCTCGGGGCTCTCGATGCCCGTTGGCTTCAAAAACGGTACTGATGGTCACCTTGACTCCGCTATTAATGCCATGATTGCCGCCCAGCAACCGCACCATTTTCTCGGGATCAATGCCGCTGGTTTGGCAAGTATTGTGGCCACCACGGGGAATCCCGATACTCACCTAGTGTTGCGCGGGGGCAAAGACGGCCCAAATTATTCGGCGGCTCACATTGAAATGGCCGCTGCTCTGCTGGAGCGCAAAGGTCTAACACCGCGCCTGATGGTGGATTGCAGCCATGCCAATGCCGCTAAGGATGCCCAACGGCAGGTGGTTGTGTGTGAAAACATTGCCCAACAAGTGCAGCACAACTCTCGCTCCATTGCTGGGGTGATGATTGAAAGTCACCTGAAAGCAGGTAATCAACCGATTCCCGCTGATTTGTCCCAGTTGGTTTACGGTCAAAGCATTACCGACCCCTGCGTGGATTTTGTCACAACGGTACAGATGCTTGAACAATTGGCAATGGCCGTCGGCTCACAGCTAGCGGTGGCTCGCTAGAGCCCCTACCGCCCCTCAACGAAATCCCGATCAAGCAGAGCGTTTCGCGGAGGATTTTCGATGACCCCATGGCAAACACTGCGCCGCAATCCTCTGGTGATGTTTGGCTTAGGGGTTCTCTTGACCTTTTACCTGCTTGCCATTACTGCCGATATTGTCGCTCCCTACAGTCCCTACGCTTTCCAAGAGGATGGGGCACTGCTGCCGCCAACGCGAATTTACTGGCGATCGCCCAGCGGCGAGTGGCTTGGCCCCCACGTCTATCCCACCCGCTTGGGTTCTGTCAGCCTAGAAACTGGGGAGCGTCCTCTCCTTGTGGACTGGCAGCAGCCTTCCCCGATCCGCCTTTTTGTCAAGGGGCACCCCTACCGCTTTTTGCAGATCACGTTGCCCCTGCCCACCCGTTGGAGCCTCAGTGACCCGGGGATTGAGCCACGGACAATTTTTCCGGGATTTGCTGGCGATCGCCACCTCTTTGGCACCCTCGGCCCCGGATATTTGAATCTGCTGGGAACCGATGATCAAGGACGGGATCAATTCAGTCGCCTACTTTTTGGCGCCCGCATTAGCCTCAGCATTGGTTTAGTGGGGGTTGCGATCGCCTTCCCCATTGGCATTTTTGTGGGTGCCATCTCTGGCTATTTTGGCGGCTGGCTCGATGCCCTCCTCATGCGCGGTGTCGAAGTGCTCATGACGCTGCCCACTATCTACCTGTTGGTGGCGCTGGCGGCTGTTCTGCCCCTTGGCCTCAGCAGTGCCGAACGGTTTTTACTGATCACTGTCATTACCTCCTTTGTTAGTTGGGCCGGTCTGGCGCGGGTGATTCGCGGTCAGGTACTCGGTCTGAAGGAAATGGGGTTTGTCCAAGCAGCTCAAGTCATGGGAGGGGGATCGCTCTACATCATTCTCCGCCACATTATTCCCCAAACCGCCACCTACGTAATTATTTCGGCCACCCTGTCCATTCCCAGCTTCATTGTGGCGGAATCCCTTCTCAGCCTGATTGGCTTGGGCATTCAACAGCCGGATCCTTCTTGGGGGAATATGCTGTCCCTTGCCACCAATGCCTCGATTCTCATTCTCCAGCCGTGGTTGGTGTGGTCACCTGCTAGCCTCATTGTGATTACCGTCCTCTGCTTTAACCTCGTCGGCGATGGCCTGCGAGATGCCCTCGATCCGCGGCGATCGCAATCCTGAAACCTATACAAGCGTGTCGGATTGTGTATTTTCCTCTATATTCCGACCGATAAAGGAGAGTTTGTGGCAAGATAGGATTCGTAGCTAGTGATACATTCAGTTAACCTAGGAGCCACAACCTATGAGCCTAAAACTTGGGGATGTCGTACCCAACTTTACCCAAGCCTCCTCCATGGGCGAAATTAACTTTTATGAGTGGGCGGGTGACAGCTGGGTTGTCTTATTCTCGCACCCCGCAGACTACACCCCCGTCTGTACTACGGAATTGGGGGAAGTGGCACGGTTGCGCTCGGAGTTCGACAAACGCAATGTCAAAACCCTTGCTCTCAGCGTTGATAGCGTTGAATCTCACTTGGGCTGGATCAAAGACATTGAAGAGGTGAATAACGTTAAGGTGGATTACCCCATCTTGGCCGACGAAGACCGCAAAGTCTCCAATCTGTACGACATGATCCACCCCAACTCCCTCAATAACCTGACAGTGCGCACAGTCTTTATCATTGACCCTCAAAAAAGACTACGCCTGACCCTCACCTATCCCGCCAGCACCGGTCGTAACTTTGCTGAAATTCTGCGGGTGATTGACTCGTTGCAACTCACGGATAACTACAGCGTGGCCACCCCCGTCAACTGGCAAGATGGGCAAGAGTGCGTCATTGTTCCCTCGATCAGCGATGAGGAAGCCAAAGAGAAATTTCCGAAAGGATTCAATGCCGTCAAGCCCTACTTGCGGCTCACGCCTCAGCCCAATAAATAGGCACGGGCAAGCCACGATTCTAAATAAAAATTAATTTCTTTTTCAGGCACCTAGCAGCAATGTCGGGTGCCTTACTCATTCATATTTTTATAGGTGGCTACTGCCGATGGTGAAATCTGGTTTAGGTATCGGAAAATCCAGTACTTAAACACGGTGTCGAGCATCACCGGAAATGTGGCAATAAACATATTAATAAAATCCTCATTGCGCGGAAAGCCAAAGTGCTCAAGGGTATTATTCACAATAACTTCCCAGCCATGGGGGGAGTGGAAGCCCACAAAGACATCCGTAAACAGAATAATCACAAACGCCTTGGCGCTATCACTGAGGCCATAGACCACTTCATCTAAAAAAGCCTTAACAATGGCGATTTGCCGTTGTCCTGTAAAGATTAACGTCAGGAATACAGCAAATCCCAAGGCATCCGACAAAATATTTTTGAGCGGTTCAATAAGTTCCTTTTGGTATTCTGTCGAAAGCTCAATGGCTTTTTCGCGAATGCGTGCTTGAATCTCCGCTGCTGAAATGGGAACATTACTCACGAGGCTTTCAAAGCGTATTTTATTTTCAAAGCGAGCTAACTCGTCGAGAATGTTATCTTCCAGTTGGGAATTAATAATCCGCTCAATTTGACCCACCGCTTTGAAATGGTTAACCAAAGGGCTGACAATCAAAACTTTGGAAATTTGCTGTGTCAGCAAGGGCAAAATAATCAAGAGTAAGATAAAGCGAACGGCCAAGCGGGTGCGCAGCTTTGAGGTGCGAAAATCCCGCACAACCTCAGCTTCGGTCGCTTCATCGGAGTTCAGTTCACGACGAAAGCGATCGGCAGTGCGCAAGATCGAACGGGGAATAAAGCTACTGCTGTCGAGTTTAGAATTGTTAGCTAAATCATCATTGATGTATTCCCCAACGTAGAGCGAATTCTCCTCCACCCGCTCTAGGGTAGCCGCTTGCTGACGTTGTTGTGGGTCTTGGTGGCTCAGGCTAGGGCGAGCTAAGGCATTCAGTTCCCGTTCCCGCTGACGGCGATAGCGATTCAGAGTGGCGTCAATCAAGCGGAGTTTTTCATAGATTGTGGGTGCTGCCCCCTCCTCACTGATGGTGGCGGTAACGGTGTAGGTGTCGGCTGTGCCATTGAGTGGCGCGCTAGTGGCTTCACGGCGCGTACTTGGGCGGGGGAGGGGCAAAAATTGGCGACTGGCGCGGAATTCGGTCATCCGCATGCGAATTGTTTTCAGGAGTTGTTTCAGCTCAGTTTCAAAGTAACTCGAGACTTCCCCCACCGGTAAGTTCAAGGGACTAATGGGTTGCCCATCAAAGTGGGTCATCTCAATGTCACGAATTTTGAGGGCAGCCTCGTAAGCTTCCTGCAAGGCGCGTTCGGGTGTTGTCAGGTACCACTGTTCGGCACGCTGAATCCACTGTCCAAGGCGAGCAAAGGGATTACTGGACATTGTTCTTCTCGACAGGTTGCCAACACGCCATTTAGAAAGTCATGTAGTAGGATCGTACCAAATCGGTTTGAGTGAGCATTGGCTTGCGTGTTGCGCTGGATTAGTGGCGGTAGTCGCACAGGTAAAACCTTTACCCTTGTTGAATACTTTCGCCAATGGGTTCAGGCGCAGCAGATTCCAGACCAACCAAGACTACCCTCCTACATTCCCTGTGAGCGATCGCTCCTACTCTTGAGCGATACAGGTGAAGGTCGTGAACACTTCAATGCCCAAATTAAAGAGCAAGTAGGGGCAGGGTACTTTGCCTATATCACCACGCCCCTTGGCTTTATGCAGGATGAAGTGATGCTATTTTGGCCTCTTTTAGTTCAGCTCAAGGCCGTTCCCCCGCGTTTCCCCCAGCGGCTGACCACAGAAGTAGAGCTGGAGTGGGCAAAGTACTTGTGGCGCTCCGATTTGGAGAAAAACACGTTTGCAGCCCTCAGTGAAAATCGCGATCGCGCCGTGCGTCATCTGCTGGATATTTTCCAGTTAGCCGCTTTTGCCAGAATTGATCTGCCAGAGCTCCCCACGCTCATCAGTGATGAAGAGGTGGAGATCGCAGCGGAAACAGTAGCGGCCATCGTGGCGGCGCTGCAGCAATGGCGGGCGTGGTGTCAGCAGCACAGTTTATTAACCTATGGGATCATCACTGACCTGTATGGTCGGTTCCTCCTGACCTCAGAGCAGTACCAATCCGCCCTACGGCAACGGTTTCGGGGCGTTCTCGCCGATAATGTCCACAACTATCCAGCCCTATTTGCTGACCTGCTGGCGCAGCTTGCTCAGCCTTGGCCGGGGTTAACCCCTGAAGTAGCCGCTCACCCCTTGACCATTGTACTAACCCATCAGCCCACTGGCGTGGTGCGGCTAGGTCTTGGCGCTGATCCCGATGCTTTTTTGCCCCTGAAAGCACAGGCAACCGTACAAGAACTGCCACCGCTAGCGAAAACAGTTCTTGGTGATGGCGACCCTCAGTCCTGCGTGAGTGAACTGCTAAATACGCCCCAAGTGCAGGTGCCACCGCGCCTCATTGCCTTGCAAACCACCTCCCGCATGCAGCTCCTGCAGCAAATCTGTGCCACAGTAATCCAAGGGATTCAACAGCAGGAGGTTGCCCCAGCAGAGATTGCCATTTTGGGGCCCGGGATTGACAGTATTGCCCGCTACGTCCTCACCCACGAACTGGCGCAAAATAATATTCCCGTCGTAATTCTCAACGAGCAGCGCCCGCTCATTCAGTCGCCCTACGTGCGTGCCCTATTAACCCTTCTCATATTGGTTTATCCCGAGACAGAGCTCGAGGTGATGCCGGGAGCAGTTGCGGAATTATTAGAGGTTTTCCATGCTCAACAGGGGCAAATTGATGCGGTGCGAGCGGGGTTACTAGCGGCCCATTGCTTTGCCCCCCAGCCGCCGCAACTGTTGCCAGCGGATCACTACGATCGCTGGGATCGCTTAGGACATCGCGCCAGCAGCGCCTATGAAGCCTTTCGCAGGTGGCTGGCTCAGCTTTCGCCCAATCAACCACCAGTGGTCATCCTCGATATGGCCATTCAACGCTACCTTTGGCCGCAGAACTTGGGGACGACGGAACTGGCGGCGTTGCGATCGCTGCTAGAGAGCGCCATGGACTACTGGCAACTCTGCGACCATGTAGGGTCTGAGGCTCCCCAGACAACAGCAGAGCGTTTAGGTCAATGGATTCGGCTGCTGCGGCGGGGAACGGTTGCGGCTAACCCACCTCCCCCTTATGCTCCTCCCCAAGGGGTCTTATTAGCCACAACGTTTCAGTATCGCAGTGCCCAACTGAGCCATCGCTGGCATTTTTGGCTGGATGCCAGTAGCCCCCGCTGGCAAGATGGGGGTCTACAAACCCTATGGCAAGCGCCTATTTTTCTGCGCCAAGGCAGGGCCAGTCCCAGTGCGTGGGTGTGGCAGTCGGAATCGGAACGCTTGCAGCAATTGCTGGTGGATCTGTGTTCTCGCGTGGGCGATCGCCTCTACCTGTGCCATAGTGACCTAGCCGTGAATGGTCGCGAGCAGGATGGCCCCTTGCTGGGGTTAGTGGATTTGGCGGCAGGTGCCATCGATGGCACTATAGATACATAGCTACATCGCACCAAGCCCACCTTGGCAGACCAAGGAGCAATCATGGCAAGTCCATGGGCTGACGGAGAGAGCACGATACAAGGGAGACCACCGTTTGTCGCCGCAGTTTTCACTCACGACCCCCCTTTACTACGTCAATGCCTTACCCCACATCGGCAGTGCCTACACCACCATTGCTGCCGACGTCCTCGCTCGTTTCTATCGCCTCCAAGGCTACCGCGTGCGCTTCATTACCGGTACCGATGAGCATGGCCAAAAGATTGAACGCACAGCCCAGCAGCGGGGACTGACCCCCCAAGCCCACTGCGATGAAATTGCCGCTGGTTTTGAGGCGCTCTGGCAGCAGCTCGACATTACCTACGACCGCTTTAGTCGCACCACTAGTCTCCGTCATCACGCCATTGTCCGAGAGTTCTTTCAGCGGGTGTGGGATAGCGGCGACATCTACCTTGGCCAACAACAGGGCTGGTACTGTGTGGAGTGCGAAGAATTCAAGGAAGAGCGGGAGCTGCTGGAAGGACGCCGCTGCCCAATTCATGTCAATCGACCAGTGGAATGGCGAGATGAGCGCAATTACTTTTTCCGCCTATCCAAGTATCAAGACGCGCTCCTAGCTCACTACAATAGCCATCCCGAATTTGTCCAGCCCCGCAGCCGCCGCAACGAAGTCCTCAGTTTTATTGAGCAGGGCTTGCAGGATTTCTCCATTTCGCGGGTGAACTTGGCGTGGGGGTTTCCCGTGCCTACAGATCCGGAGCACACCCTTTACGTGTGGTTTGATGCCCTGCTGGGCTACATCACCGCCCTGCTTGAACCAGAGGATGAACCCACCTTGGCTAATGCCCTCAAAACTTGGTGGCCCATTAACCTGCACATTATTGGCAAAGATATTCTTCGCTTCCATGCCATTTCTTGGCCAGCGATGCTGATGTCGGCAGGACTGCCCCTGCCAGAGCAAATTTTTGTCCATGGTTTCCTGACCAAGGACGGGCAAAAAATGGGGAAAAGTTTAGGCAACACCCTCGACCCGGTGGCCTTAGTGAAACAGTACGGTGCCGATGCTATCCGCTACTACTTCATGAAGGAAGTTGAGTTTGGTCGGGATGGTGACTTTAGCGAAACCCGCTTTGTGAATATTCTCAACGCCGACTTGGCCAACGACATTGGCAACTTACTGAACCGCACCCTCAAAATGGCTTGGAAATACACTGCCGGTCAGGTTCCCACAGTTGATAGCGCTGCTATTGCCCCAGACCATCCGCTGCGGCAACTGGCTGAGCAGGTGTGCCAAACCTATCGTGAGGGTTATCAACGGCTGGCTTTTCATGACGTCTGTCAATTGGCGCTAGGCTTGGCCCGCGCTGGTAATAAGTTCCTTGATGAAGAGGCACCTTGGAAACGCGCCAAAGCAGGGGAAACGGCAGCGGTGGCGGAAATTCTCTACTCGGTTTTAGAGTCGGTGCGTCTTGTGGCCTACGTCTTGGCGCCCATCATCCCCCACTTGAGTGAGGCCATCTATCAGCAGTTAGGTTATAGTATTAGCTTTAATGGATCAGTGATTGACTCAGCTTTATTGGGCGATCGCCAAGCGCAGTGGGGAGTCCTTTACCCCGGTCAGCCCTTGGCCAATCCAGTGCCCGTGTTTCAGAAGTTGTCATTGCCAGCCGTAGTCGCCAATCAGCCGTGAGCCGCGATAGGCTAGGGCTATACGAAACATAAAACGCTTTTTTTGAGATAATTTTTGCATGATTACATCGTCCACATCTGTCATCTATACTCCTGAACAGGTGCTGCAAAATCGGGGTCGTGTTGCCATTTTTATTGATGGTTCAAATCTCTTTTATGCAGCCCTGCAATTGGGAATTGAAATTGACTATTCAAAACTCCTGTGCCATTTGACCCAAGGCTCCCGCCTGTTTCGCTCTTTTTTCTATACGGGTGTGGATCCCTCCAACGAAAAACAGCAGGGCTTTCTGCTGTGGATGCGGCGCAATGGCTACCGGGTCGTTTCCAAGGAACTAGTGCAGTTACCGGATGGCTCGAAAAAAGCAAACTTGGATGTTGAAATTGCCGTGGATATGATGGCCTTAGTGGGCTGCTATGACACGGCTATTTTAGTGAGTGGCGATGGTGATTTGGCCTATGCCGTGGATGCCGTGAGCTATCGCGGCGCGCGGGTGGAGGTGGTCAGCTTGCGTTCAATGACGAGTGACAGTCTCATTAACGTAGCTGATCGCTACATTGACCTTGAGAGTATTCGCGAAGAGATTCAAAAGGCACCGCGGACAACCTACACTTACCGCCCCTTAACGGGAGGATTAACCCCCCCTGACCTATCAACGACACCCTGGGAAGAGGGGGCGGCTGAGGCTAGCAAGGCTGACCCATCGCCGATGGAAGCGTTGGACAATAATGCCTCTCCTTAGATGGCTGGGCGGCCTCCTACTCCTTGGTAGTTTGGTGGGCTGTGGCTGGGTAGAGAATTGGATTGGCGATGAGCCGCCACCAGAGCCAGAGATTACCGGCGCGGTGCGTTTGCAAAACCTGACCCTACGGCAGACGGATGAGCAGGGGCAAATTCTCTGGTTGCTCCAAGCTGATGGGGCGCGCTATAGGGATGACGATCGCCAACAGATTGAGATTGAGAATTTGCGCGGTGATCTGCGGCGGGATGGCCAGACCCTTTACACGTTAGCGGCAAAGGCCGTGACGGTGCGACAACGCAACGGTCAACTCTGGATTGAGGGTCGGACAACAGTCACCGATGTGGCAGCCAAGGGAACGATTGTGGCCGATCAGTTTCTGTGGCAGGGCGATCGCGCGCTGCTGCAAGCAGAAAAAAACTTACAACTGCGCTATCCCCAAGCCACGATTACGGCACAGCGTTTGGAAGCCGATGGTCAGCGCCGTGAACTGCGCGCCCTCAAGGCAGTGCAGGTGACTTCAAATGCACCGGAAGTCGAAGATCTCCGTCTCAGCACCGAGGTTTTGGTGTGGCAGCAGGAGCAGGAACGCCTGATAGCGGGGATGGGAACGCCCGGTGTTACAGTTGTCAGTACGGCGGGCGATCGCCTGCGTGCCCAAGAAGCGGAATGGTCTATCGCCGAGCAGCGGGTTACACTGCGGCAGGCAGTACAGCTGGAATGGCAAGACCCGAACCTGATTGCCTGGGGGGATGTGATCCAATGGCTGCTGGATCGCCAAGAGATCGTCAGTGAGGCGCCCCTGAGGGTCCAATACCCGCCCCAAGGGATCAGCGGGCAAGCCCAGCGGGGCATTCTCTTTTTGGTAGAGAACCGTGCCCTCTTTGAAAATGCTCGCCTGCAAAGTCAACCCCAAGGGGTGCAACTGCAAGCCCAACGCCTGACTTGGCGCATTTCTCAGCAGCAGGTGGAAGCACGCGGTCAAGTGGAAATCCGCCGTGCCAATGCTACCCTGCGCACGGCGCAATTGCTGTGGCGTATTCCCGAACAAGAGGTGGAAGCCCAAGGCGGAGTCTTTTATGACCAAGTCACTCCCCGTATTCAGGTGCAAGGACAGCGGGCTAAGGGTTGGCTGGATCGCCAAGAAGTGATTGTCAGTGGTGGCGTGCGCAGTCAGGTGCCGGTACAGTTACGTTTACCGATACTTTTTCGCTAACAAACGCTAACGAATACATAAGTTGAGATTGTCTCTCAACCAAGGCGTATCAACCAATGCCCGCAGGAATATCCCGCGAGCACCATTGAGGTCCCTGTCCATTGTCCGTCCATCTATACTCGACCTGATGATTCGAGAGCCGCCAATCTTAACCACTTCGCCAGTCCAAGAAACCGTCTTCGAGGTATAGGCTTCGTTGACGGTCAAGAGCACCTTGCCCGCTTCCCAAGCCTTCCACTCTAGAAATTTCTTGAATTGGTAATGGGACAGTGAAAGCATTTGGCGGACTGTCTTGGAGCGAATCTTGCGCCGCGATTTGCTCACCATTTGAGAGGTATCAAACGAGGGCAACAAAATCACATCGAAGTTGTCCACCAAAAACTTTGCTGTTTTATGGTGTAGCTCTTCGATAAGGTGCTTGATTTTCGCTCTTATCCGGTCAGCCCCTTTCTTGAGTCGCCGCTTTTGCGCAGATTTGGCTTGGCTCATTTTCGAGATGAGCTTATCCAGCTTGCAGCAGAGCTTCTGGATACGCAGATTAGCGCCCTCTCCAATCCACCCGTAGGACGACTCAGAGAAGAACGTGATGAACGTGCGAACAAAAACCACGCGCCCTTGGTTCTCGGCCTGCCGTGGTTGCACTTCCTCAGAAACGACCAGATAGTACTCGCCATAGGCAAGTGTTAGCCGACCGTCACTGAAGTCTTTAGGGAGTGCTTCCTTGAGGGGACATTTTCCCAGAATCGTGTGGTACACTCCACAATCTTTGATAGCCGTTTTTGGAATAAATATCGTCTGCTGCTTGTCCTTGCGGCTACGAAACTTGCATTTGCGGATTTTGCCGTCTTGTTGGTACTTCCTTTTGGCTTCCCAGGTATCCTTTACGGCAATCTTCTGGATTTGGTGGGGAACCGACTTAGCCCAATCCGGCAAGCTCGAGCCATAGCCATCCACTGAGCCTTTGTATCCGGCTGTTGCAGATATTCGATAGTCTTGTTGTAAACGTATCGGGAAACGCCAAGCCATTGCTTGAGGAGTGCCCGCTGTTCAGGGTTTGGGAAGAGCCGGATTTTCCTAGTCCTTCTTGCGGTGGCCGCAAAACCCTTACCGTCGGGACGAGAAGAGGCAAGAGATGGCGAGAAAAGCGACTGTGAGCTAGGATTCTGCTCGCGTAAGCGCGTCCCCACCTTGAACAGCTTGGTCGAGAACCACGATTGAGCCGCCGTTCTTGGCTGCCAGATACTCAAACAGTTCAAACCCGTTGCGGCAGAGCCGGTCTCGATGGGCAACAACAATCGTGAGCTTATCTCTGCGCACAAGTCGTTCCAGTAAGGCTCGCAATCCTTTTCGCTTGAAGTTGAGGCCAGCCCCAACGTCTTGGATAATTTCGGCTTCTGGGAATCGTTCCCGCATAAACTCAACTTATCTGGCAAGGTCGTCTCGTTGTTTTGCAGAACTGACGCGACAGTTGCAAACAACGGCAGGCTGAGCTGTTCTACGCCGTACATAAGACTCGACGTTGTACAGTCGTTGTCCTGCGTCGTTGCGGATGCAATCGATCTTACCTTCATCCGTGTATTTTCTCAGCGTGTTTAACTCAACCGCTTTTCTGAGAGGAACGTATGCCATGTCTAGCATAAATATTAACTTGTGTTAGTAAATGGTAGCAAATCAATCACTGTTGATTAACCCTAGCCTCAAAGGTCTCAAGGGTTTCGCCTTTCCCAGTGGCAGAGGGCGATCGCGATCGACGAATTCGGTATAATCTGAACAGTTTTGCGCCCGAGGTTCAGCCTACTTTACGGCGTCCTGCGTTTGCGTGAATCTTAGTCTTACTCTTCATCCTCACAGTTGCCAATACCATTGCCGTGAATGTTCTCTCTTGGGTAGCCTATTGGGTGTTGAAAAAGCACCTGAGGCTCCTCGCGCTATCCACCCTTAACCTTGTGAGGTAAGAATTCATTCCTAGATGAAATCTTCCATGACCGCTGAGCAGTACTTAAATCACCCCACATTTGGGCTACTGTATGGGGTCTGTCCCGTGGAGGAGAATCGGGAGCTGTTTACAACCCTTTACGCCCAGCGCCTGTTTTTTATTGTCACGCTGCGTCCGGGGGGGATAGAGTTTGAGTCCATTAGTCGCACGGATGCCCGCCTGCTCATTGAACAGCGGCTGCGATCGCTGCGGCGCTTGGGTAAACAGGCGGAGTATGCTGCCCTGCAAAGTATTCATCGGCAAACGTTTTTGTAGGGAACAAGACAGTCGGCAGCATCCGCTAGACTGAGGCTAGGACCTAGGGAGAGACCATGAGCTACGATTACGACTTATTTGTGATTGGGGCAGGTTCCGGTGGCTTGGCCGCCTCAAAGCGGGCGGCTTCCTATGGCGCTCGGGTGGCGATCGCCGAAGGAGATAAAGTGGGTGGCACCTGTGTGATTCGGGGGTGCGTTCCCAAAAAGCTCTTGGTGTATGCCTCTAAGTTTAGTTCCATCTTTACCGACGCCGTGGGATATGGCTGGCGACCCGTCACGCCCAAGCTGAATTGGGAGCAGTTGATTAAAGCGGTGGATACCGAAGTCAATCGCCTCAGTCAGCTGCACATTAGCTATTTGGCCAAGGCGGGGGTTGAGCTGCTGCCCTTTTTTGCCCGCTTTGTGGATCCCCACACCCTTGAACTGGTGGATCGGGATGGTAACGTGCACCGCCAAGTCACCGCTGAAAAAATTCTCATTGCGGTGGGGGGGGAAGCCATTAAACCTAACCTGCCCGGCATCGAGTACAGCATTACCTCACGGGAGATGTTTCTGCTGCCCAAACAACCGAAACGACTGGCGATCTTAGGCGGTGGCTACATCAGTGTTGAGTTTGCTGGCATCATGCGCGGTTTAGGCACGGAAGTGGTGCATTTCCTGCGGGGCGATCGCCCCCTGCGGGGGTTTGACCAAGACATTCAGGACGGCGTTTATGAGGGCATGATCCGCCACGGCATAGATGTGCGTCCCCAATGCCGCATTACTAGCCTCAAGCTCACCAAAAAAGGCAATATTCGCGTGCACTACGAGCAGCAGGGGCAACCCTACGAAGCCAAAGTGGATACTGTCCTTTGCGCCATTGGGCGTGCCCCTAACCTGCAAGGACTGGGCTTAGATCGCGCTGGCGTTCACCTCAGCACCAATAGCCAAGGCATTGCCGCAGTGGCTGTCGATGAGTTCTACCGCACCAACCAACCCCACATTTTTGCTGTAGGGGATTGCACAAATCGGGTCAACCTCACCCCTGTTGCCATTGCGGAAGGTCGTGCCTTTGCCGATACCCAGTTTGGGAATTTACCCCGCACCCTCAGCTACGAGAACATTCCCTCTGCTGTCTTTTCCCAACCGGAAGCCGCTTCCGTAGGGCTCTCGGAAGCCCAAGCCAAGACCAAGCTGGGCGAAGAGAATGTGTTAGTCTATCGCGCCGCCTTTCGCCCGATGTACCACAGCCTCACCGGCAAGGCGGCCAAAGTCATCGTTAAGCTTGTAGTGGAAAAACAAACAGAGTGGGTCTTGGGCGCTCATATGGTGGGAGATAATGCCGCCGAAATTATCCAAGGGATTGCGATCGCCCTGAAAATGGGCGCTACGAAAAAAGACTTTGATGCCACGATTGGTATTCACCCCTCCACGGCTGAAGAGTTTGTTACCCTGCGCTAGTCGCCAGTTGCATCGGGCTATGCAGCAGTTCTAGGGCAGCAAGGTACTGGGGATCCGCTGGCGTTCCCATGGCTCGTAAGCTTGCAGGGGCAGTGGTCACCCGCCGATTGGGTTCAATGCCCACCTTGTTGATGTTGTGGTGGTTAGGGGTTTCGTAGTGGGCAATGGTCACTGCCAAGCCGGAGCCATCGGAGAGGCTAAACAAGGACTGAATCGAGCCTTTGCCAAACGTGCGATCGCCCACCAGTTGGGCACGACCGGTATCTTGTAGGGCAGCGGCCAAAATTTCACTGGCACTAGCGGTGCCGCCATTCACCAAGACCACTAAGGGGTCGCGGCTCAGAGGGGTCCCCGTGGCATTGAGGCTATCGACAATACCTTGGCGATCAACGGTATAGACCACCACGCCCGGATCCATCCAGAGTTGGGCAATTTCTACCCCCGCTTGCAGCAGTCCCCCCGGATTATTGCGCAAATCTAAAATATACGCTTGCGCACCCTGCTGTTCGAGGTCTTGGATGGCTTTGCGCATTTCCGCAGGCGCCATGGCACTAAACTGCCCCAAGCGAATATAGCCAATGGCATGACCTTCTACCCGTCGCAGCTCTGCTGTGACCGGATTAATTTCAATGTGACCACGCTCAAGGGTCAACAGTTGGGGGGGCTCATCGCCGTGCTGTACCTGTAGCTGCACTCGAGATCCGGCACGCCCGCGCATTTTTTCAGCGGCCTCATCGAGGGTGAGTTGGGAGGTGGGAATACCGTCAATGGCGAGAATACGATCCCGGGGCAGGATTCCTGCTTTTGCTGCCGGGGAGCCATCAATGGGGGTAATCACTTCTAAGAGACCTGTGTCGGGATCACTGCTAATTTGTAAGCCGACACCCGTAAGCTCGCCTGCCGTCGTTGTTTGCAGACTGCGAAATTGGGCTGGGCGCAACAGGCGCGTAAAGGGATCCTCCAACGTGGCTAGCATGGCTTGAATGGCCTGGTATGTGGCCTCACGGTTCGGCAGTGGGCGGCTGAGGAGTTTCTGACGCACCAGCCACCAGTTTTGACCGTTAAATGAGGGATCGACGTAGGCTTGGTTGACAATTCGCCAAGCTTCGTTAAAGAGTTTTTGTTCTTCGGTGAGGGCGATCGCAGGCGCTGGCATCAGCCACTGCCATCCCAAGAGCCCCAGCCACAGGATCAGGATCATTGCTTTAGTCAGGGGTTTCCCAAGAACACCCATGATGAATCTCTATGCATCTTTACTTATTAATTTACTGTTCTATTGTAGTGTGCCCTAGGAAAGACCAAGCTTGCCCTTGGACAACTGCTGGTTAGTATTGTCACGCTTGGCTTCATTGAGGCGGCATTGGTAAGATTTGAGAGTCTTTTGAGGGTGTAGGGAGCACAACGTATGGGTTTTCGCGTTATTGCTGCGGCGATTGTCGGGGCGATCGCCATGGAACCGAGCTTAGCGAGTCCTTCAGCAGCGGTGCAGCAACTGTTAACCACCAATGCCTGCCCGGGTTGCGACCTCAGTAATACGGATTTACGCGGTTATAACTTAGCAGGTGCCAACCTGCGGGGCGCCAATCTGCAAGGGGCAAACCTGCAAGATGCCACGCTGTTGCTGGCCAACCTTGAGGGAGCCAACCTCAGTCATGCCAACTTAACGGCCACCTACCTTGAACGTGCCAATGTGCAGCAGGCCAATTTAACGGGAGCCACCCTCGTTCTGGCTATCCTGCGCCATGCTCGCTTTCGTCGTGCCAATCTCAGTAATGCTAACCTCAGGGGTGCCGATGGCCGCTATGGCGACTTTCGCCGTGCCAACCTCAGCGGTGCCAACTTCGAGCAAACCAACCTCCAATGGGCGCGTTTGAACGGTGCTACCCTCAACCAAACTAATTTTGAGGATGCCTACCGTCCTCGCATGCCCTATGGCTTGAACTTGTGGTAGTCAACATTGAAAGTTTTAATCGGAGCGGCGGGATTTGAACCCACGACCCCCACTACCCCAAAGTGGTGCGCTACCAAGCTGCGCTACGCCCCGTTAAGCTTCACTAGTATAGCATTCGACAGCGATAAAGTAATGCCTTGCGCCAAAACTCTTGCACGTCTCAGGGAAGGGTATGATTAGGAGTGCAATTGCGACATCTCTGGCCTATGACCCATGCCAACGGCGATGCAGAATCTTCCGGTGTACCCACTCTAACGGTCGATCGCCCGCCCTTTATTTTTCACAATCAGTTTCAAGGCTGGATGGAGGTTTATGCACCCGTTCAGCGCTATGAGCAGTATCTGAACAACCACCACGAATGGTTTTATCGCTGTGCTCAGCCGATGAAAGCGGAGCCCATTGGGAAGAATGGCTATATTCTGACGATTGGCCGCTACGGCTCCCACGGGTACGAAGTGGAACCTAAAATTGGCCTGCACCTGCTCCCCCAAGAGCAAGGGGTATACCGGATTGAAACGATTCCCGTGCCGGATCAGCCCTTTTTGAACTACGATGTCAATTTCCAAGCAGCTATGGAGCTGGTGCCAACAACGGCACGGCCGGACACTGACCCAGAGCTCATTGAGCGCCAAATTTACCATTACACCCGCGTCAACTGGCAGCTTGATCTGCGAGTGGAGATGTATTTTCCCCGATTTGTTTATCGTTTGCCCCACGCTCTTATTCAGGGCACCGGCAACCGGGTGTTGGCGCAAATTGTTCGCCAAGTGTCCTATCGGTTGACGGCAAAGGTTCAGGATGACTTTCACGCCACCATTGGTTTAGATCTGGGCAAACGCTGGCGGCGCCAACGCTTCCATGCTGAGCGAGTGAGAACGCTCACCCCAGTTGTTGAACCTGCTGACGCAACTGATTCAGCCGCGCCTTGAGTTGGGGCGGGGTTAAACCATGGCTGAGTTGGCTGCCCATACCGATGGCGATCGCCCCCGCTTTCAGGAGGGGGAGCACATCTGACCAGCCAATGCCGCCGCAGGGAATGAGGGGAATGTCGGGAAAGGGCTGCTTGAGCATCTGCACATAGCTGGCGCCTCCCATGGCCATCACCGGAAAGAGTTTCACTGCGGCAGCGCCTGCATGCCATGCCTGTAGAATCTCTGTTGGGGTTAGGGCACCTAAGATAAGAGGCAGCTGCGCCGCTTGGGCGGGCGGAACCAGATCAACCGCCGTGTGGGGACTCACTAAAAACTGAGCGCCTGCCGCTAAGGCACTCTCTAGCATGGCCACGGAGGTCAATGTGGCGGCTCCCACCGTGCAGGTTGGATACTGCTGTCGCAAATACTGGAGCACAGCGGTCGCTTCAGGGGTTGTCCATGCCACCTCTAAACAGGTTAGACCGGCACGAATATAGGCATCTGCGAGGGCGATCGCCCCTGCGGGATCACTGGCGCGCACCACGGCAATGAGGGGTAAAGGCGATAGAAACGCCAATTGTTCTGGCCAATGCTCTTTCACGCTGCAGCGCTAGGGGGTCAGACGATGAGTGCGTTTGCGTAAGTGGGCGGCCTGTTGCCGTAACTGTTGAAAGTATTCGGTTTCCGTAATTTCGGCCACCTGTTGCCGCCGTTTTTCGTGGTCAATTTCTACCTTTAACTCTTCAATTTGCTGTTGCATGGCCTGTTCGCGATACTTGCGCTCGGTGATGTCTTGCACCAGACCTTCATAGTAAGCAATATTTCCTTCCGGATTCAGCACCGCTCGCATTCCCACTTCAACCCAAATTATTTGGCGATCGCGGCGATAGGCTTTGAACTCAAACAGTCCGGTTGTATTGCCATTGTTAAAGTGGTTGAGAATCTCCTCTCGAGTAGCAGGCTCCACATACACCTGCTCGCTGATGTTGCTGATGGAAGCGACCATTTCCTCAGGGGAGTCAAAACCAAAAATACTGGCCATTGCCGCATTCACCCGAATAAAACGACTATCGGTGGTGGCCTGAAAAATTCCCTCAAGGGCATTTTCAAAAATACTGCGGTAGTTTTCTTCAGCAATGCGCAAAGCTTCCTCAGCACGGATGCGGTCGGTAATATCAATCCCCACAGAAACGGTATGGGTGCCCTTCATATACTTTTGTAACGCCACCAAATAGTAAGTCGTGCGGCCATTGCGTTGCACTGGAATGACCCGTGAGGCATAGAGATCAGGTGAGTTGACAAACTCTTGCATAAATTCTGCCAGCTCACAATCGTCGCGCAAGAAACCAAGGGGACGGCCAATAAATGCTTCCGGTGGCAAGTTGAGCGTTTCGGCCAGTTTGCGGTTCACACCTTTGTAAATGCCTTCGGCGTTAATCCAGGAAATGGTGCCGGGAACCGCATTTAAGACCGCCTCAAACTGTTCATTGGCTTCAATGAGTTCATCGCGAATTTGCTCAAGGGAGCGATTTTTCTGCTCCAGTTCTTGAAAGGAGTGCCGCAATTGCACCAGCATCGCATTAAACGATTCCGCAAGGTCGCCTACTTCGTCAAAGGATTCCACCTGCACCTGCGCATCCAGATCCCCTTCCCGTACGCGACGGGTGGAACTAGCCAGTGCTTGGATGGGCTTGACAATGGCATTGGCGCTGACGTACGCCCAGCCGATGGCACCTGTGAGTGTCACGAGGGTAATCACAAAGGCCGCCAGGCGCTTCTGGGTAATCATGGTAGAAATCCATGCTTGGGACTTGCCCACAAACGCCATGCCAATGGGCGGTGGATGGGGCAGCCCCAGCTCTTGGCGAAAGTCGTGCAAGGGCTGATACACCGTAGCGTAGGTGGAGCCAATGATATTTGTCTTACCCTGAAACACCCGATCTTCGTTCAAGACAGTCGCCGCCACTTGCCGTGCCGCACGGGTGCCAATGGCGCGAGTTTGGCCATCGAGGTAGGGCACATTGGTGGCAATCCGCAAATCTTGGGCAAAAATGGTTGCTACAGTATCAACAGTGGACCATTCTTGGGTGCGATCCACAAGGTCTGGCATCTTGTTCAAAAGCACACCCGTCAAAATCATCCCCTGCAACTGATTCTTGTCGTAGAGGGGCTTAGCCGCAAACGCCAAAAGACCAAGATTGCCCTGATCAATGGGGTAGGTATCCTCTGGGGCAGGTTGTTCTTCAAGAGGCAGGTGATGAATAGGCTGCGGACGCAGGTGAATTTTGGCTTGCTGCTCTAGGCCGAGTAACTTGAGTTCATCCCGATTGAGCAATACTAAGCCGCTAACCATCTGTTGGCGATCGCGCCCCACTTGAAAAGGCGGCAACTCGGCAATGCTCCTCGTTTGGTGCTCAACTAAGCGATAAGGAGAAGCGGGCTGTTCCTCTAGGCTGAGCAGCTTACTGTCGCTGGCCGCCAATATTTTTGTGCGCTGGGCAAGAACCGTGCCCGCCATATCCGTAATCATCGTAATGTTCATCGGCTGATCAGAGGGATCAACTCGCTCCAAGAGCAACTTGAGTCGCTCGGGCGTCATCCTGTCTCGCAGTTGCAGGTTATCGTTTTCAGCGTGCAGGGTATTAGCAATCAGCAGAGCTTGAATACGGGCTTCGTAACTGAGGTTGTGAATCTCCCAGTCCAACTCATCGAGGCTAGATCGCAGTTGTTCTTGGAGCTGCCGCTCAAAGTTCAACGTACTCAACTGAATTAAGGCTTCGGTGACAAATGCCACAGGAAAAATAGCCGTGATGGCTAAGGCCACCATGAACTTCCACCGTAGGCCAAGGTGTTGCCATGACACCAACAGTTGAGAGAAAAACGGTGATGCGAGTCGTTTCACCATTGAGGAACATCCATTGCAGCAAGCCAAGAGCTATCATATTTGCCATCATACACTCGGGCTTTCCGTGACCTTGCAGGAAACGGGTTAAAGTAGAAGAAGTGGGTGTCTCTAGTGCGATGGAACAATCGTTCTCTGTCGGCGATCGCGTCCGTTTAATTGAACTCCCCGCCTACGTCAAAACCGCTGAACCGATGCCGATGCTGCGCCCGGCAAGTGTGTTGACCCTAGGCGAGGAAGGGGTCATTCTGGGACAACAACCGGGCAACTACTGGATTGTGCGCTTAGAGCGGGGTGCTTTTTTACTGGAAGCCAAATATCTAGAACGCCTCTAGCCTAGGCGTACTGTAGCGAAGCAGGTGCAGGGCTGGCGCAATTTGAATGCCTTGTTCTGTTGCATACGCCACCTCAGGGTAGGGTGGGTTAGGGGGCTCAGGTGTGCGAGCTACCCACTCGGCAATGCGCAGTTGGGTGGCTGCCATCTCTAGGGTCATAATGCGTGCTTGCGCATTTCCCTTGGCTCCCGCATGGGCAACGCCCCGCAACCGTCCCCAAACAATAATATCGCCAGCGGCAATAATACTTGCACCGGCATGGACATCGCCAACCACAATCACGCTAGCACCGTGGCAAATTTCCATACCCGAGCGCAGCGTAGTTTTGAGATAGAGAGCACTGACACTGCCTTCTGCTGTTTCAACTAAAGGAGGCAGCAGGGGCTGATTCTGCTGAACGCTGTAGCCAAGGGTGGCCGCGGCGATTGCCGTTTGCCGCCGACCAGTAATGACTTGCACCAATTGCAAACGTTGTTCACTCAAAGCTTCGGCGAGCTGCTGAAGCTGGCTTTGATCCATGAGCCGTTCGCCGCAATGACACTCTACAGCTACCACCCCAGACCAAAGCGAGTCTTGCCCCTGCAAGCGAATCTGTAGCTGTGGCCAGAGATCAACCCAGTCTAAATGTTCCGGCAGCCTGAGTTTCAGCCCGCTGGGGGTGTGTTCAAAGCCAATCTCTGGCGTTGTGGCTGGGGGAGCCGTCTTGTCGGGTAGTTCTAGATCGCTGACTTCACTATCCGCGGTGTCTATCGGCTCAGGAGTGGGGGTGTCCGCCATGTCGTTCATCTATCGCTCCCAGAAGCCTAGCTAAGGGTTGCCAACCCGGAGGCGTTGCGTAATAAGCACCATGCCGGTATCCCGAATTAAGGCCACAGAAATCCAACGATTGCCGGGCTGCTGGGGTGCCCGACCCACTTTGAAAATCCCTCCCGCGGCCAAGAGTTCCAGTTTGACAGGACTGGGATTAGCATAGGTTTGGGCATTAATAGGTTGATCACTAGCGGCACCCAGCAAAATAGCATTGCCGATGGGTTCTTGGACAATGGCATCAAGGCTAAAGTCTTCCCCCGGACGCACCTGTTGCGGTAAGGAAAACTGCACCGTCGGCGGCGTTGACCCAATTGTAACGGTTGTTTTTTCGTTCGTAATGTCTTGGCGGATAATTTTGCCATTGCGAATGACTTGGGTGGCTTGCAGCGTGCCATGAATGTTCTGGGGGCGATCGCTGGGGCCCCCCTGCCCTTCAATGGTGGTTGTTACGTCCACGAGCCACGCCTCCCCTTGTTGCTGCCAGCGGTCAACGCGGGTACGGTAGCGCAGCTCGCGATAGGGTTGCCAAAACTGGGGTAACTGTTTGCGTAAAATCTCTGCCGTTAGGCCATCAGGGGTACTGAAGCTCGGGTCATAGAAGGCCATGACCGCTTCGATGTTTTTCTGACTTGCCGCCCTATCGAGACCCGTCACGACTGCTTGCACAGCCTCGGGCACTGCCGTTGGAGCCTGAGCCAAGGGAGCTGCCCCACTTTGGCTGTGACCTGTCCCAAGGAAGATACTCAATCCAACCAGTGGAACCAATAAACCCCTGCGCATTGTTGACCGCCTTTATCACCTGACTTGTTCTAACCTACACCCAACCCCGATGTGTTGGCTCTATTTGTCGTCATCAAAGTTAGCTGAATTATCCTGCTCATCGACAGGCGGGCGATCGAGGGGCTGGTAGGGCACGTATTCACTGCCATCATTGGTGACCTCTGGCCGAGGCCGCGGGGGACGTCGCCGCCGGGGGCGATCGCCAGTTTCTGGAGTAGGTTCGCTGGGGGGACGGCGACTGGGAGGGGTGGGGGGGCGGTAGGGTTCATCGACAATGTCATCCACAGTCGGCGCCGTAGGACGAGGACGGCGGGATGGTGGGCGCCGCACAGGACGCTCTGGTGGGGCAGCAGGACGGGGACTGCGACGAGAGGGCAGCCGTCCTACGGGAGGACTATCTTCAAATGGTTCTTCCTCATCCTCGTAGCGGGCACGAGACACCTCCCGACTACCGCGAATGCGGCGCACGGGGGGATAGTCCTCTTCGTCCTCGTCATCGTAGGGCTCGAGTTCTTCTAATTCGGCACGGTAAGTGTAGCTGCGACTGACGGGACGCTCTTCATCCACAATGGGTGTGCTGCGCCGAGCTTGCTCAGTGGCGACCCGCCGCAGGCGAATGCTTTCGTAGGCAAAGAAAGCTGCGGTTCCGGTGAGTAAAAACTGACCAAAGAGCAGAATGGGGTCGAGGCGCCAGCCCTGAAAAAAGAGGATGCCACCGCACAAGAGGGCTACCGCCGCAAAGAAAATGTCGTGATCGCGGGCGAGTTCTGGCCGAATGGAGCGTAGGAAGTACAACAGCGCCCCTGCAACTGCCAACCCAATCCCCAGAAGTCCAGCAGGACCGAGTCCAACGTTAACAATTTGGCCAAGGAGTGGCAAGAAAAAGAAATGTGTCATTCAAGCCAGAGGGCGAAGGGGCAATACGAACAGTTTTGTCATAGCCGTCAGGGGTTGGCTATGACCTTATTATGAACTATCTGATGCTGAGCGATCGCTACCCCCGCACCCGAGAGTTAGGGGACAGCACGGATGACCCAATTTATTGGCCATCACCTCTGGAACGCCGGAGTTCCTTTGGTCTTACATGGCCTGCAAGGGCAGGAGTCTTGGGAACTAGGACCCATAGCCTTGCTGCTGCTTAAGAGCGTTGTACTCTGTCCAGTTGGCTCAAAAGGATCAGTGCGGCAAAAGCAACTCCCAAAACAATGGCGCCCGATAAGAGGCCAATGAAAAATCCTTTTAGCGAAGGGGTAATGGTTAACAAGACGGAGTGAGCGTAGAGCGAGTGCATCATGGCGTCCGGTTCAATCCCTGCGTCAAAGTGAACACTAGGATTTTAGCAAACTGTGGCTGGCATTCTCCCCCCAATGTTGTCGTTATCCCCAATGGCGCCATGTCCGCAGCCGTGCCACGATGCTGCGCCACCAGTGCCACGAGTGTAGCCGCTGCCAAAACGACAGTACCGGCGGCTCTTGAGTTTGATGGCGGGGCACTAAGCCAATATTGGCTCCTGTGGGTCGGGGCGATCGCCCCATGGCCATTGCTGCTTCACGAGCCTGTTCTTGGGGGTTGGCAAATAAAAGGGTGGGGGCGGGTAAAAACCGCGCTATGGCACAAAACTGATCGTTCGGATAATTTTTCACAGCTCCTTCCACGACTAAAGTTGCTGATTCACCGCCATCAACTGCCGTGGCATCAGTGACCCCCTGATCTAGTAAAAATGCCTGTAATTGCGAGAACGACAGCCCCGGCGAGCCGCCATTACCGCGACCATCACTGACCACAAAAATATATTCGTTGCCACGACGTCCCAAAATGGCCTTGGGCGAGGTGCGATCGCCGGCATTCACGGACAGTTTTTGACCCGCTGCGAGGAGCTGCTGGGAGCCACTCACAACATTAAAGGCATGGGCGGGAACACTGCCTTGATAAAATTCCATGCCCCCATGGGCCGGGAAGTGGACAATGGCGGGATAGCCCCTCTCGTAGGGGCGCACCACTTGCCCATTGACAATATAGGCGCCCAACACCCCTGCCGGAATGGTTCCCCGTCCCGTCAAACAGGTCTGGCGTAGGGCAGCATAGCCAATCCCTTCGGGGCTAATTTTCCCCATCACCCAATCTTGATAGTCCCGCCATGAACGCAGGGAGTGCCGGTGCAACCAGCGGAAAAAATTGGTGTTCATGGCCGCTACTGCACCGGTGCGGCGGGCAAAGGCCGCTGTTGTTTCTAGGTAGGTATCTTGACCACTGGGGTTGGCTTCTGTCATGATCACGGCATACTCCGCCATCGGCGCTGCCACCATATAGACTTGGGTTTGTTCGACAACGTGGGTAGAGTACTGGAGTGTGGCGAAGGCAGGAACCATCGGTATGCTTAGCATAGCCCCCTCACAATTGGGCTGCTGTGCGCTTATGATCAGGCAAGAGCTTTTATTCCCCAGACTAGCCTATGCTGACGAAGGTTGCCGCTTCCCTACTTTTGCTATCTGTTAGTTGGCCAACGTTAGCGGCAGACCCCGCCGCTTTAGAACAGTTACGTCGCACTGGCAATTGTCCGAACTGCAATCTCAGCTATGCCCACTTACGGGGGCGTCACCTGCAGGGAGCCGATCTGCGGGGGGCCAACCTCAGTGCTGCCAACTTGCGCGGTGCCAATCTCAGCCGCGCGAATTTGACGGGGGCAACCCTGAATAACGCTGATCTGCGCGGCGCTAACCTGACCAATGCGAATTTGACAGGCGTCAGCCTCCTGATGACTCGCTTGGATCGGGCCATCCTCATGGGCACTCAATTGGTGGATGCTGTCTTGGGCGGGCGCGATCGCCTTGCGCGGGTGCGTACGTTCCGCGATGCCACGCTACCCAGTGGCGAAAAGGCGTTTTTCCCTTTTGAAGCGCCTAGACGGCGTTAGGTGGCGGCAATGGGGATTGCTATTACCAGTTTTGTGGTTTTGTTGCTGCTGACCGAAGTGGTTCTCATGGCACGACAGTGGGTACTCCCCTTGCCCGTAGTCCTTTTGGCGGCGGCTGCATTGGCAGTGGCCTCGAACTGGTTCTTATTCCGGCGTGACTGATCAATAATCAATGAAGGATTCGCAAGGGCAAGCCCATCTCCAGGAACTCACCTTGACCTGCTTGAATGAGTTACTGACATGGCACGCAACCTATCATGCGGACTTCAGTGAGCATTGGTCACCCCTTTACGCCCTGCGCGATCGCCTCGGTCAAGGGGCATGGCACATTGTGGTGCTGGGACAGGTCAGTCGCGGTAAGTCAGCGCTCTTGAATGCCCTCTACGGTGAGCCCATTTTTCCGGTGGGGGCACTGCACGGCACCACCCAATGGCCGCGCACAGTGCGCTGGCAGCTTGGCAACCACGTGGTGGATTTGACCGATACGCCGGGTCTCGATGAGGTGGCCGGATCTGAGCGCGAAGCGATGACGTGGGGGGCGATCGCCACCGCGGATTTGGTGCTCTTGGTTAGCAACGACAGCTTAACCCCTGTGGAAACCGCCGCCTGCCAGCAACTAGAAGCGCGGCAAATCCCCTACCAATGGGTGATCACGAAAGTGGACTGTGGTGCCTCTGTGCCCCCCGGCCTAACCAACGTTATTGTGGTTAGCAGTACAACTGGCCAAGGAATCAACGTCCTGCGTGCCTACTTACTCGAATGGCTCAACCACAACGCTTGGCGTGCTCGGGTGACGCAGGTATTGCATCAGGCCAGTACCCTTGAGCAGGCGCTGGGAGGGGTTCTTGCCAACCAAGGACAGGTGCAGCAGTTTCCTTGGTCATGGCTAGGAGGACAACTTTTAAGCAGTGCTCTGTTGCCGGGTGCGGGGGATGTTCTAGTGGCGATCGCGGCCACGCTGGGGTACATCCGCCACTGGTGTCGCGCCTATGCCCTTCCCTTTCCGTTGCCCGCCTTTCGCCCCATCAGTCGGTTTCTGCTGCTGTGGTACGCCGCCATTTATGTGACGTCGTGGTCAGGCTTCAGTTGGGGGGCGGAGCTATGGCACCTGAATACCCCCCTAGTGCTGCAAGGAGCAGTTATTTGCTGGGGCTGCCAACAACTGCGTCGTCGGCTCGAGACCTACCTGCAGCAAGGCTACCAGTGGGGACACCTTGGCCCACAGCGCTTGTTAGCCAACCTGAATCAAACCCGGACGAGCGTAACGGCCTCAGGCTGATCTTGGTACTTCCCTTGGCGGGCATCGTAGCTCACACCACAGGGTTCCCCTTCAAAAAAGAGGAGTTGCACCACCCCCTCATTGGCATAAATGCGACAGTCGGCACTGGAGGAATTGGAGAACTCCAGCGTCAGGTGACCGCGCCAGCCCGCTTCGGCGGGGGTCAGGTTGGCAATAATTCCAGCGCGGGCATAGGAACTTTTGCCAATACACAGGACGGTGACGTTTTCCGGCACCTGCAAGCGTTCGAGGGCAACCCCAAGGCCATAGGAGTGCGCTGGCAGAATAAAAAACTGACCATTGGCGTCTTCGTGCAGTGGGGCAGACTCCAAATTGGCCGGATTAAAGTTCTTTGGATCCACCACAGTGCCGGGCACATGGCGAAAGATGCGGAACTCCTTAGGACTGAGACGAATGTCGTAGCCGTAGGAGGACAGACCAAAGCTGATGACCGGTTGTTCTACCACCCGCCGCACGAGTTGGGCTTCAAAGGGTTGAATCATGCCTTGAGCCGCCATGGCACGAATCCAGAGGTCATTTTTAATCATTGTGCCGACTGGAACCTCCCAATAACCAATGTAGGTTAACCCCCACGCCGGGCGAGTCTTGTCCCACTAAGCCGCCGCTGGGAATATTGGTGCCTGCTGCATTGCTGCCGTACAGATCAATGCCCAATCCCCACTGGGGAATTACGTAGCGCAAGCCCGCACTAAACACGCCCGTTTCGCCAAAAACCGGGGTGGCCTCGGCAATGAGCTGAAAATTACGCACGACTTCTACATTAATGCCAAAACCAACCCCGGCCACGAGCTCCTGACTGGGGTTAAAAATCCCCAGCTTAGGATTGAAGTAGAGGGCAATAGGTTCAATGGGCTGGTACATAAAGGTTAATTCTAAGCCCCCCACCGAGCGACTGCCTCCCCCCCCTTGCTTAATGCCACGGTTAAAGGATCCCTGAAAGGCCAAGGAGAAGGGATCCCCTTGAGTTTGATCTAAAAACCGCAGCTTAGCGGCGAGCCCCAGTTGTAGGTTGCCGCTGTAGTTAAGATTTTCAATCAGGGTGTTGCCGCGCTCCCACTGCTCGATGCCGATGGCAAACTGAGCATCGTAGGCCAAGCCAAAACCCACCTCAAAGCCAGTGCCCACTGTTCCGGTATTGCCCCGGAACTGGAACATGCCCGGATCCAATGTACTCGCGGAGGTGAGGGTAATGCCATCTAGAATCAGTTGACGATCGCGATCGCTCAAGGCTTGCCGCGGTCCGGTGCGAAAACTGGCTAAAAAGGGTGGGGCAAAATCCGGCCCCATCGGGGGGGTGTAACTCAACCCAGCCATGACCCCCACTTGATCAGCGCCGGGGAGAAAGGCCAAGGTACGGGTTGCGGGGGTGATCCCAAAGGCGTTGCTAGCCGCCAGATCAATGCTCACCGATGGGTTAACCAAGAAGCGCAAGCCCGCACTCCAGACGGGCAAGTTGACAATGGCACCATCACTAGCTCTGATGGCATTGCCCCCGGGACCCACGGGCATGTTGACATCGGCAAAGAAGTTAAAGCGGGGATGGGGTTGCCAACTTACGCCGGTACCCAAGTTGACATTTGTTCCGTAAAACTCGGCTCCCTTGTTGATGGTCTCGGGAAAGTAGGTGAGGTTAGGGGTAAAGTGCCACTGCAATTGGGGATTAAAGGTGTAGGTCATGGGGGCTTGCAGCGAGGCGGCAACCGTCCAAGTGCCGGCAACAGCAGCCCCCGGCACAAAAAGAAAATTATCGGAGCGTACCCGCACCGCCTCCACTGATCCGGCAACAGCGATAGCGAGGTTCTCGCCGCGATGGACTTGGTATTTCAGGCTGCCGGCGATCGCCCCAAATTGCACATCCGGTTGCAAGCCATTCACAAGGCGACCCAGAGGGTCATCGAAATAATTACCGCTCAGGCCGACTTGCAGCCGATCGTTGACGGCGTAGTCAAAGGAGCCAAAAAAGATCTGCAGACCGCCCCCCCCGCCAGCAACTTCGGGATCGTAATTGAGAATGCCCCCCCGCAACTGAGAGGTTTGCTCGGGCAGAATATTGGCCGTTTCCAAGTTAAATAGCCGCGTCGGTGGGCGCATTAAGGGGGGCAGCTGGAAGGCAGGCTCCTCGGCAATGACGACGGCTGGGGTGGGTTCCACTGCCACGGGAGGGAAAATCGGCTGAGCTAGCTCTTCTGGTGTGGGTTGCTGCCAAGTTTGCTCCGTGGGTTGAGGCGGACTTGCTTGCCATTGGGGTGTAGTGTCTGGGGTAGGAGCAAGCTCAAACGTCGGTGCGGTTCCGGTGCCTGATTCAATTTGCCATTGGGGCGCACTCGGCTGTGCCATCACTGCTAGAGACAGCAACAAATTTGAGCTGCAGGCGATCGCCAGCGTCCACTTGTCATTCATTAGACATCACTCACACCACCTCTCTCAGTTAAACCGATTCCCCTCCTTTCTGGCAATGTTAGGGGTGGCTTATTCCCACTCGATCGTCCCCGGCGGCTTAGAAGTAATGTCATAGACCACCCGATTCACCCCCGGCACTTCGTTGACAATGCGGGTGGAAATGCGCTCCAACAGGTCGTAGGGCGCCCGCGACCAGTCAGCGGTCATGCCATCTTCACTCGAGACAAAGCGCAGTACCACCGGGTAGGCATAGGTGCGCTGATCCCCCATCACACCAACAGTGCGGATGGGCAACAGCACCGCAAAGGCTTGCCAAAAGCTGTGATAGAGGTCGGCGCGGTTCACTTCTTGCCGCACAATGAAGTCCGCATCCCGCAGAATTTCGAGGCGCTCAGGAGTCACTTCTCCCAAAATGCGAATGGCGAGACCGGGGCCTGGGAAGGGGTGCCGTTGCACAATTTCTTCCGGTAACCCCAGCGATCGCCCCACTTGTCGAACTTCATCTTTGAACAGTTTGCGCAGGGGTTCCACCAGCTTAAAACGCAGATTTTCCGGCAGGCCGCCGACATTGTGGTGGCTCTTAATTTTGACCGCCACCCGCTCCCCCGTCTGAGGGTCAATGTTTGTGTTGGCAGACTCAATCACATCCGGGTACAGCGTGCCTTGGGCGAGGTAGTCAAAAGGCCCCAGTCGCTGCGACTCTTCTTCAAAGACGCGGATAAATTCATGACCAATACGCTTGCGCTTTTCTTCCGGATCCGTGACACCTTTGAGTTGTGCCAAAAAGCGATCGCGGGCATTGACGTACTCTACCTTAATGTGAAACTGCTCTTGGAAAAGCTTCAGCAGCCGCTCCGGTTCCCCTTTGCGCATGAAGCCTTGGTCGATGAACATACAGGTAAGTTGGTCACCAATGGCGCGGTGCAGTAAAAAGGCAAGGGTTGAGGAATCCACCCCCCCCGAGAGTGCCAGCAGGACACGCTTGTCGCCGACTTTGGCTCGCACCTCGCGAATGGCTTCTTCCACAAAGGCCGCCGTCGTCCAAGTGGGCTCGCAGTCACAGATGTGATAAACAAAATTGCGGATCAGGGCAATGCCACCGATGGAGTGAACAACTTCCGGATGAAACTGCACACCGTAGAGTTTGCGCTCCGGGTGGGCGATCGCCGCTATGGGGGTATTGGCGGTATGGGCTAAGACGCGAAACCCTGCCGGTAAGGCCGTGACACTATCCCCGTGGCTCATCCACATGGTTGTGCCTTGCTCAACATTGGTGAGCAAATCGGTGGGGTCGTCAATCGTTAAAGCGGCTTTACCGTACTCACCCGCCGGGGCACGCTCAACACTGCCCCCCAACTGTTGCACCATGAGTTGCATCCCGTAGCACACCCCCAGCACAGGGATGCCCAGTTCCCAAATCCCCGGGTCACACTGGGGGGCATTTTCGTCGTAAACCGAGTTCGGCCCGCCCGAGAGAATAATGCCCTTAGGCGCCAGTTGTGCCAGTTGGGCAGCACTGGTGCGGTAGGAAATGACCTCAGAATAGACTTGGGTTTCGCGAATCCGCCGCGCAATGAGTTCTGAGTACTGGGAGCCAAAGTCAAGGATGGCAATCAGTTGCCGTTGCAGGTCTGAAGTGGCAGTTTCAGAAACGACAGGGGGTGAAGTGGCTGGCTGAGTCAACGTCGCAATCCTTGAAATCCCATAAAGTGAGTGAGGAAATAATTTCCATTGTAGCGTTTCTTGAACTTTACGCTATAGCAGTTGCCCCCGAGCTGCTTCCGTGGCTTTCATCACTGCGGCTAAAAGAGCGGCTTCCAAGGCTTGGGTCACCTCTTGGGCTCGCTGCTTAGGGGAGATGTCGCTGCGGCTGTGGGGATCAATCCTGAGGGGTGGAGCAATGAAGAGGGCAACGCGGGCGCGAAATTGCGGTTGTGGGTCGTAGGCAATGCCCACGGGAAAAATGGGAATGGGGCGATCGGCTTGCAACACTAAGCGCGCTAAGCCGGGTTTGAGGGGACGCAAGAGCCGCTCGCGCTCAATGCCGCCCTCTGGGAAGACCACAAGGGGTTCTCCTGCGTTGAGAATTTCCAAGGCATGGCGCAGGCTACTGGCTTGGGGACGGTTGAGGTTAATCGCAAATGCGCCGAGGCGACGAATAAACCAGCCCTGCACGCCACCAAATTCAATGGCATTGGTCATAAAGCGCATGGGATACGGCCACACTAAGGGCAAAATCACCGGATCCCAGCGGCTGTAGTGCTTTGGTGCAAGGACAAAGGCACCGTCAGGGGGTAACTGCTCCCGACCGATAACAGTAATCTTGGCAAAGTAAAGGCGCAGCAAGAGCCGATGCAGCGGCCAGAGTCCCCAGTAGAGCCACGGGGCAATTTGCGAGGTCGTTGGGGGTCGGTTGGATTTGCCCATGGATGGATGTTCCTCCGTAGCCACCGCCACTACAATAGTAGGCTTGTAGCCCATCAACGTTTCCTTGTGTAGTGTCCAGTGTCTCAACCTAGCCATCGTTTTGATGCCCGCGTTTGGGGGCAGTTTTTAACCATTGCCCAACCTTATTTCTTTCCCCGCGATCGCCGCGGTAGCAGTGTTCTCTTTGTTTTGCTGCTGCTGCTGGTGATTGCCCTGATGTTTGGCTTCCTCTTTGGCCTGACCGCAGCCGTCACGTTTGGTCTCAGTGCCGTTGCCCCTGACCTCATGAGTCAAATTGCGGGCGGTTTAATGGCGGCTATCCGCAACCTCTGGGCACAGCCCTTGAGCCGCAGCCTGATCCTTGCCACTGTCATTGTTCCCCTTGGCGTGTTTGCGATTTTGCGTCAAAATCTGCTGCCTCGCTGGCAGGCGTGGACACTGCTGGGCTTGCTCCTGCTGCTCTCCCTTTCCGTGAGTGGCCTCAACGTCATTATTAGTTTTGTGGGGCGGTTTTTCCAAACGGCTCTTGCCGAAAAAAATGCCCCGGCGTTTTGGCGCTTTCTCGGGGTGTACGCGGGTGTTTTTGTGGTGGGCACGCCGATTGTGGTGATCTACCGCTATGTGCGGGAGTATTTGGGGCTGCGCTGGCGAGATTGGCTGACGCGGTATTTTTTAGACCGCTACTTTCAAAATCGCGCCTACTATACGGTGGAAAACCAAGGGGAGATCGACAACCCTGACCAACGGATCACGGAGGATGTGCGCTCCTTTACCCAAACCTCGCTGCAGTTTTTGCTCATTATTCTTGGTGAAATTATTGACCTGATTGCCTTTAGCGGCATTCTCTGGAGCATTTCCCAAACCTTGACGCTGACGCTCGTTGGCTATGCCGTTATTGGTACCATCATTACAGTTTTGATTGGTCAGCGCTTAATTGAGTTGAATTTTAATCAATTGCGCCGCGAAGCCGATTTTCGCTATGGCTTGGTTCATGTGCGCGACCATGCCGAGTCAATTGCTTTTTATCGCGGCGAAGCCCAAGAATCGCTACAAGTGCGTCAGCGCTTTTTAGAAGTCCTGCGCAACTTTAATTTCCTCATTGGTTGGCAGCGGAACCTCGACTTTTTTACGACTGCCTACAATTACTTTGTGGTGATTGTGCCGGCTGCGGTAGTGGCGCCTCGCTACTTTGCCGGTGAAATTGATTTTGGTGCCATTAGCCAAGCCAGCTTTGCCTTTTCCCAAGTGCTGGGGGCGCTCTCGATCATTGTGAACCAGTTTAGAGACCTCAGTGGCTTTATCGCTGGGATTGAGCGTTTAGCGGAGTTTAATGATGCGTTAAATCTATCCCACTTACCGCCGGAGTCCTCCATTGAGCTCATGGAAAAGCCCTACATTGCCTTAGAACGGGTGACCGTGGAGACGCCCAATCGCAGCCGCCGGCTCATTGAAGAGGTCACGTTTGCCCTTGAGGCGGGGGAAAGTGTCGTCATTATGGGGCCAAGTGGTGTGGGCAAAAGTTCGCTGCTGCGGGCGATCGCCGGCCTTTGGCAGACGGGTAGCGGCTGCATTCATCGTCCCCCCATTAGTGAGATTCTCTTTTTGCCCCAGCGCCCCTACATGCTCCTAGGCACGCTGCGGACGCAGTTACTCTACCCCGGGGGCGATCGCCTCACGAGTGATGATGATTTGCTACAAGCTCTGGCACAGGTGAATTTGGAGCATTTACCAGATCGGGTGGGGGGATTCGATGTGGAACTGGCATGGGATGATGTGCTTTCTCTGGGAGAACAGCAACGGTTGGGGATCGCCCGTCTGTTGCTCAACCAACGTCCCTACGCCATTTTGGATGAGGCCACCAGCGCTCTGGATCTCGCCAATGAACAGCGGGTATATGAGCACATTCAGCGGACTAGCCGCAACTACATCAGCGTTGGTCACCGCGAGAGCCTGGTGCAGTATCACACCTATGTGCTAGAGCTCAAAGGCAATAAGGACTGGAGCCTGAGCCCAGCTCGCTAGATGAGCACCCCATCATTGGCCGAGGTCATGGGAAAGTCGAGGGTTTCTTATGTCCTAAGTCAAATGGCCTGAAGACGGGTGATGATTTTCTTAGCGAATTGGGCTGTGTACCGTAACCAGTTTGGTTCCATCCGGGAAGGTGGCTTCCACTTGCACCTCCGCCAACATTTCAGGGACTCCTTCCATCACATCTTCCCGCCGCAGCAGGGTCGTACCGTAGCTCATCAACTCAGCGACGGTGCGTCCCTCCCGTGCCCCTTCCAAAATAGCCGCCGAAATGTAGGCCACAGCTTCCGGGTAATTTAGCTTGAGGCCGCGCTCTTTACGCCGCTCCGCCACAAGGGCAGCGGTAAATATCAGGAGCTTCTCTTTTTCTTGCGGGGAGAGTTGCATAGGCAAGCAGTTGAGATTATTCACGGGTGGCGAGGGGTGCCCAAGCCTGCTGCGGCAAAAAGGCGCGATCGCGCGGTAAGGGGGCAACGGGCTCAGTAAGGGTAAATGTACCCTGCTCAATCCATTCCTTGAGGCGCTCAGCAATTAACTGGCCAAAGTATAAACTACTCAGGGGAGCTGTGCGCACGGTTTTCCCCTCAATTTTGATCTTGCCGGATTTCAACTGAGCATAGTTGACCACGCCAAATGTGGGGCGCACCCGCCGGGGAATCGAAAAATCAATAATCGGCGCCACCACGTCCTCATCGCGGATAGCACAGCGGGCAACCACCTCCTCATCCAGCACTGGCAGGGGAATCCCAACCCCCAACATCAGGGAGGCACCGTAGTTTTTGAAATAACAGCCGCGCACCCAAAAGGGATCCATCTGCTTGGCATCACCAATGAGAGCCAATGTTGCTGCCGGCCCAATGGGGGTGTCGTTGGCCAAGCGTTTTTGCAGCGGAAAATGTTGAGTGCCTTCCCACGCCACGTAGCCTATGCCGCCCCCAAGGAAAATGCGGCTGCCAATCCCCACCAAGCGTAGCTGCGGATCATTTAACAATGGCGAAAGGGCGCCGCTACTGGCATATACGGCATTGCCCAGTTGCGGTTGCAGTGGACCAAGGTACGTGTAAAGTGGGCGATCGCCCCCATTGACGCCAACAATAAAGTTTTGGTAAAGGTTGCGCGGGTTGTAAAGATAAAACTGGTTAATCGTGTCTTTGCTAATCATCGTCTCTAGGCTGGCACGGGGATAGCAGTCCGTGACGTAGCCCAAAGCGCGCAGCGAGACGGCTTTGCCAGCAATTAAATCGGCAATCACGTGGCCACCGCCCCGCTCGCGAATGGTGTCGGCCTCACCGCCTTCGGGATTGAGATCCACCGCTTGGGCAGCTCCCAAGTAAAGATCAACGGCGCCAATGCCACTGTAGGCAGGGATGCCATCCAACCAGCACTGCCGCAACTTCAGGGGTGGATCCGTCGGACCAAGGTTAATCATGGCACCGGAGGACTCCATCGGCTCAAATGTGCCGGTGGTAATGACATCCACTTGGCGGGCAGCCTCCGCAATACTCAGGGTTTCTAGCCGCGCTTTGAGTTCCCCCAGCGTCCAGACCGTCACATGGCCACTGTGAATTTTGGCATTGATTTCGGCAATGGTGCGTTCCACAGCCCCTACCGTAAATCTTCTGGGTGACGAATTTGCCAACTGCCATCGGGCAGCCGTGAGACCTTACCCCCGAGCCGTTCTATATTTTCAATGGCCGTCTGGCGAGAGCGATCGCTCACCGCATTCACCAGTGCCCAAATCCAGGCATTAATTTGCGCCATCCGGCTATCGGGATCACGGCGCAGGGTTTGCGCCAGCGAACGATAGTAGGGAGCCGCCTCGCGAATGTCGGCATCCGCTTGTAACTCTGCCCACTCTGCAGCCCGCTCATAGGACTGGGCAGCCTCAAGGCCACGCCCCAGAAAGAGCAACTCATCCATTGCCCGGAACACCCACACCAAGTAGGCTCTGGGTTGATAGCGGGGGTCGAGATGGGTTAAGCCCTCTGCCATCAGTTGTACCGACGTCTCCGGCTGACTGGCATAAACCGTAATGGCCGTTGAAAGGTAGGGATAGCTGTCCACAAAGTGGGGATCTTTGGCCACAATCACTCGGAAGAAGGCAGGGACTTGGTCATAGCCGGTGATGCGGCGCGCCTCGGAATCGCCAAAGAACTGGAGAAACTGCAGAAAAGCCCAATCGCTGACCAAATTATCAAAGCCAAAGGCCGGTAGCTTAGCCAAGGCCTCCATTTGGGCAATGGTTTGCACCTTCTGGCGTTCGTATTCCGCCGCAGTGAGCGCTTCTCCCGACTGCCGTTGCAATGCTTCGAGGGACTGCCGCTGCATCATGGCCACAATAGCCAAGCTCACCACCGTCAGCCCCAAACCAAGGAGATCCGACCATTGCCAACGCTGCTTCATTGCATACTAGCTACTGGGCTTTGTTGAGCATTTCTCCGGGCTCAATAATCCGCTGAAAGAGATAACCCGTACCGCGAGCTGTCAGAATCAGTTCTGGATTACTGGGATCTTCCTCTAGCTTAGCCCGTAGGCGGGAGATGTGCACATCAACGACACGGGTATCCACATGCCGCTCAGGGGTGTAGCCCCACACTTGCTCGAGAATTTCCGCGCGGGAAAAGGGTTCACCGGAGCGTCCCACCAACAGTTCCAAGAGCATAAACTCCATACCTGTGAGGCGAATCCGCTCATCCCCCTTATAAACCTGCCGTTTATTGGTATCAATGCGAATATTGCCAATTTGAATGACGCCAGAGCTGGGAATACCCGAGGTAGTGGTCTTTTCAATCCGCCGCAGTACTGAGCGAATCCGCGCCTCCAGCTCTTTGGGAGAAAAGGGCTTGACGACGTAGTCATCTGCACCAAGTTCGAGACCCGTGATGCGATCGGCAACATCGCCGAGGGCAGTCAGCATAATAATGGGCACATCAGACTCTTTGCGCAGTTCTTGACAGACGCCATAGCCATCTAACTTCGGCATCATGACGTCTAGCACCACTAAATCCGGCTGTTCCCGTCGAAACGTTGTCAGAGCTTCCTCGCCATCAGCCGCTGTTACCACAGTGTAACCAATCATGGATAGACGGGTTTCGAGGATGCGGCGAATACTTGCTTCATCGTCAACGACGAGAATTTTCTCTTTGTGGCTCTCCAAAGCGACGAACACTCCCTTGTCAAGAGGACAGTTGCAGGACAAATGCAAATTTTTTGTACTTTATCATTTTTGGGCTGGCTCCAGAAAGCCCTCTAACCCTTATTGTGAGATGATTAGAGGATTTTTCTACCAACTTTAATCTTTAAGATTTTTTAACTTCAATTCCCTTAATGACATCCATAAGTGGGGCAATCTCGTCTCCCCTGAATTGTTTGGTTGCTAACAATGGCAGCGCCCCATTGAAATCCGGCACTAGGCATTACCACGGGCTGCTGATCAGGCTAAAGGCTGCCCAATAGCGAGGATGGCGAAACTCTTGGGAGCGGCTGAGGTGGAGTGTTCTCGGGAGTGGCAGTTGGGTGGAACCTAGCCAGAGGTGATCGCCTTCCGCTTTGACATCTCCTCGCAAGAGCCGCAGTTGTGCTTGCCGTAGGGCTTCCCCTTTGGTGTTGTTGGGCAGTTGCCGATAAAACTCACTCATCAAAGCGAGGGTGCCAACATCATCGACGTACCACAGGCTGGCCACGGCAGACTTAACCCCTGCCTGCAGAGCTACCCCAGCAAACCCCAACTCGGCATCGGGATCGCCCACAGCCGTGCGGCAGGCACTCAACACCAGTAACTCAGGAGCAGCGTCACGCCAGTTAAGGCCTCGCATATCCGCTAAGGTGAGCCGCTGATCCCAAAGTTGGAGGTAGGAGTTGCGCGGTGCCCCGGGGCGAAATTCCGCATGGGTTGCAAAATGAACAATGTCAAAAGACTGCTGCGCTATGGTTTCTCCAGATTACGGCGGGTAAACTGCTGATTGAATAACTCGCGGGAGGTGGGTGCCATAGCATTGAGAAATCGTTGCAGGGCTTGCAGTTCAATGGGCACCGCTGGCAGGGGACTCAAGTTCGCAAATGTGGAGGCTCCCATGGCCAACACCCGCGGTTGCCGCAGAGGTCGATAGCGCTGGTCAATGAGGTTAAAAGCGGGGATACGGCTCAGGCTATACCGTTCAATGAGAAACTGCCGACCATCGTGGAGTGCAGCAAGGGGCAGGGTGCGCACGCCACCCCCGAGGCAAAATAGCAGAACTTCAATGCCTTGGGGTTTGAGATAAGTCTCTTCAAAAGGAGCAATGATCCATTGATATAGTTGCTGGCTAGTGGTGAGATAGTCCAGTGTTTGCAGCGGATGCGAGACCGCGTGCTGAAAGGACTAGGCAATGGGCAAAAAGACTTCCTGTCGTGCTTCTTCCAAATCCACCACCACAGGGGGTTGATTGGGGGTAATTAAAACAAGGTGTAGGTCTTGGGGGCGGGGGATCACCCAAAGTACGGCTGTTTTCTTGCCGGTTGCACGACTAATTTGATCAAGGCTGCGGGCGATCGCCACCGGATCCTGAGTAACGGCTGCCACATCCCGCCCAAAATAGTCGTCGTACTCTCCCTTGATGCGGGTCTCCATATTCAGCACAGCACGGCTAAGGCTCGCGGGTACGACAGGCGCAACCGTAGCTGCTTGGCTAGGTGCAATGCCCAGAAGAAAAATCAGGGAGATGATTCCCAGACCCATCGCAGCGCCTCCTCAAACAACAACCACCGCCCTAAGCTAATTCGCGGGCTAAGTTTTCAAAGCGAGTGTACTGCGGATCAAATAACAGTTTAACGGTGCCCACCGGACCATTGCGGTGCTTGGCTAACAAGAGTTCACAAATGCCACGATCGGGTGTATCAGGATTATAATATTCATCGCGGTAGAGCAAAATCACCAGATCCGCATCCTGCTCAATCGAACCCGATTCGCGCAAATCCGACATCAGCGGGCGTTTGTTTTGCCGGGTCTCCACACCACGGCTGAGCTGGGAGAGGGCAATCACCGGCACATTCAGTTCCCGCGCCAACCCCTTGAGGGCACGGGTAATTTTCGAGAGTTCTTGCACCCGCCCTTCCGAGGTTTCTTCGCCTCCCATCAATTGCAGATAATCAATCAGAATCAACCCCAAACCATTGGGGTGTTCCGCATGAAGGCGTCGTGCTGTCGAGCGAATTTCCCCGAGGCTGGGGTTAGGGGTATCGTCAATGTAAATCGGCAATTGGGAGAGAACCCCAATGGCTCGGCTGAGGGGTTCCCACTGGTGTTGGCTAATGCGTCCCGCGCGGAGGTAGTTGCTGTCAATGCGGGCTTCACTGGCCAGTAACCGCTGCACCAGTTGTTCTTTTGACATTTCTAGGCTGTAGATTGCCACCCCAAGGTTATGGATCTCAGCAATGCGGCGGGCAATTTGCAGGGCGATCGCCGTTTTACCCATCGAAGGCCGCCCGGCAATAATAATTAAATCTGAGCGTTGAAAGCCTTGGGTCATGTTATCTAGGTCGTAAAAGTTGCAGGATAACCCCGGCTGCACATTACCGAGCGCCCGCTGCTCAAGTTCCGTGAAGGTACGGGTGAGAATTTCATCAGTGCGGGTCAAGCCCTGTTGAATTCGATCTTGAGTAACGCTAAAAATCTGCTGCTCTGCTTGATCCAGAATAGTGTCGAGGCTGAGGCTGCTGTCGTAGGCCAACTTGACCACATTGCTGCCCGCTTCAATCAACTTGCGCCGCAAGTACTTTTCCTTCACGAGCAGGGCATAGCGATCAATATTGATGGCGCTGACGGTGCGATCCACCAATTCCGCAATTTTGTTCTGCCCCCCCACTTTCTCCAGCAGCCCTTGATCCTGTAGCCAAGCTGTGACACAGAGAAAATCAGTGGGGCTGCCGCGGCTGTGTAAGGATAGGGCGGCACGATAAATTTCGCGGTGGGCGCTCAGGTAAAACGCATCCACCGGCAAAATGTCAATAACGCGGTTAATGGCCTCTGGGTCCAAGAGAATACCCCCCAAAATCCACTCTTCCGCTTCAAGATTCTGGGGGGGCAGCAGTTGACTATCCAGTTGGAAGCTCGGCTCTTGCACCATTGAGCATCACAACACTAGTCAGGAACAACTTGAATATTGAGCTTAACACTTACTTCAGGGTGCAGCTTAATCTCGGCTGTGTAGGTACCCAACTTGCGAATCTCCGGTAGGCTCATCTCACGGCGGTCAATGGTTTCACCGGTAATCGCCTGAATGGCATCCGCTACATCTTGGGGGGTCACACTCCCAAAGAGAGTGTTGTTTTCACCCACCGGCATTGAAATAGTGATTGTTGCCAGTTTCTCGAGGGTGGCTTTTTGCTTTTCTGCCACGCCTTTGAGTTCTGCCAACCGCTGCCGCTCTAGTTCCTGCAACCGCGCAACCCGGCGCAGCGCACTTGGTGTAGCAGGCTCTGCAATTCCTCTTGGCAACAAATAGTTACGGGCATAGCCGGGGGTCACCTCAACCACCTGACCCATCCGCCCGAGTTTATTCACTGTTTGGTTTAAGACGACCTGCACCCGCTTTGCCATGGGTATCCTCTTTGCTCACGTAAGATCAATTGAAGTTTAAACAGCATCTGCTCGCTCTGGGTGGGAGTGAATGCTGTTTTAGGACAAATAACCATCTTACAAGATTGTGGCGGCGATCGCCTGCAATTGATGAGCAATCGCACAAAAAAGGGCAGAACCAGTGTCCTACCCTTGTTCTCAATTTAAGCGAAGCAATGTTGAATGTTCCCTACAGGGGATGAAAGAGTAAATCAGGGTAGAAGCGATTGAACTCAATGAGAATACCGGCGGTAATCGTCATCCACAAAGCAGCGAGGACAGGGGCAGTTGAGAGGTAGGTCAGTAGGTGTTTTGTTTGCATAGAAGCAACTCCTTAGCGGGGGGAAACAGTAATTTCATTGTCTTTGGCGGTGAGCTCGCCTGAGGCCAGCTCTTTGAGGGCAGCAAGGGGCCAAGCAAACCCTGTCAGCATACATTTGATGGCTAGGGGCACATCAATAATGATTTCTTTTTCATTGGCTTCACCGCTCTCACGAACTGCAATCAGGTAGGCGCGCCCCACCCAACCAATCCAGCCCGCAATGTACAGGAAAAGCACACTCGGAATTAAGAAGTCACCGGCGCGGCTGAGGCGACCATCAACCACAAGGTGGGGCAGACCCTCCTCACCACACAGGGCTTGGCTGTAACGCTCAAAGCGCTTTTGACCCGAGGCGGGGTCAGCGGTGGTGTTCAGAGCTGCCGCAGCGCGTTTTTGAAATGCTGGGGAGTCTTTACAGGGGACAAGTCCGGCCACATCGGCAGAAGCAAGGGGTGTAAAGCCAATCCACAGACTCAGGATCAGAAGTAGGGCTAACAATCGACGCATGGAAGTGTTGTCCTCAAATGCAGACAGGTCAAAGTGTTTCCAAAAGAAATCAGCAGTTACTCGATCAAGAGTTCTACTGGCAATTGAGAGGTGGAACGCCCCCCAAAAGCTGACATCATTTTAACGGATGGCCTTGAACCCAACCCGCTGCAGAAGGTTAATAATTTTTACAACACCCCCAAGCCAATGTTTGTCCTACTCAGTGGTCTATTGTGCCATTAAGATGCCGTTGAATTTTATACCCATAGACAACTTCAGATGGCCTCTATTGAGCCCTCCAACCCCTTTGCTAGACTGAGGGTATGCTCTGGGGTTGTTGAGTGAAGCTTCCAGTGCTGGCTCGCAAATATACGTTGATGGCTCTGATGCTTAGGCTTGGGCTCCCCTCTTTTTTCCTTTGTTTTCTCCTACTGCCCCATGGATGCTGACCTTGCGTTTAACTTACCAGACCAGAAACTTCTGGAAACTCTGACCCCGCAGCAACTGGTGGCCATCATTTTCCGGCAACAGCAAATCATTAACCACCTGCGCCACACGCTGTCGCAGTTACCCCACGGCTCGGAGCTCATCCATGCAGAGGTGCCGCCTCCTTCAGAGCCTCACTTGGCTCTGGTAACCGATGAAACGATGTGCTATTTCCCTTTGACGGGGGGAAGCTGCTGGACGATTGGCCGTAGTCAAGATAATGCCATTGTCCTGAGTGATCGCTGGATGTCCCGTACCCACGCCATGATTCAACGGATGGGGCAGGGTGAATTTTACTTAATTGACTTAGGCAGCCGGAATGGCACATTTGTAAATGGTCGGCGCGTCAGTGTGCCAGTTCTCCTCCACAATGGCGATCGCATCACGTTTGGCCAAACGGAGCTGGACTTTTTTAATGAGCCTCTGCCACCGTTGTTTGGTGATAACGCAACCTTGAGCTTACCGCAAGGGGAAGGCTCGGCTACCGCACTGCTGCACGTCCGCCGCCTATTGAGTGTCTTGGTGGTGGATATTCGTGACTTTACCCAGCTCACCCGCCAACTGGATGAGGAGCTTCTCTCGGAAGTGATTGGTACTTGGTTTCATCGGGCGGGTGAAATTATTCGTCAGTATGGCAGTTGGGTGGACAAATATATTGGCGATGCGGTGATGGCTGTCTGGATCCATGAAAGCGAGGACATTGGCTATCAACAGATTTGCCATACTCTGGCTGCCCTTGAGGATTTGCGCTCCATGACCGAAACGCTGCACCAGCAGTACCCTTTGCCAGCCCCCCTACGGATTGGGGCAGGAGTCAATACGGGCTATGCCATGGTGGGCAATACCGGTAGTGGCGATCGCCCCGACTACACTGCCCTAGGAGATACGGTCAATGCGGCCTTTCGGCTTGAGAGTGCCACTAAAACCCTGCCTGCCGACATTGCCATGGGAGCAACAACCTACCATTACCTTGTGAGTAACTGCCCCGTGGTGGTGCCTTTCCGGCCTCAGGTGCTCAGCCTCAAGGGCTACGAAACTCCAGTACCGGCCTACGTGGGTACCTTTACTGATCTACACAATTTCTTGACCAAAGCCCTCAAAAGTAGCGATACGCTGCACTAGGGGTTAACCACCAGAACCTTGGTACGACTCGCCTGCCCTGATTTAATCATGACCGCGGACTTCGGGCAATTAAAATGCTTAGCTACAAGCGTCATGAGCTCAGCGTTGGCCTTGCCATCCACAGGTGGCGATGTCAGCCGTGCTAACCAACTGCCATCGGGCTGGGGTTCCAGTGAAGATACTGCTGCATTGGGCTTAACTTTGATCCGTAGAATTATAGACATAGTCCATGTTCTTGCCGTTGGCAGCTCCAAAGGGTTGAGATCAAAAAATACGTAAGAATTACAAGAATAAAAATAAAAAATTAATGGTTAGGACTGACTAACCCTATACTGATAGCGGAGCAATTCTAGGCTGCGATCGCCATAGATATCGCTAATGTGTTCGCAACAACAGCTAATGGCAAACTCGTCTAGTTCCTCAGCCGTAATGCCATAGAGGTCATGAAAGACCTCCGGTGTGACGCGGCAAAATCGCGGGCGATCGGCGTAAATTTGACAGCGACGGGTGAAAGGATCAAAGTGAATGCACCAGCCATCCTCGCCAATGAGGGACTGATAGAGGGCAAACTCGTCATCGTCGAGAATCGTGGCCACCTCGGGGCGATCGCCCAAGTCTAGGTAACAACAGGCACCACAACCTTCCATACACTGCCACGTTGCCATGCTTAGAGTGCCCCCACCTGCCGTAAAATAGAACCACAATGACCTACTGCTGATTGCTTGGGAGAACCTATGGGAATCTTCAACGGAATTATTGACTTTTTCACCAACATTAACTTTGAAGTCATTGCCCAATTGACGATGATCGCCATGATTGCTATTGCTGGTCCAATGGTGGTCTTTCTCTTAGCTGTACGCCGCGGTAACCTCTAAGTTCCCTAAACCAAACAGGGTGCCTTGAGCTCAAAAATTTTCTCGAGCACCTCCTCTACCACCTTGTCTGGCGTTGATGCCCCCGATGTCACTCCAATGGTCACTGGGCGATCGGGGAGCCAGTTTTCTACCACCGTTAAGTCCTGATGCAGAGGCTTGTGCTGAATGCGGTTGCCAGGGCCAATACGATCAGCCGCATCAATGTGGTAAGAAGGAATGCCATGCTCAATGGCAATCTCCTGCAAGTGGGTAGTATTAGAGGAGTTATAGCCACCAATCACCACCATTAAGTCCAAAGGTTCTTTCACGAGCGATAGCATGGCATCTTGCCGCTCTTGGGTGGCATCGCAAATGGTGTTAAAGCTTTGGAAGTGGTTATTCAGTTGATCGGGACCATACTTTTGCATCATTGTGCGCTCAAACAGCTTACCAATCTGCTCTGTTTCTCCCTTGAGCATCGTGGTTTGGTTGGCAATGCCCACCCGCTCTAAGTCGCAATCGGGATCAAAACCGGCTGAGGTGGCCTTGGCAAATTTGGCCATGAAGGCTTGGCGATCGCCCCCGTGGAGGATGTAGTCGCAAACGTAGTGCGCCTCCTCAAGGTTGAGCACAATCAAGTAAGTGCCCGCAAAAGAACTCGTGGCAATTGTTTCCTCATGGTTATACTTGCCATGAATAATCGAAGTAAACTGCGCTTTTTTATGCTTTTCCACACTGTGCCACACTTTCGAGACCCACGGACAGGTGGTATCCACAATCGTGCAGCCGCGCTCATTCAATAACTGCATCTCCTGGACACTGGCACCAAAGGCGGGCAAAATGACCACATCCCCTTTGGTAACCTTGCTAAAATCCTTTAGGCCATTGACCACCGGAATAAATTCCACCTGCATCTGCCGCAGCCGCTCATTCACCGACGGGTTGTGAATAATTTCATTGGTAATCCAAATCCGCTCGCTGGGGAAATGGGTGCGGGTTTCATAAGCCAGAGCAACCGCGCGCTCAACCCCCCAACAAAAACCAAAAGCCTCCGCCAAACGAATCGTCACATCCCCCTGTTGCCAACGGTAGCCATTGGCACGAATTTGCTGAATGAGGGAACTTTGATACTCTCCCTGTAACTGCTGGTTGACCGCCTCGCCGTGGCCAAACCCTTTACGGTGATAGTTTTCAGAACTGTGTAGCGATCGCTTAAAAGCGCGGGTATCCATAGGTCTCCTCATGCAGCAACCTATGAGGTATTGTGACACACTCGTCACCCTTCATCAGTCCTGCCCTCATGCCGCTGCGGTGTCCAAATAGTTAGCAAAGGCAATCAGCTCATCCCGATGTCCCCTTAAGGTAATGTGCGTTTGCTCCGGCTGCGGATCGAGAACTACATGAACCGTTTCTACTCGCTGGGCACCCCGCCAGTAAAACCACGGCGCGAGGGGAGCCAAGCCCACTAACCCAAATGCTAAAATCCCTCCCCTAGGGAACAACACCGTCAGCGCCAAGGCAATACAGGTGGCCCCCGCAACGGCTAAACCAAAGAGCAGCGCCGCCAAAAATCGACTGGCGGCTACCTTGCCCTGAAAAGTGACCTCGCGGCCATCACTACTGGCGCTATGCACTGCATATCCCCGCTGTTGAAAATACCGCTTGAGTAATGCCCCTACCTCTGCCGCGGGTTGGGCGATCGCCCACGTTTTGGTTTCTAAACGCTCCTTGGTCGAAGCCCGCACAAAAAAAACAAAGCCAATGGCCAATAAGCTAGTGAGCAACAGCGTCGAGGGGTAAACCAGATCTGAGGGCATAGTTCCGTTGTCCGAGCACCTCCTCCATTGTCGAGGATTGAGGGATTCTCGCCAAAGCAATTAGCCGGCCTTATTGCAAGTTGTTGACATTATTTCTCATCTGGCTTAGAGTAAACCTTAGTGTTCTCCTCTCTGAGGAATCGGCAGGCGGGGTCAGTCATTGCGACGACCCCTTTTTCTTTTTGCTCTCGATAAACTCCCCCTCAGTTCAGCAGAAGTAGTCCGTTTAAATTATTGAAACTCTTTTGCAATTTCTCCAAACGGCAAGTTCCGAGTGCAGTACCAGAGAACCGTATAGGGGGCTTGCAGGTAAGGTTCTTGTCGCGCTGCCATCAGGTCAATTTCCTCCCGCATCCAGCGAACCACCTCAGCATCCAGATAACTCGCAATGGGAAAGTGAAAGCTTCTCATGAGGGCAAGTCCCTGATAGAAGTCCATGCTATCCTTCTTCGCCTTGGCGTTCACCACAAAAGTTCTAAGGGTTTGCTGCGGTAAGGGATGTTCAGGCGCAATCCGCTGAAGAGCTGCCACTGCCGTCAATAGGGTGTCCGTGTCATAAACCTGCTGTTGAATCAGCCGCTCTAGGGTCTCAATCGCCACGGGGTGACCGCGCTGCACGCGGCCAAGGGCACGGCAGAGTGCCACTCGGTGGGAATGAACCGTTGCCCACTCAAGGAGGCGTAAAAGTCGCGCCTCCACTTCCCACTGCCGCACCCCCAGATAGTGCAAACAACGGCCAG
>FWPV01000729.1_pt1 | contig 99613 bp, 94 predicted proteins | sample 2228371 | NCBI WGS metagenome assembly FWPV01 (sample SAMEA103939776, study PRJEB20133) | metagenome
TCAATATTTAATTATTTAAGTCTGACCCTACTTTCAGCAATATTTAATTATTTATGCCTGACCCCATTTACTATTTACCAAAACTCCCTCGCTGAATTAATAGGATAATGAGTTCTCTAAGAGCCTATATGGAATTGAGGTCACCCATTTAAAAGGCATCTATCAATAGGTAAAATTATTCCTATTGTAAGAAAGGCATTCTCTTCTCCTCTAACCTATTTGAAGGGGTCCTTTCTTTTGATGATGAGGTTGCGAGAAGGAGCCCTTGGTGGGCTCATTTGAGCAACCCTAACCCCTTTTCCCGTCAAATTTCATTCAATGTTTCTATATCTTCGGAGAAGAGCCTCATTCTTACAGAGAATGTTAAAATTAAGGAACCATTTCCGTCTTTCCCTTTGCCGTAGTTTCTTTGAGTTTCTCGGTTACCGTCTTGAAGGTACCAGTCACCCATCAGGCTCAAGGTCTCCAGAAAAAAGAAATCTCCTTCTCTTCGCCCCCTGTGCCGCAAAAAGGAACCAAGCGGGTAAGCTACTTCCTGGGATTTAGATTTTCCTTCTACTTCCCCAAGCATACTACATCTTTGGTATGTCCAGGTGCCTTTTACTTTTATATGATTATCAGGCTTGCAATATTGAAATTCTTCAAGAACGAAATTCTAAAAATCCCACATCCTCTTAATAAGGACTACACGAATTAATTCCAACACATTGAATAAAATGACACACCACTTGTGGGTCTTTCCCGTGGGGTTGAGAATCCAGTTTTATCAGAATTCTTTTGGATTCCTGCCTTCGCAGGAATGACTAAAAGATTTAAAATTCTTAATTTTCGTTTGAATTAAAAAGAGCTTTTTCAAAAGGGGTTTGGTTTAATAGGTTGGGCATGCTTTAAGGAGGCTTTCAAAGAAATGCTATTGAACCTCTTTTCTTTCCCAATATTTTTTTCGAAGTTCCCTTTTTAAAATCTTCCCCTGGGGATTCTTGGGTAAGGACTCCACCAGTTCAACCGATTTAGGTGCCTTGTAACGAGCAAGATGGGCCTTGCAGAAGTCAATGATCTCATCGGCTGTAGCCTTATGGCCTTCTTTTAGAACAACCAGAGCATGAACCCGTTCAACCCACCTCTCATCAGGAATCCCGATCACGGCGGCTTCAAGAACTGCGGGATGTCGATATAAGACCTCCTCGATCTCCCGGGGATAGATATTCTCTCCACCGCTGATGATCATATCCTTCTTTCTGTCCACAATATAGATGTACCCCTTCTCGTCATAGTATCCCATATCTCCTGTATGGAGCCATCCCCCACTCATTACCTCTCGGGTCTCCTCGGGTCTCCTCCAGTATTCCACCATCACCATCTTGCTCTGCACAATGATCTCCCCCACGGTTCCAGGACCAACATCCTGGTCATTCTCGTCAACAATTCTTACATGCACTCCAATCGAGGGACGTCCGCAGGACCCTAACACCTTCTGCTCTTCAAAGGACCTGTCCAACACTTGATGGGATTCCTTCGATAAAAATGTAATCTCGGGTCCTGACTCCGACTGACCATAACCCTGCATAAAAATAGGCCCAAACCTCTCTATCCCTTTCCTTAGAAGTTCTGTGGGCATGGGAGAGGCAGCATACCAAATTCGTTTCAGGCTCCTCAGATCATACTTCTCCACATCGGGAAGGGCAAGGATGGATACCAGATGGGTGGGGACGATATGGAGGTCAGTGGCCCTCTCCTCCTCAATGGTCTTTAGGGTGATTGAGGGATCGAATGACCTCTGTGGCAAAATCACATTGCTTGCTCCCACATAGAAATAGGACCAAAAGTGACTATATCCCCCTATATGGAAAAGGGGGAGAATCATCACATGTTTATCCCCTGCCTCCACCCCTATCTGAAGGGCCTTTGTCCGCGTATTTTCGATATTCCGTCCTTCCGTATAAAGGGCTCCCCGAGGCATCCCTGTTGTTCCACTGGTATAAAAGATAAGAAAAGGGTCTAATTCATTTACCCAGATATCGGGTTCTTCCTCAGAATAAGGAGAGACGACTTGATTATAAAAATCCATACCGGGATAAGGACTCTCCAAAGAAATAAAATGTTTCACAGAAGGAAGGCGGGAGCGGATCTGACTTATCGTTTCCGTCAACTCCTGACCCACGAAGAGGACCTTTGCCTCAGAATAGTTAATCAGATATTCAAATTCGTTAGGGTGAAGGCGAGGATTGATGGGAGAGACGATGAATCCTCCCTTCATTGCAGCCCCATAGACATCCGTATATTCGAGACAGTTCCAAGAAGCAATGCCAATCCCATCCCCCTTCTTTATTCCCATAGAGAGGAGGGCATGAATTAACCGATTGGCCCTAGTATTGTATTGTGCAAACGTGATTCGCTGCCCTCCGTAGATAAAGGCCTCCCTTTGAGGATAAAGAAGGGCATTTCGGTAAATGATATCTGCCCATGTCCCTATTTCATACCGACAGAGTTCTTTGAGTAAAAATTTCATTAGTTATCCTCCATGTTCAATTTTTAAAACTCCTTATAAATTTGACCTATTATTCCCCTTCCTGGGGGCTTTTTCAAGGGCTTTTAGAATCTCTAATCTTCCCCATGGTTCCTCCATTATGGGGCAATTTCCTTTTATAGACAATTGGTTCCAAATATTGTAAAAATAATAAAAACCCAATCGATTGGACTTCTTACAAAAATTGATACCCATAAAGGAGGCCATGATGAAATATCCTCAATATCGACCGAGGAGGTTACGAAAGAATGTACTGTTTCGTGAAATGATTCGAGAAACCCATCTCTCCGTAAAAGACTTCATCCTCCCCCTTTTTGTCCGTCCTGGAAGGAGAATTAAAAACCCTATCTCTTCGATGCCTGGTCATTTTCAACTCTCCATTGATCTTCTGGCTAAGGAGGTAAAAGAGGCCAAATCCTTAGGAATTCCAGGGGTTATCCTCTTTGGCATCCCCGAGAAAAAGGATGAAGTTGGCTCAGAAGCCTATGCAGAGGATGGAATCATTCAAAGGGCAGTCAGAACCTTAAAGGAGAAGTTGGACGGCATCCTCATTATTACCGATGTCTGTCTTTGTGAGTATACCAGCCATGGACACTGTGGGGTGGTGAAGGATGGGAAAATCCTCAATGACGAGACCCTTGACCTCTTAGCCCAACAGGCGCTCTCACACGTTCAAGCAGGAGCAGACATGGTTGCTCCTTCGGATATGATGGATGGCCGAGTAGGTGCCATTCGAAAAATCCTTGACGAGAATGGATATCAGGATATCCCCATAATGGCCTACTCTGCCAAATATGCCTCAAGTTTTTACGGACCTTTTCGGGTAGCGGCAGAATCGAAGCCCCAATTTGGAGACCGAAAATCCTATCAGATGGATCCTGCAAATGGAAACGAAGCACTCAGGGAGGTCCGCCTTGACATCGAGGAGGGAGCAGATATCATCATGGTAAAACCCGCTCTTCCCTATCTGGACATTATCTACCGGGTCAAACAAACCTTTAACATCCCTGTGGCTGCATACAATGTAAGCGGGGAGTTTGCCCTCATCAAGGCAGCCTCCCGATTGGGTTGGGTGGATGGCGAGCAGGTGATGGTGGAAACGCTAACCTCCATTAAAAGGGCAGGAGCGGATTTGATCCTCACCTACTTTGCGAAAGAAATCGCCCGAAAGTTAGAAAGTGGAAGGTAGAGAGTAGAGAGTAGAAAGTTGATAGATTGAAATTTTAAAGGAAGAAGATAATATGGCAAAAATGTATGAGAATCTGGATGCATGGAAAGAGGCAGCAAATTTAGCGGTCCGAATTTACGAAATAACAAAAAATTATCCCAGGGAAGAAGTTTTCGGAATAACTTCTCAACTTAGAAAGGCTGCTATTTCTATTTCCAGCAACCTGGCGGAGGGGGCGGCAAGAAAATCTAAAAAAGATTTTAAGCAATTCGTTCACATGGCCTCTGGTTCACTCAATGAAGTCGAAAGTTTATTACATATTAGTTTAAGGCTTAACCTGATAAGCAGCAATCTCTATAGAGAATTAAAAGAACACATTGATTTGGAAGGCCGTTTGATAGGAGGTTTACTAAAATACCTTGATGGGAAAAAGTAATTTAACCACCAACCACTCGCTACATTCCACCAGTCCGTTGAGGATGGTGGCATGGGAATTGACCCGGAGTTGCAACCTCTCGTGTAGCCACTGTCGGGCCTCTGCGGAGAAAGGACCTTACCCAGGGGAGCTGACCCAAGAGGAGGTTTTAAGGGTGATGGATGAGATCGCCTCCTTCAGTCAACCTGTCATCATTATGACTGGAGGAGAACCCCTGCTTCGGCCGGATATCTTTGAACTTGCAAGGTATGGAACAGACCGAGGTCTCCGGATGGTCATGGCCACCAATGGAACCTTGATCACAGAGGAAATCGTAAAAAAGATGAAGGACTCTGGAATTCAGAGGATCAGTATCAGCCTGGATGGCCCGGATACCAAGACTCACAATGCTTTTCGAAAAACCGAAGGCTCCTTTGAGGGTTCGATTCGAGGCATTGAAATGGCGAAAAAAGGAAAACTCGAATTTCAGATCAATACGACCATCACCCAGGCCAACCTTCACCTCCTTGAGGAGATCCTCCGTCTTGCCGTCGATCTCGGTGCCGTCGCCCATCACATCTTTCTCCTTGTCCCAACCGGAAGGGGAAGGGAGCTTAAAGATCAGGAGATCACCGCTCAAGATTATGAACGAACCCTCCACTGGTTTTACGAACAGAGGGAGAAAGTTCCCCTTCAACTTAAAGCCACCTGTGCTCCCCACTACTACCGAATCCTCAGGCAGAGGGCGAAGAAGGAAGGGAAAAAGATCACCCCCCAAACCCATGGTCTCGATGCCATGACCCGAGGATGCCTTGGAGGAATCTCTTTCTGTTTCATCTCCCATCGAGGAGAGGTTCAACCCTGTGGGTATCTTGAATTGAATTGCGGAAACGTGAGAGAAAGACCTTTTCAGGAGATCTGGAAAGATTCTGAGATTTTTCAAAATCTTCGGAACACCGATGGCTACAAGGGAAAATGCGGGCGGTGTGAATTTAGAAAAGTCTGCGGGGGTTGTAGGGCCAGGGCCTTTGAACATTTCGGGGATTACATGGAAGAGGAGCCTTATTGCATCTATGAACCACTTTAAAAAATTCTTTCGCTTTCGAGTTAGCCTGACCTTCAAATTCATTTTGGCCATGTTCTTTCTGGTTTTGGTAAGCTCAGCAGCATTCGGTTATTTTTTTATGGGTAGAGAGATCAGCCTCCTCCATGAGAATCTCGAAGCCCATGGAAAATCATTGGCCAATATCTTTGGGCTTCTCATCCAACATCCCTCGGATATGGAGAATCAAGCCTATCTTAAAAGTATTGCCGAAAGGGTCATCCAGGATGAGGGAGTGGTCCAATGCATTCTTCTCAATGCCAGGAGAGAGGAACTGGCAAGTGCGAGGAAACCAGGGTCTATCTCCGCATCAAATTCCTTAGAGCACCTCCATTACATCTCCCAACCCCTTCGGTCTAAAGAAGGCAATCTTTTAGGATTTATCCAAATCGGACTCTCACTTAAAAAACTGGAGGGACGAATCTATGGGATGAAAAGGGATATCCTGCTGGTGACCATGGGCATTATCGGCCTGGGAATCCTCTTCACGATCATCATGACCCGGATCCTCCTCCTTCCAATCGAAAAACTGGCGATGGCAACGGAAAAAGTTGCCAAGGGAGAACTGGCTCACAGTGTGGATATTCGCTCAAGAGATGAAATCGGGGATCTGGCCAGGGCCTTTAACCAGATGACCCTCCAGTTGAAGGAATCGAGGCAAGACCTCGAGAAAAAGGTGGAGGAAAGAACACGTCAACTGGAACAATACATTGATGAATTGAACCGGGCGAAGGCCTCCACCCTGGAGATGCTGGAAGACCTTCAAAATGCGAAGAGGGAACTGGAAATGGTGAATCGCGAACTCAAGGAGATGGACGAGGCCAAAATGAAATTCATTGGGATTGCCTCACACGAACTGAAGACCCCTCTCACCGCCATCAAAGCCAATATCGACTTCATCCTCTCTGAAAAGGAGGGAAGAATTCCTGAACATTTAAAGCCCTATCTTCTCACCATTCAAAGGAATACGAACCGAATTCAGATGAGAATGGATCATATGCTGGATTTCTCCCGAATCAAATCAGGCCGCCTCCTTCTTTCTCGAGAGAGAATCTTTCTCTCCGAGGTGATGGGGGGGTATATCAACGAAGTCAAACCGATCGAAAAGAAGATTGCGGTGGAGGTCGACATTCCCGACTCCCTTTTTGTCTATGCGGATCGAAACGCTCTCCATGACATCTTTGTGAATCTCCTTTCCAATGCATTCAAATTTACCTCCGATGGGGGTCAGGTGAAGATTAAAGCCAATCGAAAGGATCGGTTCGTCCTCCACGAAGTCCAGGACACAGGGATCGGAATTCCGCATAATCAACAGGAGAAGATCTTCGAAGAATTCTATCAGATCGAGAGCGGGAAACATGGTGGAACCGGGCTAGGACTGGCCATCACCAAACGACTGGTCGAGGAACAGGGCGGGAAGATATGGGTGGTCTCCGAGCGGGGAAAAGGAGCGACCTTCTATTTCACGCTCCCTGCTTTGATGGAGGAGGAAAGTGAGAAGTCCTTCGAGTCCTAATGAGAAGAAAGGGAAGGTCTTAATTGTAGATGATGCGCCAGATACCCTGGCGATTCTCCAAAAGCTCCTTCAATTTGAAGGCTATGAGGTGATCCTTGCCTCCACCGGTGAAGAGGGAGTAATGAAAGCGGAAACCGAAAAGCCTGAGGTGATTCTGATGGACATCAACCTCCCAGGCATCGATGGGAATGAGGCCCTCAGAAGGATACGCAAAACCAATCCCCTCCAATCGGTTGTGATGTTGACTGCATTCGCCACTGTGGACAATGCCATCCAGGCTCTTAAGGAAGGAGCAGCAGACTTCGTCAAGAAGCCCTTTGAAAACGAGCATCTCATCCACATCGTCAATCAATGTCTCGAGAGATACCACACCCTAAGGGAGAAGGAAAAATTGGAGGAGGAGGTAAGACGTCTCTCCATCACCGATGACCTGACCGGTCTTTTTAACCACCGTCACTTCTTCAAGACCCTGGAGGCAGAACTGGTTCGCAGCAAGCGCCAGAATACCTCCCTTTCCCTCCTGATGTTCGATGTGGACAATTTTAAGAAATATAATGACCGGTTTGGTCATCTGGAAGGAGATAAGGTGCTAAGAAGGATTGGGGAAGTGGTGAGACATTCTATCCGGGCCAATGTGGACTCAGGCTACCGCTATGGGGGAGATGAATTTGCTGTGCTTCTGATTGGGGCCAGCATTGAGCAGGGGCTAGCGATCGCCGAGCGGATTCGGGCCTCTATTGAACAAGCAGGATTCCAAAAAATTACAGTGAGCATTGGTCTTTCAGAATATCGAGAACAATTTGACTTAGAGGGATTCGTAAAATCCGCAGACGACGCCTTGTACGTAGCCAAACACTCTGGAGGGAACCGGGTTTATACGAATATCCTCTAATTTCAACCATAAGGGAGGAGTCACCTCGTCGAATCCTCAGGTTGCTCCACCATCAAAAAAGACGATTGGACGAGGTAACCTCACCATTCTTTGACTATCATGGTTATGTCTGGCCGACCCAAACTCTTTTTGATCGATGGCTCCTCCTATATCTTTAGAGCCTTCTATGCGATTGGGCATCTCTCCAATTCAAAAGGACTTCCCACCAACGCCATCTATGGGTTTACCCAGATGCTCCTCAAAGTCCTCAAGGACCACCAACCGGACTTTCTCGCTGTGGCCTTTGACTCGAAGGCCCCCACCTTTCGGAGTGAAGTTTACAAAGACTATAAAGCCAACCGGCCAGCCATGCCTGAAGGGTTAGTCCCCCAGATTCCATATATTAAGAAAATTATCGAAGGGTATCGAATTGCCACCTTGGAACTGGATGGATTTGAAGCCGATGATCTTATTGGAACGGTGGCCAAGGGGCTGGAATCCGAAGTCGACATAGTCATCATCACCGGGGATAAGGATATTCTCCAACTCGTGGACGATCGCATTCAAGTCTTTGATACCATGAAGGAGAAACGGTATGGAGTGCAGGAGGTGATTGAACGGTTTGGGGTAAAACCAGAACAGGTGGTAGAAGTGATGGGGCTGGCTGGAGATGCTATTGATAACATTCCCGGAGTCCCAGGCATCGGGGAAAAGACAGCCATTGAATTAATCAAGAGGTTTGGAACAGTTGAAAATCTCCTTGCCCATCTTGATCAGATCGAGAGAAAGAAATTGAAAGAGAAATTAGAATCCTATGGAGAACTGGCCCGTCTCAGTCAGAGGCTTGCCACCATCGATACGAATGTCCCCCTCCCTTACCAATTAAAAGACTTCTCCCTACTCCCTCCTGATGTCAAAACCCTTAAGGAGGTCTTCAAGGAGTTAGAGTTCAATAAACTTCTAAAAGAGCTTCCGCAAGAAACAGGATCAATCCCACTAAGAGAAAGCAAGGATTATGGGTTGGTAACCGATCAGGATCAATTCCTCTCCCTTTTGGAGGATTTAAAAAGGACGAAGTTATTTTCAATTGATTTGGAAACCACCTCCCCTTATCCGATGTGGGCTAATCTCGTTGGAATCAGCCTCTCCCACACCCCTTCCCAGGCCTTCTACATTCCTCTTGCCCATCAGCCTGAAGACCTTAAACAGCTCCCCCTGGCCTGGGTATTGGAGCAGATCAAACCTCTTCTTGAGGATGAGAATCTTAAAAAAGTGGGACAGAACATCAAATACGAATGGATCGTCCTAAAAAAATACGGAATCCATCTAAAAGGAATCAGTTTCGACACGATGATTGCCTCCTACCTCCTCCACCCCACCAAACACAACCATAATCTCAATGAGATCGCCCGTCAGTATCTGGATCGTTCTTTGACGGAGTATAAAGAGCTTGTGGGAACAGGAGAGAAGGCTCTCCCCTTCAATCAGGTTGATCTCCAGAGGGCAAAGGACTATAGCTGTGAGGATGCAGAGGTCACCCTTCAACTCTCTCAACTCCTTATCCCAAAATTGAAAGAGGAAGGACTGATGGATCTCTTTGAGCAGGTGGAGATGCCCTTGGTAACAGTCTTGGCAAAGATGGAGATGAATGGAGTGAAGATCGATGTGGACCTTCTTAGGGAATTCTCCAAAGAGATTGAAACCCACCTTCTCGAAAAGAGAGAGCGGATCTATGCCATGGCTGGAGAGGTCTTCAACATCAACTCCTCCCAACAATTGGGAAGAATCCTTTTTGATAAATTGAAATTGCCTGTGATCAAAAAGACCAAGACAGGGTATTCCACCGATGTCGAGGTCTTGGAAAGGCTCTCTCTTCAACACGATCTTCCCCTTGAAGTCCTGGGTTATCGAAACCTCACAAAATTGAAATCGACTTACATCGATGCCCTCCCCAAATTGGTTCACCCTGAAACAGGACGGATCCATACCTCTTACAATCAGACCGTCACCGCCACAGGTCGGCTCTCCTCCAGTGATCCCAATCTCCAGAACATTCCCATTCGTACGGAAGAGGGGAATCGAATTCGCCAAGCCTTCATCCCCGAGAAGGGATGGGTCATGGCTTCAGCCGACTATTCCCAGATTGAACTGAGAATTCTTGCTCATCTCTCTCAAGATGAAACTCTGATCGAGGCCTTTCAGAGGGATGAAGACATCCATGCCCGAACCGCCTCGGAGATGTTTGGAGTCCCCATGGATCAGGTGACCCCAGGGATGAGGAGGGAAGCCAAAGTGATCAATTTTGGGATCATCTATGGGATGAGTGCCTATGGTCTTTCCCAGCAATTGGGATCGGACCCGAAGATCGCCCAGACCTATATCGACCAATATTTTAAGAAATATCCTGGAGTTCAAGCCTATATCGAAAAGACTCTGGAGGAAGTGCGTCAAAAGGGATTTGTGACAACCCTTCTTCATCGCCGTCGCTATCTTCCGGAGATTTCTTCCCCAACTCCCTCCATTCGACAGGGAGCGGAAAGAATGGCTATCAACACTCCCCTCCAGGGCACTGCCGCCGATGTCATCAAACTGGCCATGATCCGGATTCAAAACCGAATCGAACAGGAAGGGTTTTCGACTAAAATGATTATGCAGGTTCACGATGAATTGGTTTTCGAGGTCCCCGAAGAAGAAACCTCAAAAGCGCTTCCCATGATTCAGAATGAAATGGAACATGTGGTGAAACTTACTATTCCTCTCAAAGTCTCCATCCATTCAGGGAAGAACTGGGCGGAAGCCCATTGAATCAACGGGGGTGGAAGAGAGTTACCGAAATGAAGCAAGGAGAACTTTTATGAAAAAAATGCTTCTTCTAATCTTGGGGATAATCCTATCCTCATGGATGGCCAATGGTCAGGAGCTTTACCAGTGGGTGGATGAGAAAGGAGTGGTCCACTTTACCGATGATTTAACCAAAGTCCCTGAGAAGTACCGGGATCAGGTCCAGACGAAAAAACCCCTAAAAGAACAAACTCCCCCTTCTCCTCCTTCCCCTGAGAAGGATACTCCCATAGAATTGGAATCCCCTCCTGTGCGGAAGGATCTTTTGGGACGGGGTGAGGAGTGGTGGCAAGCCAAAGTAAAACAATGGAATGATAAATTGAAAGAGGCACAAAAAAATTATGAAACGGCCTATTCCGCTTGGAAGGCAAAAGAGAGGGAATTGGAGGACTCCAAATTTAAACCGGATAGCCTAAAGAGGAGGCTGAAGGCCGAGATCAAAGCCCTTGAAGAAAAGACGAAGGAGTGGGAAAGACAGATTGAAGAGGCAAAGATGATGTTAGAGAAGGTCTTACCTAAACAGGCTGAGGATTATAAGGCAGATCCAAACTGGCTCAAATTGAAAGAACGATGAAAGCCAAAAAGGTGTTTTTGCGAGCCCAAAGGGCGTGCCAATCTTGTCTGGGATTGTTTTCATTCATTGAACTCTCACCCTAATTCGTTTAAAATGAAATGGCGAGTTTTAACCCTTCCTTTCTTAGAGGGGGTCTGGAGATGAAAACCCAAAAATCCACTCTGACCTATTTCCCTTTTGAGGATATAAAGGCAATCCTTAAATCCAAACAGATCAAACTCCCCGAGCAAAAGGAAAATCATGGGATCAATCCCATGAGGGATTTAACTCCCCAACAGGAAGAAAAGTTATTTTACGAAGCGATGAAGGGAGTGACTCCCATCTCCAGAGAGACTCGTGTTGAAAAAAATCCCAAGATTACGGCTCCTCCTAATTTTAGGGAAAAAGAAGAATCTGAAACCCTCTCCCGGCTTACCCATCTCGTTCAACGGGGGACAGGGTTTAACCTCATGGATACCCCGGAATATATTGAGGGGACAGGGTATCATATTCATCCAGAGGTTGCCCGCCAGCTCCATCGAGGAGAGTTCTCGATCCAAGCCCACATAGACCTCCATGGATTAAAGGTGGAAGAGGCAAAGGAGGTCTTTGAGGAATTTTTAAAATGGGCAGTGACCTATAATAAACGGGGGCTTCTCATCATCCATGGCCGAGGCCTTTCTTCGCCTCAAGAACCTGTCTTAAAGAAGAAAGTGGTGGAATGGTTGACTCATGGTCCATGGCGGAAATGGGTGGTGGCCTATGCCAGTGCAAGGAAATGCGATGGGGGATTGGGAGCAACCTACGTCCTTCTGAGAGACCGCCCTGTCACCAAGCGCCTGAGGCGAAGGCCAAAATCCTCCTCTGTCAAACTCAACCCTCTCTCTTCATAAGAGAAAGAAAATGGGAATTAAACTCTATAAGAAACCAAAACTCGAAAATCCGGTGATGTTTGTGGGCTGGCCTGGGATTGGAAACATTGGCATCATTGCGGTCAGTGGCTTAAAAGATCAGTTAAAGGCTGAACCCTTGGGAGAGATTGAGAGCTGGGATTTCTTCTATCCAAGGAAAGTCCTCATTCAGGAGGGTTTATTAGAAGAACTGGAGTTTCCCTCTAATCAATTCTATTATAAACGCCTTGGTCATAGGGATCTACTCTTTTTCATTGGAGAGGAGCAACCTGCTGTCGGAGGAAGGATGTATGCGAGTGGAGAGAAGGCTTATCAGATGGCAAACTTTGTGATCGATTTGGCCATCCAGTTTGGTTGTAAAAGGGTCTACACCTCCGGGGCCTGTGTTTCACTGAGCCATCACCAAATGAAACCAAGGGTGGTTGCAGTGGTCAGTTCTAAGGCCCTAATTGGGGAGGTCAAGGAATATCCGAATACCATTCTAATGAGTGAAATGGGCGAGAGGGGTGAAGGAGAAGGGACGATCACAGGGCTCAATGGCCTTCTCTTAGCAGTCGCCAAAAAGAGAGGACTGGAGAGCCTCTGCCTGATGGGGGAAATCCCTGATTGGCTTTCAGGAGCTTCTTTCCCCTATCCAAAAGCCTCCCGGTCTGTGTTAGAGGTCTTTTCCAGTATCCTGGAGGTAGAAATCGATCTTGGATTTCTGGATAAGACGGAGAGACAGGTTGAAGAGATGATTGAAACGTTCTATGCCAAATTTCCTCCTGACCTCAAAGAAGAATACGATCAAAGGAAATCCTTGGTCCAGGCTCACCCAGGAACCATCACGGTTCAAGCCCAGATCTTTGTCGATGAACATTTTAAAGAAGGAGGGGGAGAGGGTGAGAAGAAACCCAGTTAGAATCTATAAAACCGTCTCCCTTCAAAACCCTCCCCTCCTGGTCAGCTGGCATACTCAGGATGCAGGAAAATTAGGCCCAAGGGTGACCGATTTCTTGATTGAGAAACTGAATGGCCAATTGATCGGTGAGATAGACCCCTTAGGTTTCTTCTCCTTTGGGGGGGTGAGGTTTAAAGAAAATCTGGTTCAGGTTCAGGAAAGCCAGTTCTGGGCTTGCGAAGAACAGAATCTTCTTATCTTCAAAAGTGACGAACCCTTCTTTGAACACTACCGGTTTCTCGATACGATTCTAAATTTTGTTCAAGACCGCTTTCAGACCCAAGAAGTCTATACCCTAAGTGGAGCAATCTCCCTCATCCCTCACACCCGACCCAGAAGGATTTGGGCAGTCTTCAATCACTTAGAGATGAAACAGAGACTTCAGGGTTATGGTCTGGAACCTATGACCTGGGAAGGTCCTCCAGCCATTAGCAGTTACCTTCTATGGGTTGCAAGAGCAAAAGGGGTCTTGGGAATGAGCCTCTGGCCAGAGATCCCTTTTTATTTAAGCAATCGGCAAGACCCACAGGCGATCAGTCAGACCCTCTCCTTTCTGGATCGAAAGTTCGCTCTTCATCTCGACCTGATGGATTGGGAGATAGAGACCGCTCTTCTTAATCAAAAGATAACCTGGCTGAGAAAGGAGAACCCTGAAATCGAACGAATTCTAAGCCTGTTGGAAAAGGGAATCCCTCTGGATGAAAGCGATCAATTAAAACTCACGAAAGAGATCGATGAACTCTTTCGGGAAAGAGGGTAAGGACCCAAGGAGACTCCTCCGCCTTGAATCACACTGGAAAGGATCGAAAAGAATCGGAGGCCTCCATCAAGTTCCAGGGGAAACTCTGGCTCACCAGATTTTTAAACCAATGGATCTCCTCCCACCCTATCTCTATTCCCCTCTTTGTCTCTCTATTGACCCTTACCCTAATCTACCGTCTCCAACTCTCCTTTGAACTTTTCACCCATTCCATCAGGCCTTTTGACTTCCATCCCCTTGGCCACCCTTTCTGGTTCATGCTCTCCCTCTGGCCAAAGGATTTCATTCTTGTTCTCCTCCTGCCATTTCTCTCATGGGCTGTCTCTCGTATCCACTTCTTGAGAAAATCAGAACGGATCTCCCCCTTCCTGAAGGCCATGGGTTTTATCTCCATGTTCATTTTTATCATCATGGTGACCCTTATCCATGGAATCCATAAGAGACTCCTCTTCGAGGCCCAGTCAGGATTAGACTCCTCGGTGATTGCAGAAGCCTTCACGAGCTTCCCGCTTAGGGAGGTCTTCAAACTCATTGAAGGAAGGGAGGTCGCGTTCCTTCTTTTTCCTATTGGACTCTTTGGCCTTCTCCTTTTCGGACCCTCTACGTTAAAAATAGGGGGGGCAATCGTCTCCCTTGCACTTTCCATCTTCATTTTGTTTACTTTCCCTTTTTTGCCCCATGCTAAGACGAAGAGCATCCCTCCAGAGATCGAATTAAACCCTGCTGTTTTTTTTGTCTCCGATTTGATCAAAACTTCTTATCGTGGATATGTTACAGGCCAGCCGGAGAGGCTGAACAACGAACCTATACCTTCCGACCTTACAAATCTAAGACCCGGGGTTTTGGAAACACTACCCAAAGTAAAGAATGAACCTTCTTGGAATTTGGTTCTATTGATCATGGAATCGGTAGGAACCCGCTATATCTTTGATACTCAGGAGAGCCAACCTATGCCCATGCCATTTCTTTACCAGATTTCAAAAAAGGGCTGGTTCCTAAAAAACCATTTTTCCACCTCCAATGTCAGCACAAAGGCCCTCTTCTCCATTTTGAGCGGTCTTTATGACTTTTTTGGTCGGGAAACCTTTTCCACACGACCTGAGGTCCACATCCCCTCGCTTTCACACTTCTTAGGCGAGAAATATGATAGGTTTCTCGTCTCCCCCTCCTCTTCTTCCTGGTACTTTCCAACTGCCTTTTTGAAAAATAGTGGGCATTTAGAAATTCATACCTATGAAAATCTGGATTTCAAAATCCGAGAAGAGCGCACCTCCCTGGGTCGATATATCGCAAGAGATGAAGTCCAGACGGTTGATTTTTTCATCCAGAGGTTAAAGAAAGCCAGAGAACCTTTTGGAGGGATCTATATCAGTTTTACTGCCCACTTTCCCTATTTTGACTATGGAGAACCCTACAGGATTAGGGGAGAAGGAAGGTCTTTAAAGGACCGCTATTACAACAACCTTTATCTGCTGGATGGTTTGATCAAACGGATCTATGAGCATCTTCAGAATTCAGGACAACTGGACCGAACCCTCTTCATCATTGTAGGAGATCACGGTCAAGCCTTTGGACAACACCATCCGAACAACTATATGCACTATCGATACAGTTATAATGAAAACCTTGAAACCCCGGCGATCCTCTACCAACCCCGACTCTTCAGACCCAGGGAGGTAACTTGGCCAACCAGCCATGTGGATTTACTCCCTACCCTTCTGGAGGCCATGGGAATCTCTTATGATCCCAAACTTTTTGATGGGGAATCCCTGTTTCATTCGGGAAATGATAGAAGAACCATCTTCTTTTATGGATTGGAAGGATGTATGTCCAGCCTCGATCGAGATGGGATAAAGGTCCAGTATTCGTTAAAAGAACATCGAAGTTGGGCTTTTGATCTGAAGGTTGATCCAGGGGAAGAAAAACCCCTTGATGCCTCTCGGTTTCCCCATCAACTTGAATATCTTCTTCGGTTTACCAAAACCCACGATCATCACCTTGTCCAATATAATGATTCTTTGGAAGAAAAAATGGCCTCGGGAATGAAGTAACCCCTCACGGAGAACTCGTCCTCCACTTCTCCTTGAATTGATGGATGGGGAATAGTTCCAGATAGGGGACAAAGGCCAGACTGACTTCACCTTGATCCAAGATCCTGGATAAAATTTCATCAACCTCTTTTAAAGGGGCAAGTTCAAAGCTCACTGCCTCATTGCTCTTCCAGTTGAGGACCCAGATTTTCATCAGGACCTTTGATGGATCACCCACGGATTCGATCGCCTTTCTCGCCACCTCCGCCATCAAGTGAATGGCCTCCCCCACCTCTATGTTTCTACTTTTCATTGCCTGCCGGTGGTAGGCCATGATGGCATAATAATCGAAATGGATTTCCAGAGCACCCGAAAGGGTTTGTGAAAACCAGGCGACCGCATTGGAGGCATTGAGGATGGTCTCAAAATAGAGATTGATGGCAAATTGGAGGTTGGGGTTTGATTCCCTTGCCGCACTCATCAATCGTTTGGCCACCTTCATCAACCACTGGTTCTTCCAGTTCGCCCAAGTCCAGAAACGGTCCGTATAGGATTTTACATAATATCTCCCTGAATCCGAGAGGTAAGGATCAACGTAAAATCGCTCAGGATGGGGAAGATACCCAAACTCCTTTTGAAAGGCCTTGTTTGCCTCTGCGCTGAAGTCTTCATTATGCCGGAGAATCAGATCATCCTGGAACAGGATCCCATCAATGGGATAACGACCAAGGTCCCGGAAAAGACCTTCGAGACGTTCTAATACCTCGGGGTGAAAGAGATTATACCCTCTGGCAATCTCCATCTTCTGGGTCTCAAAATTATAACGCTTACATCGATATTCAGGATGTCCACTTAACCCGTAGTCTGCATAACGGGTGGTCATCCAGGCAAACAGATCCAATCCCTGGCGATGGGCTATCTCCACCAGTTTCCCCAGGATATCTTCAACGACCGGAGCATATTGCGTCTGAAAATAAACCCCTTCCTCCACACGGGATTTCACAAATCGATAGATCCGATCCCCCTTATTCTGAAAGACCCTCAGGATTAATGTATTGACTCCAGCCTCCTTTAAGGTCTTCATCTTCTTTTCGACTTCCAAGAGGTTTCTTGAATCTAAGTAGGAAATCTGAGCACAGATTCGTCTCTTGACCTTTCCCTGAGTCGGGATGGATTTGGGAGTGGATAGAATCTCCTTCTCCTTCAACTTCTCCTTTGACAGTTGGATTCCAAGTTCTGCCTCCTTGACACGATCCCCACTGGGATAATTTTTTAAATAAACCATTAATTGCTCAATCGCCTCCTCATATCTTCCCATCTTGAGATAACAGAGGCCGATCATATACTGGGAATAGGAGACCAGTTTGCTCGTGGAGGAATGCTGAACAATCTCTGAAAAACCCTTCAGGGCCTCTTCACATTGATTCTTGTGATAAAGCTCCATGGAGGCATCGTAAATCTCAGAAGGATTTAAAACCCTCTCCTCACTCCCTATAGGGAGAGAGGATGAAAGAACAAAAAGGATGAAGATCCACCTCGTCATCCATCTCCGCATGAAGAATTTCTCCTGAAAGAAATTTTATAAATCCGAACCTCTAAATCTTAAGCAGGATATCGATGGCCTCCCAAACCGTTCCGACTCCAATCGCTTCAATTCCTTTTACTCCATGGATCTTTTCAAGGTTCTGTTTAGGGAGTAAAGCCCTTTTGAAACCCAATCGTGCGGATTCCCTTAACCTCCCCTCGGATTGGCTCACCCCTCTCACCTCTCCTCCAAGCCCCACCTCTCCGAAGATCACGGTTTCGGGATGGACGGGCCTGTCCTTAAAACTTGAGGCAATGGAGCCAATGGCCCCTAAGTCCGCCCCGGGTTCTTCAATCCTGATCCCTCCAGCGACGTTTAAGAAAACGTCATGGCTGGAGAGATGCATCCCCAATCGTTTTTCCATAACAGCCACCAGAAGGGAGAGTCGGTTGACATCCATCCCCTGTGCGGTTCTCCTTGGCACCCCAAAGCTTGAGGAGACCACCAGGGCTTGAATTTCAATCAAGATGGGCCTTGAACCTCCAAGGCTTGGCACTACCACGGACCCGGAAGCCATCCGGGCTCTCTCTGATAGAAAGAACTCGGAAGGATTAAGAACTTCCGCCAGCCCCGAATCCTTCATCTCAAAGACTCCTATCTCATTGGTGGAACCATATCGGTTCTTAACTGCCCTGAGGATGCGGTAGGCATGGTTGGCTTCGCCTTCAAAATAGAGAACGGTGTCCACCATATGTTCCAAGACCTTTGGCCCTGCTATAAAACCCTCCTTGGTCACATGTCCGATGAGAAAGATGGGGATGGAGAGATGTTTGGCTAAATAGATTAACCGGCTCGAGGCCTCTCTCACCTGACTGATGGACCCCGGTGGAGAGGGAATTTCAGAGCAGGAAAGGGTCTGAATGGAATCCACCACCACGGTGATGGGCCTTAGGGTCTGAATGTCCTGGAAGACCTTTTCCAGAGAGGTTTCAGAGACCACCAAAAGGTTTCTTGAGGAGACTCCCAATCGATCTGCCCTCATCTTCGTCTGTTGGAGGGATTCCTCGCCAGAGATATAGAGAACCCTCAACCCTTTTGAGGCCAATCGATCCATCATCTGAAGAAGGAGGGTGGACTTTCCAATACCTGGATCTCCTCCAACCAGGACCACCGAACCTGAAACAATCCCGCCCCCTAACACACGGTCCAACTCTCCAATTCCAATGGCGAGCCTCCCCTTTTCCTCAGTTTTGACTTCCGTAATCGGAACCGGAAGAGAGTCTATTTCAAAGCCGAGAAAATCCCTCTGAGAAACCTTCTCCTCCACGATCCTTTCTTCAACAAAGGTGTTCCACTCTTGGCATCCCGGACATTTGCCCAACCACTTGGGAGTCTGATATCCACAGGTCTGACAGACAAAATGAGTTTTTTCCTTTGTCATAAAGAAACTATAATAATTAGTGCTTATAATGATCGATGCTCGCTTCAAGAACCTTGAGGGCCGGAGATCCAATTTCGCCCTTCGATAAAAAGAGCACGATCGTTATATGATGCTTCAACCCCTGAGAAAAGATGAAAGCATTTTAACAGAAAGGATTCTTGAGGTCAAAAGATAAAAAGGAGGAAAGAGGCTTTAGAGATCTAGTTCGATGCAATCTCCCTTTGGATTTCTCAAATTTCTTTAATCAGTACATTTCCAGGAGCCTTCTCAATCACTTCGGAAAGGTTTTTTAAACAATTTAAAATTTTCTCTCCTTCCTGGGGATGATGAAATGAATCTGTGACCATCCCTCGGTGGTCGTAGGCATCGAGCGCCTCTTTGACGGTTAGGGTTTCAATGGGTCTTCCTAACTGATAGGTGACCTCTCGTTTGCTCCCGGTCACCGTTTCAACGACTAGCCCCACCTCGATGAGTTCATTGAGGAGTTGTCGGACCAGGCGAACTGGAATCTCTAAAATGTTTGAAATCGTCAGAGCGGTTAATGGCTTCTCTCTTTGAGAAAATCTCTTGGCCAACAGATGAAAGATCTCAAGAGCAAGTTTTCTCTTGGAGGCAATGCTTAATCGAGAATAGTCCGGATGAAACCCATACGTTTCATAATGTTCATTGGCATAAGAAACTTCGGCTCCAAAAAGAACGATCATCCAACTGATTTGAAGCATGGCCAAAAAGAGGGGCAAGGCGGCAAAACTCCCATAAATGGCCCCATATTGGGCGGCCCCGATCTGGAATTTAATATATAACCATTGAACGATCTGGGTAATTGTTCCTGCAGAAATTCCTCCAATGAGAGCGGATTTAATGGGGATATGGGTATTGGGCATGACCAGATAGAGCATGGTTAATAAAACCCAGATGGAGACATAGGGTAAAAGGTTGAGAAAGAACAGGAGAATTGGGCTAAATATTCCCAGAAAAGCGATTTTACTCATGACCAATTTTGCCTGGCTCGCAACCAAGACGGTGGCACTGCTGGAGACAACCAGCAGAACAGGGGCGAAGACCATCAGGGCGATATAATCACTAAATTTTCTAACTAGGGTTCTTCCCCTTTTCACCTCCCAGATGTGATTGAGCGATTCCTCAATCTTCCCAAGGATAGAAATCACCGTCCAGAAGAGCATAACCACGCCAACCCCTGCGATGATCCCTCCCTTTGCCTGGTCCAGGAGTTTGTTGGAAAACATCAGGATTTGCTGGGTAATATCTGCTTGCCAATTGGCTTTGTCAGCCATCTGGAGGATCTGTTTTTCAATAAATTTTTCAAGCCCGAACCCTTTGGCGATGGCAAAGGCCACGGCCACCACCGGAACCACATTGAGCAGAGAATAATAGGTCAACACCGAAGCCGTCCGATGACAACGATCTCTTAAAAATTCTTGGGAGGCCAAAAGAAAGACCCGAAGATATCTGACCCCAAGCGCTTTTATCGGATGAAGGTCTTTTAAACGAATTTCCCAGATTCCAGAATTGAAAAATTGGATCATTTGAGAAAGCATCAGATTTTTCCCCTTGAACGGTCTATCACGTCTTCAGTTCAGAAGTGCAGTGTGGACATCGGATGGCCTGAATCGGTATCTTCGAGAAACAGTAGACACATTCTTTGGTGGTAGGAGCAGGGGGGGCTTCCTGACGTCTAAGTTGGTTCACGGTTCGCACAAGAAGGAAAACAGCGAAAGCCACAATGATGAAGCTGATGAGGGTGTTGACGAAGACCCCGAAATTGATGGTCACGGCCCCTGCGGATTTAGCGGCTGACAAAGAAGCATAGGGACCAGCAACCTTCCCTTCTTTCAGAACGACAAAGATGTTGGAAAAATCGACATTTCCAAGAAGCAGACCGATGGGGGGCATAATCACATCTTGAACCAGTGAATTGACGATCGTGCCAAAGGCTGCCCCGATAATGATTCCCACTGCCATGTCAATCACATTTCCCCGCATTGCAAATTCTTTAAACTCTTTTAGCATCGAAGGTTCCTCCTCTTCAGGTAAAATTTTTTATTTCAGTTTTAAATCCACTCGGCTGTCCTTCACCTTATCCTTCTTCTCTGGGGAGAGCGATTTGGGTTCAAGGATAAAGACTCTTTCAGGTTCGACCAATCCAGATTTCACAAGGGTATCTTTCACCTTCATCGCTCGTTGAGAGGCAAGGGTTCTCAAATCACTTTCAGTGGGCTCGAGATGGGTGAGCATCAATTTTTCCATTTCCGGAACAGGTAAATCCTTTGCCATTCCAATGATATTTTTGGGTTTTGGGAATTTCTCCTCTTTATAAGCCATCTTCAGATATTTTCCATATTCAGCAGGTTCGATCTTAATCTCGTCCACCGGTAGAGACGGCAAACCCTTCTTCACCATCTCTTTTAATTTCTGGGCTTTGACCTTTCTCTGAAACAAATATTGTTTTAACCCCTCCTTGTCTTTCTCCATATCGACATGGCCCTCAAGATCCAACTTTAGGGAGGGTCGGTCATGGAGGGCTTTCGCAAGGGTTTGAAGTTTCTTGGCGCTCGATTCCGTCACGGCCGTGCTCCCGAAATCAAACTCCACATAGCTTAATTCTTCCCCCCCTCCGAATATGGCCCCAAGAAGAGAAAAAGGAGAGGTGGCCGCCTTTGCAATCAGGTTTACGAGGATTTGCAGGATGACTCGCCACACTTTGAATTTCGGATCATCCAAACTTCCTGTTACAGGGAGGTCCAACTTGATCTCTCCCTTTCTGTCCTTCAGAAGGGCGACAGCCAGTTTAACAGGCAACTTGGTTGCATCCGGGCTTTCCACTTTATCGCCAAAAGTGAACTGGTCGATAAAGATTTGATTCTGGGAGTCAAGCTTCCTCTTCACAATAAGATATTTCAAATCGAAGGAGAGTTTACCCTTCTCAACCGTATAGCCCACATATTTCCCAGAATAGGGGGTGGCAGGGCTGAGGTCTAAGTCTTTCAACCTGGCCTTTAAGTCGATGTATAGGTCCTCCCTTAGAGGGTTGATTTTGCCCGTAATCTCCAAGGGAGCATATTCATTGATTTTTGTGTGAAGGTGAACATCTGCAGTGGTATTCTCTTCCGCGGAAAGCCCGGAGATCTTCCCTCCGATCTCGGAGAGGCTCATCGAGAACTCGGGTTTGACCGATCGGTCCGAAACCTCAACCCTCCCTCCTTGAAGAGTGACCTGATCAATCTGAATCTCCCTCTTTGGCTCTTTTCCCTCTCCTGGAATCTCTGGCTTCACTTGTGGGGAAGAGGGAGGGGGCTCTGATTTCGATTCCTCAGTCCTTAGGATCTCCTGGAGATTGATTTTGCCTTCTGGCGTAATCCACAAACGAGCAAAGAAATTCCTTAAAGAGACCTCCTTCAGGTTAATCGAGATAGGGGAGTGGCTTACATTAAGACCACTTAGAGAAAGGGATTCCAGTTTCAGCAGGTCTTCCCCTTTCAGTTTATCAATGGAGGAAAAATGGTCTAAAGAGGCATCCCCTTTGTAATTGAATTTCATCTCCTTCTTCTCATCAGAGGTGAAGGAGAGATGGCCTGCAGTGGAAATAGAACCCCCGGTCACGGTAATTTTTATCTGATCTGTAAAATACGATTGGAACGGAATGATTTCAATTCCTTTGAGTTCCAACTTCAAATCTGCTGCCAATGGATCGACCCCTATGGTTCCTGTGGTAGAGAGGCTTCCCTTCTCATTGAGCAGAAGAGAGAGTTGAATCTTCCCTTTGCTATTCTTAGCCGTTGAGATGGCTTCCCCTTTTAGATTCAGATTCTGAACCCTCAGGGTCACCGGTTCAGTCGGAGTTTGGTCTTCCACGATAAATTGATAATGATCCACAGACATGGTTTTAAGGAAGATAAGCCAAGGTTTTTCTTTGTCTTTTAGTTTCTCCGTCGATTTTATGGTTTCTCGTGTTTCGTTTGATGGGGTCGAAGGAGGGGTGAGTTTGAGGAGATCGATCTCCCCATTCTTAAGACGTTTGATAGAGAGTTCCCCGTTCTGAGTAGAAAAGAGACCTACCTTCACCTCCTTTTTCGAAAGTTCCAATTCGGTCTCTTTGAGGGAAAGGTTAGGAATTTTAAGGAATTCAGCATTCTCCTCCGGCCTTTTAAGCTGAAGGCTCTTAAGAAGAAGAGAGAGTTTGGATAGGGATATCTCCGGTTCTTTTTCACCTTTTAAGAATTTATAGCGAGTGGATAGATCGAGATTTCCTTCCTCGATATCGAAGAGGATTTTATCCTGATAGTACGGGGAATATTTCTTTAGCGGGACAGATTTGATTTCCAAAGTTCCTTCTCCGGAAAGGGGGTCTACTGAAAAATCTCCCTTTAACTTGATCGCCTCTTTCGCCTCGCTCAGGAGGGAAAGGAAGCAGGCAGATTTTTTCCCCTTGCCATTACTGAAGTGGTCAATTTTAAGTTCGATTGGAGTGAAGGTCGTTTTGAAGGGTTTACTGAGCGAGAGGTCAGCGAATGAAACCTTTCCACCTGTCAGATGGACCTCGTCAATCTCCAGGGAAAGGGGCATGGAGGGCTCAGATTCCCTTTCAGTGGGAGGTTCCTTCTCTTTCGCTTCAGGGAGCAGGGATTGGACATTCAGCGCTCCTTTCTCATCTCGCCTTAGGGTCAACTCAGGGGATTGAATGAGGACTTTTGATAAATGGATGATTTTGGAGAGTGGCTCTGAAGGAGCAAGGATAATTGAAAATAGAGGAAGGTTCAATAGGGAATGATTCTGTCCATCCTCCACCACTATTTTTTTCAAAGCGAGATTTCCCAAAACGGTTGCAGAGGGTTTCTTCTCCTTGGATTGGAGGAACGAAAGCTTCAACTGGGTATCCAGGTAGGCGGATCGTATTTTCAAATTCATTTTCAGCGGAAGGTAGGCAAGGTAATAAGGAAGGTCAAGGTCTTTGATGTCAATATCAAAGGAACTCTCGAGGCTATCGTGAAAAGGTTTGGTCTGGCCCTGAATGGAATAAGGAGTCTCATTAATTTTGGCAGAAAAGGCTGGCTGAACATAGGTTTGGATATAGGCAGGAATATTCGAAATGAAAGGGATGCCAATATGCAACTCTCTCACAGTATGTTTCGTTTGGTGGGGTTCATCCAAAAAATCGATGCTTCCGTTCTCTATTTTAATGTTATTCAGGGAAAACCTCAGGGGTTTCCCCTTTTCTTTCTCCTCCGATTTATCCTCTTTCTTTTCAATCAAATCAGAAAAGTTATAAGTCTTATCGGTGGTGTAGACGACCCTGAGGTAAGGCTTCGTGAACCTTACCTCTTTTAGGACAAGGGCCCTCTTGAGGGCAGAAAGGCTCTGAAGATTTAAGAAGATCTCTTCACAAGAGATAAACGTCTCCGCACTTCCCCGATCTTTCACCAATAGGCCTCTCGCTGTGAGAGAGAGGGCATAAGGATTGACTTTGATCTGATCGAGGGTGACTTCGCGATGGAGGGCTTCTGAAAGTTTGTTGACCAAAATTGATTTAAGGATGAGGGGAAAGATGAAAAAACCAAAAAGGGTAAAGAGGAGAAAAAAAAGAACCAATCCAATAATGATTTTTTTTAGACGCTTCATTCCGACCTCCATAAAAAGACCATGGAAGCGTTTTTTATTTCACTTCAACTCTCCTGTTAGAAAGTAGAAAAAAAACACCCCCTTTTTATCGATTCTCCTATTTCCCAAAGACTTCTTTTAACAATTCGGTAGTCCGAGCCGTGGGATCTTTCCGGATTTTTCTCTCTTCTTCTCCGACCATGTGGAATAATCCATCGAGGGCCTTGGTGACGACATACTGGTCGAGGTCAAACGTCTCTTTCTTAATGAATGGGATTTTCTCATAACGTCCTACCAGTTCTTTGTATTGCCGGGTCACGCCCACCTCGTTCATCGCTTTGGAAACAATGGGCTTAAATATCTCGGTGAGCCTATTAGTGGTCTTGCCCTTAAAGTAGTCCGTGGCTGCGGTTTCATGCCCGGATAAGATTTTTCTAACATCCTCAAAGGTCATCTCCCCAATGGCATCCCAGAAGATCTGTTTGGCAAAAGGAGCGGCCTTCTCTGCAGCACGATTCATGCTCAAGATGAACTCATCCACCTGGGGCCCATACCCCACGGCCCTCAACCCTTTTTCAAAACTCCTCAATTTTTCAGGCATCAGGATCTTGATCGCCTGATTCAGAAAGTATCCATCGGTCTTTCCAGTGAGATTGACCGTATTCTCGGTGCCGATCCGGAGTGCCTCTTTTAGACCTGAACCAATTTTTGCATCGCTTAGTCCACTGCCCTTCTCCCCAATCCCCAGCCCCTTAAAGATCCGGTCGAGTTGAGCGGAGGCAGGCAATGCGGTTACCAAAATCACCAAAGCGATTGTTATCATTCGGATCATCATAGAATGGCTCCTTTCCTTTTGAAAAGAAGATAAAGTAACAAATTTATTCTATCTCCATAGATGAAAAAGTCAAAAGAATTCTTTAATGGCTCGCCCGGCTTATCTCCAATCTCCCAATAAAATAAAGGGGGCCCAGAAGAAGGGATGGAAACACTCTACCTCTTCAGTCAATTTCTGCGGAGATGGACTCCCCTCTCCTCCTGTTGGGATTATCGTAAATTGGATTGTAGATCTCATTAAGTCCAGTTGAGCCTGACGAAGGGCTTCTGCTTTTGAGAGGGTTTTCATATTTTGATAGAATTCCCTCATGACCTTGACGGTGGAATCATCTGAGACCTTCCATAACGAGGCCACAACACTCGGGGCTCCAGCATGGATAAAGGCTCTGGAAAGACCTATTAGATCATCCCCTTTTGGAAAGCCTCCTTCTTCTCCTTGGGCCAATCCTGTCTCGCAGGCTGAAAGCGTTACCAGATTCGCTCGGATCTCCAGATCGAAGATTTCGCTCACTGTGAGCCTGCCGTCATCCATTTCAGAATGAGTCAATCGAAGATTCGATTGAAGAGGGCTGGAATCGTTCATCTCTCCATGAGTGGAAAAATGGATCAAATCGTATTGAGGCACTTGTCGCTTGACCAGAGTCTCTGTGGCTTGTTCGCCAATCAGGATTACCTTCTTCTCAAAGAGGGTGGAAACCTCTCGAACCTCCACCTCTGCTATGGGAAGAGGAGGAAGCTCTGTCCTCGGGTTGCCTACAGCAAAGAGGTCTCCTCGATTTCCTCTGTTTTTTGCCCGGGTATATTTTAGAACGCTTGCTGAAGGGAGATAACTGATCGTAAAGGATTCAATGAGATATTTCCCTCCTTCGGACATCAAGGCTTGGAATGGAAGATAGTGAAGCATCCTATGAGCTACGATGATGAGATGTCTCTTCCCGGATAATTCTTTCCAGATGGGTTGGATCAAGATTTCATAAAGTTCTCGAAGAGGCCTTTTGTAAAGATTTGAAAAAAGTCTCTCCCAGGTGATTCCCTCCACTGTTCTCTCCCTGAACTCTTTGATCTTTTGAAAAATCTTTTTCGATTCAACCTTCAAGGGAAAGGTTAACACCTTTTCCGGAGTAAGGATAAAGACGAATGGATGTTCTGTGCCGATGAAATATTGGATCATCACTGTATCAGGATCGAGAAGGCTCTGGACCTCATTTGCCTTGAGGGGATTGATTGCCAGAAGGGAGGCCAGTTCATGATTCCGTTTTTCAATCCTCTCCAAAAGGGCCCGATATTGTGATTGAAGACGTTCCATCTCAGAGAAAGGGTTCTCTCCCCCTTGGCTTTCAGACCCTCCCTCTATCGATTCGGAAGGGGTTTCGCTCCCCACTCTCTCGCCCCTTAAAAAGGCCTCTTCGATCTGTCTTCGAAGCCTCCTCTCCTGGATTAACAATTCGTTCTCCTCCCGATTTTTTGAAACCAGAGCCTTTTCCGCTAACATATCCAACATCACCCTTGCCCTTAAACGCTCCAGATAATGGAAAGCCTCGGGGAACCGTTTCATATGGTAGAGGAGTTGAATCATCCTCTCATAGAGTTGAGTTTTATCTTTCATGAAGAGGGTTTTGAGGCTTGGGTCTCTATATTTGGCTCTCAGCGTTTCGATGATGGAAATGCCTTTTGCGTAATGCTCAAAGGCCTTTTGTTGATCTCCTTCCCGCTCGGCCATGACTCCCAGCCATCGATGCGCACTCCATTGGGGTTGCGGATCAGAGGCCCTAACTGCTATTTCAATTGCAGACTCAAAGGCCCTTTTGGCTTCGCGGTCTCTTTGGAGGTCCAAATAAGCCTTTCCAAGGTGAAGATAACACCATCGTTGGATTAAATAGGAGTCTCGTTGGTGAAACTGTTCCAAGGCCTTCTCAAAATATTCGACCGCATCCGTAGGTCGATTCATCCTCAATCGATTCAAACCCATATTCATGAAGGAGGATCCGGTGGCCTCCGGATTTTGGATGCGAATGGCAATCTGAAGGGACTGTTCAAAGAGACGGTGTGCCTCCTCATAGTTCCCTTGACTGGAGGCTATCCTGCCCATCCGAACAAAGGTCCTGGATTCCATATATCGGTCCCCATATTGCCTTGCCCCTTTTAAAACCTCTTTTAGGTAACTCTTTGCCTTCTCATATCTTCCCAATTGGGCTTCAAAATCAGAAAGTCGACTGAGGATTGAGGGTCGAACTCTGTCCCAGTGGAGATCAGAATGGTCTGCCATCATCTTATAGAGATTTTCCACCCTCTGGTATTCTCCGATATCCCCAAAGCAGATGGCCATACCTCCTACGAGATCGATAAATTGGTGATCCTTAGGATGTTCCCGGATCAGTCTGATTAAATCTTCTTCGACTCGATCCTGACACCCCTCTTCCCATAGGAGCACCCTTACCAGAACCTCACCCCTCCGTGAGGCCGGGTCTTTTCTTCTCCACCAGGCCCCCAATCCAACATAGAGATACCCTCCACTTCTGCTATGGATCACCGTGAGGTTAAACGGATCTCTTTTATCGATCCCTCTTCCCATCGGGATCTCCGTTCCCTCCTCTCCGATCTTCACCCGTAACGTGCGAACAGGTTGCCATCGCCATCTGTCTGGCCTTCGAATGTCCCAGATCTCTCCTCTTGCCATCACCCCCACAATGGATCCTTTGGGAATATAAATTTCCGTCCTCGTCCACTTTCCAAAATCATTTGGGGCAACCAATCGGAAATGCTCGTAAGTCTTGAAGGAAGATGGTTTTTGGGTCTCCCTTTTTGCAATTCCGTTCACCGTGCCAATCAAAGGCGAAACGAGGATCAATAAAAGAAGGAGCATTTTAAACCATCTGTAAATCCGATCCATCCCTGCTACGCCTCGCTACCTCTTCGCAGGAGAGATTTTTTGGGAGTTGACCCATTCCTCCAGCTCTCTTAAAACCGGATGGTTGGGCTGAATCTTCAGGGCCTCTTGGAGGACCCTCCCCATTTCTTCATATTCTTCGTAATCAGCCAGAATCCCGAGAAGGTTCAGTTCGGGTGTAAGATCATCTCCCTTGGCTTGCTTCCGCATCTTTTGATAATTCTCTTTGGCAAGGGTGATCTCCTCTCGCTCTTCTTTTGTCGGGACAATCTTTTTTGGAAAGGCATCGGTTCCCCCTCTTAACATCATTCCTCCTGAACGACTGAGCCTTGCCCGTCTCACCACGACCGGAATGCGACGGAGCCCTCGATAGGCTTCTTCGGGCAAAAAGACCACCTCGGGTTGAACCTGTTTATCACCTTCTATATGGCTCTCTATCTCACCCACCAGGAAGACCACAGGACCTTTCCAGGTTTCCTGACGACCACTCTTAAAGTAAACCATTTGGATCGCTGCTCCCGAGGATAACTTCAGATAGTCCCCCTGGCGTATCTTCATGAAGGCTTGAACCTTACCTGGATGCTTCTGATAACCCTCATTCCAGTAGATGACCTCACCGGTCGATTGGATGATTAGCCCTACATCGGGAGGAAGGGGTTGACCTAAAGTGGGGATAGCGAATAAAAGTGTAAGAAGGATAGGAATGCTTCTCAAACAGAACCCGATCGTTTTACAAAACCTCTTCATGTTTTCCTCCTCTTAAAAGTCCGATTACCTCATACACCTCTATCTCCTCCTCCCGTCCTCTCAGTCTTACCTTCCTCTTGTCTCTGGTTAAGACTTCTAACTGGGCCGCCTCAATAGTCGTATGGCTTGCAACAATCCCCCACCCCAATTCTTTGCTCAACCCTTCGAGCCGGGAGGCTGTGTTCACCACATCACCAATCGCTGTATATTCCATCCGTTTTAGAGAACCGATATTGCCAACAACCACCTGCCCTGTATGAAGGCCAATTCCAACTTCAAAGGGAGGAAGGGATATCCCCGGAAATTGGTCGTTCATCCATGACTGAAATAAACGGGCTTCCTCCTGAATCGCCAGAGCAGTTCGTAGGGCACGCCGGGCATGGTCTGGATGGGGAATAGGAGACCCGAAAACGGCCATGATGGCATCTCCAATAAACTTATCCACTGTCCCTTCTTGGCTCTGGATGGCCTCGCAGACACGACTGAAGTAGGTATTCAGCATCCGAACGACCTGATGGGGATTCAACCGCTGGGAGATTGTTGTGAAGTTCCGAATATCGGTAAAGAGGATACTGACGCTGAGGGATTCCCCCCATAGATCAGGTTTATACCCTAAGGCCACCAATTTCTCCACGACCTCATCCGAAACATACCGGCCGAACATCTGTCTCAAGGCCTTCCTCTCCCTTTCTTCCTTGGTCAGCCTCAATCCTAATGTTCCCAGATAACCAAAGGCCAAACCCATCTGGAGGCTAATTACAGGAAGGATCCAGTTGAGGAGGAAGAAAAGATAGGCAAAGGCCGCACAGAAAAAAGCCATAAAAAGGCCTAAGATTAAACCCTTCATGGGATGGAGCCTGAAAAAGAGAAACACTCCGAGGGTGAGGAAACCGATTACATAAAAACTCTCCAGGCTTTCAGGAAGGGGTTTTAAAATCCCTCCGGACAATAGGGTCTCGACAATGTTAGCATGAAGCTCAACCCCGCTCATCATGCTACCTTCCATCCTCAAGAAATTTCGGCTATAGGGGACCAAATGGACATCCTGCATTCCAATATGTTCAGAACCTATGATGACCACTTTATCCTTGAGGCGTTGAACTTCTGGGTCGACCTCGGCCATAGGTTTGAGTAGTCGAGAAAAAGATAGGCGAGGTAGCGTTCCTGGAGGCCCAACAAAATTAATTCTTAGGGGGGTCCTCTTTCTCAAAACCTCTCTCCCGCCCAATGACCAACTGTGAGCCAATGGGTCACTACGGCTTGCTTTGACCGCCAACAGGGTTGCAAATGTCAAGGCTGGGGATGTCCCATCATCGAAAAGGACTGGAATGAATCGGCGGACCACACCATCCTCATCAGCAAAAAAATTAGCAAGCCCCACATCAGCACTGAGGTTAGGCAGTGCGAAGAGATAATCCTCTGTGGGGAGGAGAATCTCTCCTCCTCCCTTCTCATCGGGCGCCACCCACCCGATCATCACCACATTACCTGTGGCGAGCTGTCTTCTCATCGGGATATCATAAGTGCGGCTTCTTTCCCCTCCGGATATCTCTATCTTCTTGAGCCAGGATTCAGCACTTGTAGAGAAAAGGTAATCCAGACCAATTACATGAACCCCTATTTTCTGCAGGACCTCCATCCCCTTCGCAAACCGTGGTCCCCAGAAGACCAATGGTTCATCCCGAAACTGTAGCAATGTCTCATTATCAATGCTGACAATAGCGACATGCTTTGGCTCTGCCCGAGGCCCCGCCAGAATATGCCACAGATCATAATAGATAGAATCGATCGTAATGAGCCGACCTTCCCTACTGACCATGATCGAGAGGATAGAAACAAAAAGGATCAGGACAACCAAAAATAAGTTCTTCTTTAAAAAGTAAGGGAAACGGATCCTACTCAGACCAAGCATCGCCATCTCCTCGCTACCCATAGAGGGATTTCGCTTAACGTATTTTACCAAAACCATCTAAAAAGAAAAGAGTCTGGATAAACCCTCTTTATAAGAGAAAATATTTGTGATATGACTCCTTTTATGGAGAGAGGGAATAGAGAGCTCCTGAAAGAAGGGGCAAAAACTTTTGGAATCCATCTCGAGGAGAAGACCGTAGAAGCCTTTGCCCTTTATCTCCGAGAACTTCTGAAGTGGAATCAGAAGATTAACCTCACGGCCATTCGCTCGGAAAGAGGGGTTGTCCTGAAACATTTTCTCGATTCCCTCTCGGTCGTTCCTTTCCTTCCTGAGCTCTCCTCTCTTCTTGATATGGGCTCTGGAGCAGGTTTCCCCGGAATTCCATTAAAAATCGTCCGGCCTGAGTTAGAGATTACCTTAATCGATTCGGTCCGAAAGAAGGTCGATTTTCAAAGACATATTCTTCGTCTGCTCGGTCTCAAGGGAATAGAGGCCATTCATGGTCGGGTCCAAGACAAAGCAATCCTTCAAAATTACCATGAAAGATTCGATGGGGTGATCGCAAGGGCCTTCTCCGATCTTCACACCCTGCTCGGCCTGAGCCTTCCTTTTCTAAAAGAAAGAGGGGTGGTCATGGCCATGAAAGGAAGGCTAAGGGATAAAGAAATTGAGCGACTCACGGAAGAAGATGTCTTCTCCTACCGACTGAAAAAAACTGTTTCTTTTAACCTTCCTTTCATCTCTCTTCAAAAGACCCTCCTCCTGTTTGAAAAGCAATAAGTTTAGTCTTTTCATCCACCCCTTTTTTATGATATAAAGAATAGAGTTTGAATCAAGGGATGAGGGAAGAACAAAACCTGCTTCCTTCACCCTTCCATGAGAAATTCTATGGGGAGAGTCATCTGTATCGCCAATCAAAAAGGAGGAGTTGGGAAGACCACCACTGCTGTCAATCTCTCTGCCTCCCTTGCGGTGGCTGAAAAAAAAGTCCTTCTTATAGACATCGACCCTCAAGGGAACTCCACCAGCGGAATGGGTTTCAGCAAAGAGCCCTCTAATGGCACGATCTATCAGGCCTTGCTTCGAGGCTCCGGCCTTCGTGAGATGATTCAGAAGACCTCCCTGGCCTATTTGGATGTGGTGATCTCCAATATGGACCTAATCGGAGCAGAAGTGGAATTAATCCAGGAAAGAGACCGAGAGAGGAGGTTAGAGCATCTCATCAAAGAAGTGGAGGCAGACTATGATTATATCCTCATCGACTGTCCACCCTCCTTGGGCCTTTTGACCATTAACTCCTTGACCGCTGCCCATTCTGTCATCATCCCCCTCCAGTGCGAATACTATGCCCTCGAAGGTTTAGGCCATCTCCTCAAGACGATTCGCCTGATCAAACAGTCCCTTAATCCGAAACTCCAGATCGAGGGGATTTTACTCACCATGTTTGATACCCGGAACAATCTCTCCCACCAGGTGGCCAATGAGGTGAGAAATCACTTTAAGGATAAGGTATTTAAGACGATCATCCCCCGAAACATTAGGCTAAGCGAGGCTCCCAGCCACGGGAAACCTGTCCTTTTATATGATATTCATTCGAGGGGGGCTGAGAGTTATTTAAATTTAGCCCAAGAAATCATGGATCATGGAAGAAAAGATGGCGACTAAAAAAATGGCTTTAGGAAAAGGGTTAGGAGCCCTTCTTCCGGAATTAGGGGAGGAGGAACCTAAAAAGTTTTTTTACTGTGGGATTGAAGAAATCATCCCTAACCGGTCTCAACCCAGAAAGTATTTTGATGAAGCGAAACTTCAGGAACTCGCAGAATCCATCAAAGAGAAGGGAATTCTCGAACCCCTCCTCGTCCGAAGGGTCGATCAGGGGTATGAACTGATCGTAGGAGAGAGGCGATGGAGAGCAGCCCAGAAGGCAGGGTTGAAGGAGGTTCCGGTCTTACTCAAAGAGGGGGATGCCCGAGAGGCCATGGAAATCTCTCTTATCGAAAACCTCCAGAGGGAGGACCTCAACCCCATTGAGGAGGCAGAGGCCTTTAAACGGTTAATTGAAGAATTTGGTCTCAGTCAGGGAGATCTGGCCATTCGACTGGGAAAGGATCGAACCACCATCACCAATGCCCTCCGCCTTTTAAAACTTCCTCCTGAGATTAAAAACGAAATCCTGAAAAATCGGATCACCTCTGGACATGCCCGGGCCATCCTGAGCCTGGAATCAAAGGAGAAACAGAAAGAACTCTGTTTCCTCATCATTAAAAATAACCTCTCGGTGAGGGAGGCAGAAGTCCTGGCCCGACGATGGTCAGAAAAACAGAGGAAGACTTCTTTCTCAACCAAAAGGGGAGAATTGGAAAGCCTCCTTCTTGACTTTCAAGATTCTCTAAGAAAATTTCTGGGGACAAAGGTTCGCATTATTCCAAAGGGAAAGAGAGGAAAGATTGAAATTGAGTACTATTCGAATGAAGACCTAAAAAGGATCATCGAAACGATGATAGGAGAATAAAAAATTTGAAATCCGAAAAAAGGAGTTCCCGATGTTAGGAGGAAAAACACTATTTGCCAAGACCCCCTCCAAACTCCCTCCTCCCTCTGAAGAGATTAGCGCCTTTTTGGGAAAGGAGACCGTGTTTGAAGGAAAGATGACATTTGAAGGGATTTTTCGATTGGAGGGGAGGTTTGAAGGTGAGATCTTTAAAAGTGGGACCTTGATCGTTGGCGAAACCGCAGTGGTCAGGGGAAAGGTGGAGGTAAATACCCTCATTATCAATGGTCTTGTGGAAGGGGAAATCTACGTAAAAGATCGATTGGAAATCCATGCCAAAGGAAAAGCCTTTGGAAGCATCTTCACCCCAATCCTCATTGTCAACGAAGGTGGAATCCTTGAGGGTCAATGTAAGATGGAAGGGTGCCTTACGAAGGAAGAGAATATTCAAATTGCCCCTCACCAGGGAAACCATCTAACTGCCTGAAACTATTTGATAAAAAAACCATTGACAACCTTTTTATTGTATGTTAACTAATTCACATTTTACTGCTCCCAATTAGAAACTTTAAGTAAACCCTAAATAAGGGGGCAAATGACTATTTGCCTAACCGCCTTTGGAGGGATCTCTGAAAGAGTGGGTAAGGCCCCTTCAATTTTTACTTACGGTCGGGTGGTATGTGGCCTTGAGTTTGATCGTGCCTGTCGGAATTGGCTACTGGCTTGATCGACCAGAAATACTCAATAAACGCCCCTTATTTACTTTTATTGGACTTGGGGTAGGAACAGTCGTTGCTTTTGCTGGACTATTGAGAATGCTACTTCGTTATCAGGCTGAAGAAGAAAGAATCAGGAAGGAGTCGAAACAGAATCAAAAGAATGGGTAGAGGTCGACTAAAAATTCTTATCCTCTTCTTTCTCCCCGTCCTCCTTCTTTTTGGAGTGGGTTTAATCTTCGGTCCCCTTGGGTCGAGTTTCCTGGGGAAAGAACCCCCTGAAATCTTCAAAGTTCCAAGACCCCATGTCGCCCTTCCGGCTGAACCTCTCCTTCATGTGGGCACCTTTGTGATCACCAATACCCTTATCGCTTCGTGGTTTACCATGCTGGTATTGGTCCTTTTATCGATCTTCTTGACCCGAAAGATGAAACTGATCCCAAACAGACGCCAGGCCATGGGAGAGGTGATTGTGGAGGGGTTGCTCAATTTTGTTGAAAGTGTTGCGGGGAAGAAACACGCTCGGATGCTTTTCCCTGGGGTGGCAACGATCTTCATCTATGTCATCTCAAATGCCTATCTTGCCCTTCTCCCCTTTTTTGGGACGATCGGGATCCATCATGAGCATGAATTTGTTGCCCTCTTCCGGGCCGCCAACACGGATATCAATGTTCCACTCTCCATCGCCCTGATGTCGTTCTTCTTTGTTGAGAGTTGGGGGATGAGGGCAGTTGGAAGTTTTCGTTATCTCGGAGAGTTTATTAACCTTCGCCAGTTTTTACAAGGACTGAAGGAACTCTTTACTGGAAAGATTAAGACAGCCCCCATGAACATCGTGTTTGGATTCATCAACATGTTTGTGGGTGTTCTCGAAATATTCAGCCATCTTACCCGGATGCTCAGTTTTACCTTCCGTCTTTTCGGAAACATGACCGCAGGAGAAATCCTGATCCTGGTCTCATGCTTTTTAATCCCTTTAATCTTTACGATCCCTTTTTATAGCTTAGAGCTATTGATCGGATTGATTCAGGCTCTGATCTTTTCCGGATTAACCTTAGTCTTCGGAACGATTGCCGTGTCACCGCACGAAGGAGAACACTAATCTATAGAGGAAAGGAGGATGACCTATGACACCGGAAGTGATGAAGATGTTAGTGATCGGCTTGGCCGCAGGGTTGGGTTTCTTTGGACCCGCATTGGCATTGGGGTTGATCGGGTTTTCAGCCATGCAATCCTTGGGCCGAAATCCTGAAGCGCGTGGAGCGATCCTCACCAACATGATTTTGATTGGGGCGCTCGCTGAGGCCATCGGAATTTACGTATTGATCGTCTGCATCATCTTAGCAATGGTTGTCAAATAAGGAGGTGCCATCATGGACAACGGAGGCGGTGGGTTACCCATTAGTTTGGCGCTCATCATGATTACAATTGTGCTACTGGTATTTTCCATGGCAGGACTCGTGACATTTCTTGTCCTGCGGGGATAGACCTTTAGGAGAACGACTTCTCCTGACTATCCATCACTGAAGAGGACCGTATGGGAGGTTTCGCCAGTCTTGGTATTAATTTACCGCTGTTGGTCGTATTTATCATCAATTTCATTGTACTTCTTGTTCTTCTGCGCCTCTTTCTCTATAAGCCTGTGTTGAAGATGCTGGATGAAAGGGCGCGAAGGACTCAGGAGGCGATGGAATTGGCTGAGTTAACCAAAAGGGAGTATGAACAGGCCAGGGTAGAAGTTCAGAAACAGATCGATCAGGGACGTCAAGAGGCCCAGGCCCTTATCAGTCAGGCCCTTCAAACTGGAGAAAGGCTGAAGGAGGAATCAAGGGAAGAGGCAACCAAACAGGCGCAGGCAATGATTGAGCGGACTCGGGTAGAGTTAGAATCGGAACGAGAGAAGATTGTCGATCACCTGCGGAAGGAGTTTGTAGAGATTGCCATAGCGGCCGCTGAAAAAGTGATTCAAGAGACCCTGGACAAAGAGAAACACCGGAAACTGATTGAAGAGACCCTTCAACAGAGCACGGTTTTTAAAAAGAGCTGACCTCTTATAAGAAAAAGAGATGCCAAGAATCGGTTCTGGAAAACGATACGCCCAAGCCGCTTTTGAATTGGCTTTGGAAAAAAATGAACTGGAAAAGTGGCAGGAGGCTTTGGAGAAAATTCTCGAGATAAGCACTGACGAAGAGTTCATGGCCCTGCTCGAAAGTCCGAGGCTCCCTTTTGAGACCAAGAAAGAACTTCTTCTCCAACGCTTAGGAGAAATCCATCCTCTTGCGATGAATCTAACCCTTCTCCTTGTCCACAAGGGCACGCTAAGGCTTATGGGGGAGATCTACCGCCAATATCTTTCCCTCCTCGACGCCCATCGAGGGGTGGAACGGGCCAAGGTGATTGCCGCCGTCCCCCTTAGCGATGAGGAGAGAAACTCTATTGCGATAGGTCTTGGAAAATTGATGGAACGAAAAGTGGTCGTCGATCACAGGGTGGATCCCTCCATTATTGGAGGATTTGTTGCCCGGGTCGGTGACCTTCTAATTGATGGAAGCATCCGTCAGAGATTAGAGAGTTTAAAAAAGAGTCTGGTGGAAGCAGGCCGATAGAAATTGATGTGAGTTTGAAGGTAAAGGGAAGGAAGCCAGTTTAGTCAAAGGTCAATGGGTTAAGGTGATAAATCTTTAAGGGAAAATACCGTAGCCCTTTAACAAAGCAGGCATTTTAACCCTTTACCTTTTGACCTTTGACTTCTTGAGATAGGAGAGGGATGAAGATGGCAACCCGAGAACATGATATTGTGGCAGTCATTAAAGAACAGATCGAGCGTTTTGGCGCAGCCATTAGCGTAACCAATGTGGGAACAGTCATTGAAGTAGGGGATGGGATTGCCCGAATCCATGGCCTCAATCAAGTCGCCTATAATGAGCTGATTCAATTTCCTCACGAGATCACAGGTCTCGCCCTCAATCTCGAGGAAGATAATGTCGGAGCAGTTATCCTTGGCGATTGTAGTAAGATAAAAGAAGGGGATGAAGTGAAGGCCACTGGCCGAGTGGTTGAAGTTCCGGTTGGGGAGGCCCTGATTGGAAGGGTGGTGGATCCCTTAGGCCGTCCCTTAGACGGCAAAGGACCCATAAAAACAGAAAAAACCCGTCCAGTTGAGAGGGTGGCACCTGATGTGACGAAGAGAAGTCCTGTGGACACTCCAGTCATGACAGGTATTAAAGCCATCGATAGTATGATCCCGATCGGTCGTGGACAACGGGAGTTGATCATTGGCGACCGCTTTACTGGAAAATCGGCCATTGTCCTGGACACGATCATTGCCCAGAAAGGCCAGAATATGATCTGCATCTATGTGGCGATCGGGCAGAAAACCTCCAAGGTTGCCCAGGCTATTGCCATACTCGAAAAGTATGGCGCTATGGAATATACGATTGTAGTGGAAGCAGATGCCTCTGATCCTGCCCCACTTCAGTATATTGCTCCCTATGCGGGTTGTGCGATGGGAGAAGAATTCATGGAACAGGGGAAAGATGCCCTTATCCTCTATGATGATCTTTATAAACATGCTTGGGCTTATCGACAACTCTCTCTTCTGCTCAGACGTCCTCCAGGAAGGGAGGCCTATCCCGGAGATATCTTCTACCTTCACAGCCGCCTTTTGGAGAGGGCGGCTAAACTTGCTCCCCAATATGGAGGTGGTTCGCTCACAGCCTTGCCCATCATTGAAACCCAATTAGGAGACATCTCTGCTTACATCCCCACCAATGTTATTTCGATTACAGATGGTCAGATCTATTTGGAACCCGACCTCTTCAATGCAGGTATCCGTCCTGCCATTAACGTAGGACTTTCGGTTTCAAGAGTTGGAGGATCCGCCCAACGGAAAGCGATGAGACAGGTAGCCGGAAGGCTCCGCCTGGAATTGGCCCAATTTCGTGAACTGGAGGCCTTTGCAAAATTTGGAAGCGAGGAGTTAGATAAGGCGACCCGTGATCAATTAGAGCGGGGCCGACGGATTACAGAGGTCCTAAAACAACCAACCCAATCCCCCATGTCTCTTGGCAAACAGGCGAGCATTCTCTATGCAGTGACTAATGGCTATCTTGATGATGTTCCGGTGGAGAAGGTGATCTCCTGGGAGGAGAAATTCCATCGTTTCATGGAAATGAACCATCCCGAGATTGAGAAAAGAATTAATACCGAGTATGAAATAAAACCCGAAACCGAAGAACTTCTAAAAGCGGCAATTACCGAATTTAAAAAACAAACCCCCACCCTATAAGAGTTAAAAGATGCCAAGCATTCAGGCCTTAAGACGTCGAATTCGAAGCATTCAGGGAACGGTGAAGATCTGCAGGGCCATGGAGATGGTGGCCACCGCCAAGATGAGGAGGACACAACAACGCGCCCTCGAAGGTCGACCCTATGCAGAAAAGATTCGTGAGGTGATTGCAGACCTGGCGATTGAGCCCCGAATTAAAGGAAGGATTGTTCCACTGCTTCAGAGGCGTCAGGTCAAAAGGATTGCTATTGTTCATATGGGGACAGACCGTGGATTATGTGGTGGGCTCAACACAAATTTAAACCGACTGGTGGGCGAGTTTATTCTAAAACAGAATGTTCCGGTGAATGTGATTACCGTAGGGAGAAAAGCCCGTGCATTTGCCCGCATCTCCAGACTCAATGTCCGGGCCGAATTTGTTGGGATCAGCGACCGCGCCACCATGAGGGACACCCTGCCCATCTCAAAGGTGGTGATTGAGGATTATACCCAGGGGGAAGTCGATCTGGTCTATCTGGCCTATCCCCGTTTTGTTTCAACGATGGTTCAGAAACCAACCCTTGAAGTCCTCCTTCCGATTGAACCTGCAACTCTACCTCCTGGGCAGGTAGCCGAATATATTTTTGAACCCGATCCTTTCGAAGTATTAAATGAATTGCTTCCACGATTTGTGGAGATGGAAGTCTACCATGCGATTCTTGAACTAATCGCCAGCGAACAATCGGCCAGAATGGTGGCCATGCGGAATGCAAGCGATAACGCAGAGGAGTTGATTAAGACTTTAACCCTCTCTCTTAATAAAGCAAGACAAGAGATGATTACCAAAGAAATCTGTGACATCAGCGGAGGAGCCGAAGCCTTAACGATATAGGGAAGATCTATAAGGGATCAAAGGGTCGAGGGAGTCAAGGACATAGGATTTCACTTGAATCCTTGGCCCTTAGTCCCCCTGAATCCCTTCATTCAACCAAGGTGGAAAAGATCCAGATTTAAAAGAGCAAGGAGTAGAATATGGCAAAAGGGAAGGTTGTTCAGGTCATAGGCACAGTGGTAGATATGGAGTTCCCCCAGGATCAATTGCCAGCCATCTATAATGGCATCGAAATCCCTATGAATGGGACGAAGGTGATTGTAGAGGCTCAATCCCATATTGGAAACAAATGGGTCCGAGGGATTGCCTTAACGACCACGGATGGCTTAAGAAGGGGGGCAGACGCAATCGATATGGGGAGTCCCATCACTGTCCCTGTTGGACGTGCCACCCTGGGAAGGCTCTTCAACGTCTTTGGGGAACCCATTGATGGATTGGGGGAGGTAAAGACCCAGGAAAGATGGCCTATCCATCGGCCCCCTCCCCCTTTGACGGAGCAGGAGACCGTTCCCCAGATGCTTGAAACAGGACTCAAGGTGATGGACCTGATCACTCCCTTTACAAGGGGCGGGAAAATCGGTGCCTATGGGGGTGCTGGCGTAGGCAAAACCGTCATCATCATGGAACTCATCCGTAACATCGCTGCAGAACATGGAGGCTTCTCTGTCTTTGCTGGGGTGGGAGAAAGGTCCCGCGAGGGAAACGACCTCTGGCTTGAAATGCAACGTTCGGGGGTGATGGACAAAACGGTGATGGTCTTTGGTCAAATGAATGAAAGCCCTGGGGTTCGTTCCCGTGTCGCTCTGACGGGGGTAACGATTGCAGAGTATTTCCGAGATATTGAAGGCCAAGATGTGTTACTTTTCGTTGACAATATCTATCGCTACGTCCTTGCCAATATGGAACTTTCAGCCCTTCTTGGACGCATGCCCTCTGCAGTCGGCTATCAACCCACTCTTGGAACCGATGTTGGAGAACTGGAAGAAAGGATCACCACTACAAAGAAGGGTTCCATCACCTCTTTTCAGGCGATCTATGTGCCTGCGGATGATTACAGCGATCCAGGCATTGTGGCGACCTACGGACATCTGGATGCAGTGGTAGCCCTGGAGCGCTCAATCGCTGAATTGGGAATTTATCCTGCCGTAGATCCTCTGGCCTCAACCTCCCGTATTCTCGACCCACTGATCGTCGGTGAAGAACACTATCGAGTGGCTCGTGGGGTTCAGGCGACCCTGCAGAGGTATAAAGAATTACAGGATATTATTGCTATCTTAGGAATCGAGGAGTTAAGTCAGGAAGATAAGCTGACCGTGGCCAGGGCCAGAAAGATTCAGAGATTCTGCTCCCAGCCATTCCATGTGGCTGAACATTTTACTGGGACACCTGGAAAATATGTTCCCATTAAGGAAACGGTGAGAGGGTTTAAGGAAATCTTAGAAGGGAAACATGATGATCTCCCTGAGGCGGCTTTCTATATGGTCGGCACCATTGATGAAGCTGTGGAAAAAGCGAAAAAGATGAAAGGGTAATCTTCCGATGGCTACACTCAAATTGGAGATTGTAACGGCTGAAAGAATGGTTTACTCCGATGAGGTCGATGCCGTGGTGGCTTGGGGGATAGAGGGACAATTAGGAATCCTTCCTCACCATGCTCCTTTGATGACCATGCTTCAGCCTGGGGATTTAATGATTCGGAAGGGAAAAGAAGAGGAGTATCTTGCGATCAGTGGTGGGTTCCTCGAAGTCCGACCTGATAAAGTCATTATCCTCGCCGATGCCTGTGAACGAGCGGATGAAATCAACATCGCCCGTGCAGAGGAGGCCAAACGCCGTGCAGAAGAAACGATGAAGGCAGCACCCCTCAGTGTGGAGGCGGCTGCAGCAGAAGCCGCTCTGCGTCGTTCTTTGGCCCGGTTAAAAGTGGCTGAAAAGAGACGACGCAAACCTGAGATAATCAAATAAAACCCCCTTTCCCAATCCAAATGCCTTAATATTTTCCCCTTAGGTTCCATCCCCGTGAGTTTGAGGTGAAGTCATATAGTCCAATATGGGAGCATTCTGTATGTATTTCGAAGATTTTATTGTAGGAAAACGAACCGTAACCCCTGAAAAGAAAATCACGTCAATGGACCTTGATACTTTCTTAGATATTTCTGGGCTCCATTTACCTATGTTTTTAAGTGATGAGGCAGCCCGTCGGATCGGCCATGAGCAACGCCTGATCCCTGGGCCCATGATTCTTTCCATAGCCATGGGACTGGTGAAAGAGACGGGGTGGTTAGATCACGTGGTGGCGCTTGTGGAGTTCCAAGAATTACGGTTCATCAAGGCCTTACATCCCGGACAGTCCATCAAAGCCGAAATGACCGTGGAGCATACCTCCCTGACCAAAAACCCCGAACGAGGTCTTGTCACCCTGGCCTACAAAGTGACGAATGAAAACGATGAGGTGGTGCTCACGACGAAGGGGAAATACCTTATCCAAACATGCTGCCACTAACGAAAGATACTCCCCTCTTTTGCTATTAAAGAAAGGATTCCTCCTTGCGCTATTTGTCAATATTTAAATGGGTGGCCCCAAATCTTTAATTCGAAATGAGGCCCTTTATCTAATTCGATTAGACATTGACATCTCATTTCTAACTGATATATTAATAGATCATGAAAAAAATATTTAAGGAAACACTTAAACAATTGGGGATTTCGATCGTTTACCTCTTTGGCTCAAAAGCAACAGGGAGAAGCAATAAATTAAGCGATATAGACATAGGCGTGGTTCTTAAAAATTCACCGTTAAGTGGCAACACCAGGGGGCTTTATAATGTCTTATATAAATTGTTTTCAGAAATATATCCTAAGTCAAAATTAGATATTGTTTTTTTACAGAAAGCTCCTCTCTCCCTCCGGTACTCGGCTATTAAAGAGGGCAGAATTCTTTTTGAAGAAGACCCCACATTGACTGCCGATTATGAATATAAAGTGATCAATCAATATCTCGATTTTAGACCTGTCTTAGATCTCTTCGATCAAATAGGAATGGAAAGGTATGCCCAAAAATAGAAGAATCCCTTTGAATAAAGAGGTGCTACAAACCCGAATCGCCTATATTGAAGATTCTTTAAAAAGCCTTGAGAGATTTAAAGGGATCTCGTTTAAAGAATTTCACTCAAACTCAGATCATTTTCGGATTGCTTTTTATGATCTCCATCGAGCACTTGAAGCGGTGATGGATATAGGTTCTCACATCCTTTCAAGAATTCCAGGCGCAAGGCCCTCATCTTATAAGGACATCCCAAGACTTCTTGAAAAAAATAAAATGATCCCAAATGATTTTGCTTCTAACCAACTCACAAAAATGGCGGGATATAGAAATCGTATGGTTCATTTCTATGGAGAAATCACAGAACAAGAAATCTATAACATCATCCAAGAGGAACTCGAAGATTTTTATCTCTTTTGCTCATACGTTAATGAAATCTTAAAAAATCCTTCGAAATTTAATATGACCATTGAATAAAGAGGAGAACCTCATGAATGGCCTGGTTATCATTCTGGGCCTCATTTTGTTGTTAGGATTGCTTTTCTATTTGGTTTCTTTGTACCGAATCCTTCCTTTTAACTTCCCAATCCAGTCCTTGAAACTATCGATGACCGTTTTCCCCTTCACAATGAGCTTGGTCTCTGCGGTCTGTTTGGACATCATACTCTCAACTTTGGCCGTGTAGACCCCCTCTGGAATCGGAGGCTGACTGATCACAACAACATTTTCAAACTTGTCATCAAACGTCACCTCGGCCCTCAGAAACTCCATAATCTTTGTGAGGGGAGGCACGGTTGCCTTAAAGGTCCCGTCCGGCTTAATCGGAGCCTCAGCCGCAATCACCCTGGTCTCGTTCGGTCCTGTGAGAATGATCAATACAGAGTCTCCGGCTTTAGGGTCAAACCCGGCTCCTTCAAAAACGATGTTCGTATCCCTCATCTTGACAACGCCGAGTCGAAGGGTCTCTGGATTGACAATCATTTGTGGCCCTTTGATGGAAGGATTAAGGGTTTTAGGCGGACTGGTACAACCCGAAGAGAAAAAGACGCTCCCTGTTACGATCACCATGAAACATACTAAAACGATCCACCTCCCTGAACGACCATTCTGTTTCATCTCCATTTCCCCCTTTCGCAAAGCGCATGGCGCGTGGTGAAAAATCTTCTTTAATATAATTCTTGGTTCATTAGCGTAGCGGTTTTACCATCCCCTCCAGTTCTATCATTCCTGCAGAAGCAGGTATTCAGAATTAAAACACTGGATTCCGGATCAAGTCCGGAATGACAATCCTGTAAAATCATAGCTGTGCCACTCCACAACATCAACACTTCGCACTATACTCTATGTGGTTTTTTCCAACTATGGACTCCAACAATCCCTTGATCATTGATTTCGCCTCCTCATCTGGCAGACAGTATTTCATCTCTGTGAATTTTTTTCTGAATTGAGCAACCTCTTTCGCAACAGATCGGCCATGGAGCATCACTTCAGCCATGTACTCGGCCAATTGCCCAAAATCCTCCTCCTTCATTCCAAACCGGGTCATCTCCTGTACCCCCATCCTGAGACAACTGGCCGTCGTAAAGGCCTCATCATCCGGTGCTCCCTGGTAGTTGACAATGATGTTGTTTTCCTCCAGCCTCTCAGCCATCATCGGCCCTTTTCCATAGCCTACTCTTATAATCACCTGGTGGGTCTCTGTATACCCTCTTTTCGGATCTCCTTCTACGGTCAATCCCTGCTCTCTTAAAAAATGGGCAAATGCCTTTGCATTAGAAATCACTGCTTTTTGATACTCCTCTCGAAAGGCATTCATCTCATAGGTTGCAAGCAAGAGTCCTACCAGGGTTCCCAGGTGGTGATTGCTCACACTTCCAGGAAAGACCCTACGAACAATGGCCTCCCAGAGATCCTCATACTCCGTCCCTTCTGACATATTACTCCCAATGACCCCCCGCTGGGTGCCAAAGAAGGTCTTATGGGTAGAACCAGTAACGATATCCGCTCCTTCTTTGAAAGGCTCCTGAAAATAGGGCCCGATCAATCCCAACACATGAGCCATATCATACAGGAGAATCGGTTTGGGGTTCATCCCCTTGATCATCTCAGAAATCTCTCTCACGGGCTCCTTATAGATCACCATGCTCTTTCCAAGAATGACCAATTCGGGTTTATGCTCTTCCAATAGTTCTCGGGTTTTTACAAGGTCAATCCGGTAGGGATCCTCTTTCAATACTGGAAAGGGAACCGCTGCCGGTCTTTCGGTGAGTGGATCATTCGCAATGAAGTCTTTCAAGGCACCCATGGGCTGAGCGCTCAGATGCCCTCCTCTTCCAATATGGTGGTTCATCACCTTTCTAATTCTCCGGGGCTCACTTCTTCGATCCAATCGATTAAGGTAATCCACGATTCCACTAAACACAGCGGCATTGGCCATCTGTCCGCTGATCACCCTTGCCTCAACCTCTGAGCATCCGATGAAGCGACGGAGTTCTTCTGAGAGAAGGGTCTCAACCTCTCCTATTAATTTGGTCCCCTGATAATAGAAGACATCGCTTTCCTTAAACGCCTTCATCAGACGGTGCTCTGCATAACGGCCTGAGGGGTCGCCAATCGTCAGGAGCCTTACGAGAAGAGAGGGGGTCGTTTCTGAGGGAATGAGGTTGAAGGTCTCCTTCTGCCTCCAGTAAGTATTCTCAATAACTTTTCCCACCAACCTGTTCGTCAATTCCCGGAGAGTCCCTTGGGGGACTTCTTTTTTCCTCGCTTCCTCGATCAGAATGGGATGGGCATAAGGCGGAGCGTCAACAGAAAGATGCCTCTCCACAATGATTCCCTCAAACCTCTTGTCCCTATGATGGATTTCCAACCTCCGACCTTCTTTCAAATCAGAATCGAGGTAGGCCAGCCCAATCGATCTCATCCTCTTCTCATCCGTAGGTTCTGAAAGGATCCCACGGTTAGAGAAAACCCAATACGGAACCATCGTACCACTGGTCACATGACCAACCAACTCTCCATTAACCAATACCTCATCCCCTTGCCTGGCAATCCCTTGACCCCTAATGGTGATAGGGAAAATCCTCTTGGGGACTAATTCTCTCTCCTTGGGGGGAAGAGGCCTTCCACTCTCCCTTGCTTTCACCTCTTCGAATTGCCTCCTCAGGATATCCCTTCCAATGAACTCCCCTTTCAATGGAGAGAAACTGATAGCCAATCGAGCAGCCGATGGAACAGCAAAGATGGGGATCTCTTTCCCCTCCACATCCAATCCCAACTCATGACCATAAAGGGGAAGCCCTGCCTCTAATCGCAGGGTGTCTCTGGCTCCTAACCCCACAGGAACGATCCCATCAACCTCCCCTTCCTTTAACAGCCTTTCCCATATCAGCCTGAGTTTCTCTGAGGGTAAAAATAGTTCAAAACAGATGGGTTCTCCCGTATACCCTGTCCTGGAAATTGTGATCAGAACATGCTCCCCCTCCAATTCACAAATCCTTAAACGGTTTCTCCAAGGATCGGGAAGTTTCGAATGATCCTCTAAGAGAATCTTTTCCAACACCCTTTTGGTTTGGGGACCCTGAAGGGCAAGCATTCCGATCTCATCTGTTTTATCTTCGATGACGAGCCCCTTGAAGCGCCTCTTATGTTCCATCAACCAATCCCAATCCTTCTCCTTATTGACGGCATTCACAACGAGCAGGTAGGGAGGCTCAAGCGAGGGATCCTCTTCCTCCAGTCGATAGAGGTAGGCATCATCAATGGCCCCTCCCCTTTCGTTCTGGATGAGGGTGTACTGGGCCACCCCGGAGTCCAAAGCCATCGCATTGTTTGTCAGGACGTACTGCATGAAGGGAACAGCATCCTTCCCCCGAATGAGAAACCGTCCCATATGCGAAATATCGAAGAGCCCCCCAAACTTCCTTGTGGCGAGATGTTCTTCAAGGATACCCTTTTGATAGGAGACTGGCATTTCCCATCCAGCAAACTCAATCATCTGTGCCCCGTGCTCTTTGTGCCATCTATAGAGTGGGGTTCGTTTCAAATCTTTCGGCATTCTAAGGTTCCTTTCGATTCCTTCATTTGATTTTCTCATTTTTAACACATTCTATCTAAGATTGAAACCGCAATCAATTCCTGTAGCCTGATTCCTAAAATAAAAGAGGAATCTCCTTCCTCTCGCATCCTATTTTGCGACTCCACCTCTGAACATAAGAAGGGGGGATTCTTTATTCACGGAAAATGCTTTGCTCAGACAAATCAATTAGAAGGGATGGCTGAACATTCCTTTGATCTTGAGATTTCCAAAAGGTGATCGTTATCTCGATATCTTCAGCAACGATGGTCACATTGAAATGGAGAGTTTTGAAGGGGGATAGTTTTTGAGGTTTCTGCTCCAAATTTTGACGGAGGAGATGATACATCCTCTCCGCAAGACCTGTATCCGTTGCTCCATCATCAAGGAGAAACATCGGCTTCTCTTTCACCAGGCCTCCTGGAAGACTTTTAAGACCTCCGTTGAGTCGGAGATAAACTTCGGGTTGTAAACAATCGCCCCATCGGAGAGGGCCAGTTCGGAGCACTCCCGAAGACCTTCTTCAGGTACCCCGACTTCTCGCAATCTCTGGGGAAGACCCAACCTCATCGTGAATTCAGCGATCTTATCTGCAACCATTCCGCCTGCTTGACTGGGCTCAATCTTTTTGGCGTTCACTCCAAAGGCTGAAAGGATATTTAAGTAAATCTCTCCGCACGCATCGGCGTTAAACCTGAGGCAGGGAGGAAGGAGAATACTATTGGCCAACCCATGATGGACGCTAAATCTTGCCCCCACTGAGTGAGCGAGGGCATGAACCATCCCTACCTGAGCATTGGAGAATGCAGCCCCAGCAATATTGGCTGCAATGAGCATCTGTCCTCTTGCAACCATATCCTTTCCGTTTTCGACTGCTCTTGGAAGAAACTCTTTGATCAGCCTTATGGCATGAAGCGCTAAGCCATCCGCCATGGGTTCTCTCTGCAATGAATGGAGGGCTTCGATAGCATGGGACATGGCATCCATTCCGGTAGCCGCGGTCAATCGGGGTGGTAATCCTTCTGTCATCTTCGGGTCAAGGATGGCTACATTGGGAAGGATATGGTAATCCCCAAAGAGCAACTTCCTATTCTCCTCGTGATCTTTGATCACTGCAAGATAGGTCACTTCACTTCCTGTCCCTGCAGTGGTGGGGATAACGAGGTGGGGTGTCTGAGGCCTTGAAAGAACCTGAAACCCCGCATAGTCCTGGAGTCTGCCCCCTTCCTTCAAAAGGATGGCCATCCCTTTTGCCGTGTCGATCGCACTGCCTCCACCAACACTGACCAAACAATCGGCTTTTAGTTCTCTTCCAAGATTTGCCCCTCGGTTGACGATATGGAGACCCGAATCGGGTTCTACATCAGAAAATACTCCCACACAAAGAGGACCGAGAGCCCTTTTCACCTTTTCGGGAAGGTCTGTATTCTTAGCAAGATCTCTGTCGGTCACGATGAGAGCCCTTTTACACTTGAGGCTTTCCACTTCGATCCCTATATCCAGAACGGTGTTCTCCCCAAAGACTATCTTGGTGGGGCACCAAAAGATAAAATTGAGATTGGCATCATAGGGCATGGTTCCATTCTCCTCCCATCATTCTTCACTCATCGAGGAATTTCGTCTCGATTCGGGTGCTACACTCCACCAGTTCCTGAGAGGCCTTCACATAACGAACAATTGTGGGGAGATCCCCTTTTAACTTGAGCTTCCCTTGCATCATCCCTTTCACCGGTTCCAGTTCTCTCTTAATCACCTGTTTCCAGCGGGCATAATCCCCGGTGATACAGAAAGGGGCTTTTTGAGCCTCTTCACCGGTAACAATTCTTGCATCCCTGCAAACCCCTTGATGAAGATCGAGCCATATCCCAATATCTTCTTGAATTCCAATCTCAGGTTTTGCCAGGGTGACTAAAGCCACCGGACCAGCGGTCCAAGTCGCCCCTGCTTCCTTATACCCCTGGCTTAAGTTGATCTGCCTTTTAAATTCCTCAACCCACTCTGCACTCGGAAAGATGAAAGCCATAAGATTCCCTCCTTTTTCTATTCTATGGAATTGATCCATGGAGTTTTTTCGCCAGCTCTTCAAGCCCAGCCTTGATTAGCACCTCCCTCTTGGGTTTACCCTCTTTGTCTAATCCCCTGATCTCATAATATTCTCTCAGCATTTTTTCGACATCTGGGACAGACCCTGCTGCAGCCCCTTCATTGACTGGAGTAAGTATCCTTGGAGGCAATCGATCGTCCTGCTTGCTTACCCCCATCATATTTCCAAGTCCCCTCTTCAGAAGCCATGTCCTTTCCCCGCATGCAAGAAGTTCTTTCAATGTAAAATCAAACTCCGTCGTAACCCTTACCATCCCCGCTAAATCGTCTGCAGAAAGAGTCCAGGCCACGTATAAACAGACCAGAAGAGAATTGCAAGGAACACCAAGGTCCTCACAAAGTTTCACCATCTCGGCTTTTCCCTCACTTGTTTGACCGATATAATTTTCTTGAAGCCCAACCTCAGGATATACCGTCATTCCTTGTTCTACGGGGAAGGCAAGATGCATGAGATGGCAGGCACCCCTGATGGACATCATGTAGGCCAGACCCGCTCCATGGAAACCCCTTGGATCGTGCATTGGAAGTTCCAACCCTTTTACCTCAACACTAAACTCCTCTGCCCCTTTGCCCAATTGCTTAGTGACCTCCTTTGTCCCCTCAGATAGAAGGGCTCCAATTCCTTCTTTCATAGCGATCTTATGAATTAACTCGATGGCCCCAGATATATTTCCCCATGAGAGGTCAATGCCATCCGTATCCTTTTTGGTCATCAGCCCTTTCTCAAAGGCCTCCATGGCAAAGGCGATCGTCGCCCCACAACTAATGGTGTCCATCCCATATCGGTTACACCATTCATTGGCCTTGATTACCCCATCGAGATTGGGGTTCAGGATTAAGGTCCCAAAGCTACAGCAGGTTTCATATTCAGGCCCAGGTCCCTCGTTCGTCTGATAGGGTCCTTCATCCACTTTGACCACTCTCTTGCATCCGATCGGACAGAAAGAGCAAGCATGATTTCGGATGAGATACTTTTCAGTCAACGTGGGCCCACCCAGATGAGCGGAAAGCTCAAAATCTTGTCCAATCCTCCAGTTCTTTATAGGAATATCGCCTGTCATCATGCCAAGATCCATTCCGGCATCTGAGCCCATTTCTCTGAGAGATTGGGCAATCGGGGAATCCTTGGATTTATTGAGGAGGGCCTTTCGCAGAGCCTCATATTCCTCAGGATGAGAAACTTTTACTTTCCGGGCCCCCTTTACCACGATGGCCTTTAACCGCTTCGATCCCATCACGGCTCCCATTCCTGTCCGACCAATGAAATCCCCCTTGTCATTACAGATTGAAGCAAATTTAACCAGATTTTCTCCAGCGGGTCCGATGGATAAGACTTTTGGATTTTTATCCTTCCCATGACGCTGTTTCAGCAAATCAATTACCGTATAATTATCCATCCCCCAGAGTTCACTGGCATCCCTGAGTTCGATCTGATCGTCATCGATTGAGAGATAGACTGGGGTGGAGGAGGTCCCCTTAAAAATAATTCCATCCCATCCAGCAAACTTTAGTTCTGGCCCAAAATTTCCTCCACAGGTTCCTTCCCCCCAGATTCCTGTCAAGGGTGACTTTCCACAGACAGCAAACCTGGAGGTTCCTGGAAACCGAGTTCCCACCACTGGCCCTGTCATCACGATGAGGGGATTTTCAGGAGAAAGAGGATCGACGCTCGGATCGATGGAATCGAAGAAAATTTTTGCTGCAAGGCCACTCCCTCCCAAGAATTTTATTTGATCCTCTTCCTTAGGAGAGATCGTCTCTGTCTTTCCACTCCCGAGGTCAATCTCTAAAATCTTTCCTGTGTATCCTCCCACAAAACATCTCCTTTCCTATCGGCCGAACTTACCCATGATCGATGCCTGAGCGATCACCTTTCCCTCGATCGCCTTTTTAAACGCCGAAAGAGAAGTATTTGTTCCAAGATCCAGTTTCTCTACATTGAGTGCGTAGAGGGTGATGACATAGGGGTGGTCACCTGTTCCCTTTGGAGGTTGGGGACCACCGTAACCAGGATCGCCCCAGGAGTTTTTAAGTTCGATAGCCCCCTTCGGCATCTTCTTTTTAGAAGCCCCCTCCTCAAGGGAGTTCACCTGAGGAGGAATATTAATGACAAGCCAGTGGACCCAATTTCGGGCGACTGGATGGGGATCGACCATCGAAAGACAAAAGGACTTTGTCTCCTCTGGAGCATTCTTCCATGATAATGGAATTGAAATATTTTTCCCTCCTGCCCCTGGCATGACATATGGAACAGGTATCCTTTCCCCATCTTTGAATGCTGAAGAGGTAATTTCCATCCTATCACCTCCTAACCCTTGGTTTTGAGCGATTAACAGGGCCAATCCCGCCACCAAAAATAATAAACCCTTTTTAGGGCCCTCCATTTTTTACCACCTCCTTTTATCTTTTAACACGCATCAATTTATTGTTACCGCAAATTTCCAAATTGGTCAACGACTATCTATCCCCGGAGAGATAGGATTCTCTTTACGGTTGACACAGGATATCCAGGTTCGATATGATTAAGCAGAAAATAAATCTTTCCCTTCACCCCCACCCCCTCCTCCTTGGGGAGAGGATAAAGGTGAGGGGGATTTCCGTAATTGAGACCCACTCCCTTTTATAAAAAGGACTCTTACATTAGGGGGTCTCCCGAGTCACCAATCCTCTTCCTGGAGTGGACAGTTTCTTCATTGTTGGGATGATGCAGGCCTTAGGGGCCAAAAGGGTTGTTCTTCCCCAAGTGAATTGATGAGATCGCCTGGCGTAAGGATTGAATGGGTCGAATGAGAAAGGAATCTTTTGTAAAGCTCAATCGTAGAAATTTTATTAAGACCTCACTCTTATGGGGTGGGGCAATCCTTCTCTCACCTCTTTCGCTCCTGGCAAAATCTAAATCAGAACCCTGGAGCCCTGCCTATGAAAAATTAGAAAAAGAGGGGAAATTGGCTCAGAGGGTTAAACAGGCCTACGCCCTCTTTGAGAATTGTCAACTCTGTCCGAGAATGTGTAAGGTCAACCGGTTGAAAGGAGAACGAGGGTTTTGCAGGGCCCCTTCAAAACTCGTGGTCTTCAGCGCCCACCCCCATTTTGGGGAGGAGATCTCTCTGGTGGGATCCCATGGCTCTGGAACTATCTTCTTTTCAAATTGTAATCTCCGCTGTGTCTTCTGCCAGAACTGGCCGATCTCCCATGAGGGCCGAGGTAAAGAAATTTCAGATGAAGAACTGGCGGAGATGATGCTCTACCTCCAGAAGATAGGATGTCATAACATCAATCTGGTCACTCCCACTCATGTTATGCCCAACATCCTCAACGGAGTCAGGATAGCCTACTACAAAGGACTTCGCATCCCTCTGGTTTACAACACCAGTGGCTATGAACGCCTTGAGATGGTAAAGCTCTTAGATGGGATTGTAGATATCTATCTCCCGGATATGAAATATATGGATTCAGATAAGTCAGCGAAATACTCCTTAGCCCCAGACTACCCAGAAGTAACGAAGAAGGCAATCATAGAGATGAACCGCCAGGTGGGTGAGTTAAAGATTGATAATCGTGGGATTGCACTTCGTGGGTTGATGATTCGGCACCTGGTTATGCCCAATCGAGTGGCTGGCACAGAGAAATTCACCAAATGGGTCGCCGAGAATCTCCCAAAGTCCACCTACGTCAACATCATGGCCCAGTATCGAGTTGAATACAAAGCCTATGAGTATCCTGAAATTGCTCGAGGGATCACGGTGAAAGAGTTCTTAGAGGCCATGGAGTGGGCAGAAAAATCAGGCTTAACAAACCTTGATCCTCAATCGGTGTCCATTCGGAACCTCTATCGACTCAGGCCTTCGGGTTAGATCAGGCCCAGATTCCAGGGATAGGCTTTCCGCAATAACCACACTTTCCACCTTTCATGTGGATCTCTCCGATCATATAGCCAATCCTTCGGATGATCATCTTCTTACACTTTGGACAGAACGTATTTTCTCCTTCATGGCCTGGAACATTTCCTATATAGACGTATTCCAGACCAACAGATTGGGCAACTGCTCTCGCCCTCTCCAGTGTCAGAACCGGCGTCGGGGGAAGGCTACGCAATTTATAGAGGGGATAGAACCGTGAGAAATGGATGGGTGTATCGGGACCCAATTCCCTCTTGATCCAGAGGCACATCTCTTTTACCTCTGGCATATGGTCGTTCTTTGTAGGAATCACCAGATTTGTAATCTCTAAGTGAACCTTCTCTCTCTTTAAAGTCTTCAGGGTCTCCAGAACCGGCGTTAACTCTCCGTTACATAGTTCCTGGTAAAAAGGCTCTGTAAACCCTTTCAGGTCAATATTGGCTGCGTCCATCATTTTACACAGGTTCTTAAGAGGCTCTGGGTTGATGTAACCATTGGAATGACAGACATTGAGTACGCCAGCCTTTTTCGCAAGGAGACCAATGTCCATCATGTACTCATAAAAAACGGTGGGTTCGACGTAGGTGTAGGCAATGGAGTGCGCGCCTGTCTCTTTGGCCTTCTTCACCATCATCTCAGGAGGGATGTCATAACTAAATACGTCTTCGGGGTCGGCCTGGGAAATTTCCCAATTCTGACAAAATTTACACTGGAAATTACACCCTGCGGTCGCCAAGGAAAAAGAGGTAGTAGAAGGGAGAACGTGAAAGAAAGGCTTCTTCTCTATGGGGTCTAAATGGACCGCACAGGGATTCCCGTATACAAGGCTGTAATACTTCCCGTCTCGATTCTCCCGCACTCTGCAAAAACCCCTCCTTCCTTTTGAAACGCGACACCGCCTTGGACAAAGTTCACACTGGATTTCTCCTCCCTGGAGTGGGGTATAGAAAGGAGAGAGTTTGGTTTTGATTAATCCTTTCTTTGCTAATTGGGCACGGGAGGTTCTTGGAAGCCCGAAGAGATAACCCACAGTGAGAACGCCAAGACCTATTCCCGAACATCGGATAAAATCCCGCCTTGTCAAGAATGATCCTGATGAAAATTTCCCCGTTCCCTGGGTCCTTTTTATCATGAGATAAGAATCTCTCAGGGCTTCACTCATTGTTGAAAGAATCACTTATAATAATGGAATTAGAAAAATTCTTAAATATTAGCCAAAAATATTTGAAATTTTCCCCTCACCCCCTCCCTCTCCCCAGCGGGGGAGAGGGGAAGGGTGAGGGGAATAAATGTTAGAAGAAAATTCTCAAATATTCATTTTAAAATCAAAACGGGGTTTGTCAATTAGAAATTACTGGTCTCCTGGATAAGATTCACCTGGAGCTTCCCTCGCTTTAAAACCAAGAGAAGAGAGAATCTTTTCCCCTGCTCTGACTTCCGCTTTCCAATCGCCTGAGTATGGGGAACGGAGGGTCACATAGGTATAGGTGGTCCAGATCGGCGGGTTAACTTCTAACTCCCTCCTAAAAAACTCCTTCCCTTCCCAGATCCAAACATGGATCACCCTTCCTTCTTCACGGGTTTTAATTCTTGTAAGGAAGTAGACTCGTTGATGATCGCATATAAATTCAGAACCCTTCTCCTTTATCACCAGACGTCCCCCTTCTCTTCCAATCTCCGAGCCAATCTCAGCTTCAATCACCTCGAACAGAAGGGCGTCCGTTTTATCTGTCTCTTTCTTCTCAACCTTTCTCATTTCTTTGTCCAGGGGTTCCCATTCTTTTCTCTCTTTAATCTCTATCTTTTTAACCTCGATCTCCTTTTTCTCTTCAATCTTTTTAACCTCCTTAAACTTAACCCCCTCCTCTCTCTCCTCTTTTTTGATTTTGGAAACTTTTCTCTCCTGCTGGTCTGGGGAAAAAGGTGAAAACCAATTCAGGAATTCTTGGGGCGTGATCAGTAAATTTAACACGATAAAAAGTAAGAGGACACCCATGAAGGAATAGAAGAGCCAGGGCCTGACCTTCTTTTTGGGAGAGGGCTCTTTATGTGGGACCTCCCCCGATTGAGTGAAGTGAATCTCCTCCATGTATTTCTGATAGCGTAGCAAGGTCTCTTTTGGATCTAAACCAAGATACTTTGAATAAAGGGTGAGAAATCCTTTGATATAAACAGAAGAGGGGAGAAGGTCATACCGATCTTCCTCAATCGCCCTAAGGTGATGTTCTCTGATTCTTGTAAACTTAGAGACAGCCTTAAGGGATAATCCTCGATGCTCCCTTTCATTCTTAAGATATTTCCCAGGAGACTCCATCGGCTTTTAAGAGAAGGTTTTTTTAGGCCTATTATCCGTCTTTTTCAGGTTTTTGTAAAATCTATCGATGCCCCTACCCCCTTCATCCCTTATCCACCATCCTCTTCTTAAGCATTAGGTAGGAGAGGATGAAGGAGATGGCCAATGCGATTAACATGCCTGACATGGAGAAGAAAAAGAAGAGAAGGATCAGTCTCTCTTTCATGGAGGCATATTTACTTTCCAACATTCCTACATAGAGCATCCCGACGATATTATTTTGGATATCCCGAATGGGTTCATAAGCAGTGATATACCAATCGTCTACCACAAAGGCCCGATGAATCCATGGGATTCCTTTCCCTAAGACCTGTTCCTGGACTTCCTTCATGGCGCGTGTGCCGATGGCTCGATTCCCTTCCCGATCCATCACATTGGTGGATATTCTCAAATCTCCTAAAAAGAGGGTGGCTGTCCCAATCTCTTTCCCTTTATACCTCGCATCTTTAAAAACGATATTTTTAATTTGATCCACAATTTCATAATTCCTATTAAGAAGAACTCCTCCAGCTAAAACTCCCAAGACTTCCTCGCGATCATCCAGAATCGGATGGGCTGCCTTTAAAACCATCCCTGAAGTCTCCTCCACTTTTAGGCTTGGCTTCTCTTTGGGGACAGGAATCAATGGAATCACAGCCTTCCTGGCCAAACTTTCTCCTTCTCTTAATAATTCACCTTCGGAAAGAACCTGAGTCCCCGAAATTCCTCTTTTTTCCAGCGCACCCTTTATAAACGGATCTTCTAATAAGCGGTCCCCACACTTTTGGGGATGATGAAAACGATAAAGAACTTTCCCCTTTCGGTCCACCAGGGCTAAAAAATCGAGACCCTCCTGGGCCATCAGTTTCTTCATTTCATCTCGAATAGGGGATACATCATTCTCCCTCATTACTTTTTTTATAACATGTCGGGTAGATGTCCAGTAAATGGTTCGATCGATCTCCCTAATCTTTGACGTATAAACATAACGGGCGGTATTGAGGTCCTCCTTAACCCTCTCCTGGGCTTCAAAGATAATCTGATTGGTTATTAAGTAATTGACAATGATACTGGTAATTACACCTATTAAACAGGCAATTCCTAAGAAGATTAAGGCTAATTTTGTTTTTGTGAGGACCTTCATGCTTATAACTTATCAGAAATAAAGGAGAATGTAAACAAGAAAATTTTACTTGCTATATTATTTTTTTTCTGCTAAATATATTGTGAAAAAATTCATAAATTGATGGTAAAAGTCGAACCTTAGAAAGGAGGTCAATAATGGGAAAGTTTGATAAGATTTATGAGGATTATATGAGACGACGCAATGCTGTCCTCGCAATGGGCGGAGAGAAAGAATTGGCAAAACGAAGAGAGAAGGGACAGACCAATGCGAGAGAAAGAATTGATATGCTTCTCGACCCTGGAACCTTCACAGAAGTGGGTACTTTTGTCACCCATAGACAAACTGAATTTGGCATGGCCGAAAAACTTGTCCCTGCTGAGGGGGTGGTCACTGGATATGGAAAAGTCAATGGAAGGTGGGTAGTAGTGGCCTCGGAGGACTTCACCTCCATGGCTGGGTCTTTTGGAGAATATCATGGGAAGAAGTTTGTATGGGCTCTCGATTTTGCTAAGGAGAAAGGATGGCCATTCATTGGAATTAATGACTCTGGCGGAGCACGTCTTCAGGAGGGAATGGATTGCTTAGAGGCTTACGGTTGGCTTTTCCGAGCCCAGATTCTTGCTTCGGGGATTGTCCCTCAAATCGCACTTCTTCTGGGTCCATGCCTCGGTGGACAGGCCTACCATCCTATCATGAATGATTTCCTCATCCAGAGCAAAACCACCGGGTTCATGGGAATTGCTGGGCCCGCCTTTGTTAAGACCCAGACGGGTGAAAATATTTCTCTCGAAAAATTGGCTGGCTGGGAGGCCCATGCTGTGAAATCAGGAGGAACGCACGTTGTTGGGGAAGACGACAAAGAGTGTATTGAACTATGTAAAAGGCTTCTCTCCTACCTTCCTTCAAACAATAAAGAAAAGCCCCCAAGAATTGAGAGTAACGATGACCCCAATAGGACCATTCCAGAACTTGATGACTTCCTCCCGGACCCCGAACTCAGGGTTCCCTATGATATGTACCCATTGATTGATATGGTGGTCGATAAGGGTTCTTTCTTCGAAATCCACAAGTATTTCGCTCGTAATCTGATTGTTGGTTTTGCCCGTTTTAACGGGATGGCGGTAGGAATTGTGGCTAATCAACCAAAAGTATTGATGGGGGGGCTGGACTGCGATGCCTCCGATAAACTGGCAAGATTCGTTCGTTTCTGCGATCTCTTCAATATTCCTCTGGTCACCTTTGTAGACTGTCCAGCATTCTGGATTGGTTCTCCCCATGAATGGAAAGGGATTCTACGACATGGGGCCAAAACCCTCTATGCCTGGGCAGAGGCCACAGTTCCCTTGATCTCCATCATCATTGGAAAGTCCTATGCAGGAGCCCACTATGCCATGCTCGACAAAAGCATTGGAGCAGACCTTGTTTTCTCTTGGCCGACTGCCAAGGTCAACATTGTGGGCGCTGAGACCGCAGCCAGTGTCATCTTTGCCAAAGAGATCAAATCTTCATCTAATCCCAAAGAGACCGCAAAGACATTGATTGAGGAGTATCGAACCAAGTATGAACATGCCTATCAACCTGCGGAAAGAGGCTATGTGGATGATGTAATCATGCCTCATGATACAAGGAAATACGTCTGCGCCGCCCTTGAGCTTTTGCAAAATAAGCAGGTCGCAAGGCCCTGGAAAAAATATTCAAACATCAATTTATAATCTCTCCCATGTCTGAAAGAGGGAAAAGGCCCGTTTTTCAAAACGGGCCTTTTTTGTTTCAACGGGATTGAATCTTTTCAATCGTTGACTTAAAATTTAAGTAACAGAAGGTAGAAAATGAAAACTTGTGTTTTAGGGCTAATCCTTCTTCTTTCTCTAATGTCTCTCACAGGGTGTGCGCATGTGATTTCAAAAGATTTAAGAATGAAATCAGATCCCACCCTCACCCTTACTCAAGTCCGTAACGACCCGGAGGCCTTTAAGGGGAAGATGGTGGTATGGGGTGGTGAAATCATTGAAACCCTTAATCTAAAAGGGGGCTCTACCCAGATCGAAGTCTTCCAGAGAACCCTTGGCTGGAGGGGAGAACCAAAAGAAACGGCTCCTTCTGAAGGAAGGTTTTTAATCCTCTCTGACCAGTATTTAGACCCCTACCTTTTCCGCAAAGGAAGGAAAATAACGGTGGCAGGAGAAATCTTGGGGGACAAGACCAAGACCATTGGGGAGATGGAATATCGGTATCCCCTCATTTCGAGCAAACAGTTTTACCTTTGGCCAGATTATTACTATCCCCATCCCTATTATTATGATCCCTGGTGGCCTTATCCCTACTGGAGGTGGAGATTTGGTTTTGGTTATCATTATTACCATCCGCATCCACCCCATCGACACCGGCGTTGATCATTATTGCTGATTACCAAAAAATCCTTAGGCTTTTACCTCTTGCCTTTCTGAAGACCGATTGACATGCGTGTTTCAGTCAGTTATATAATTTTTCATTAAGGAGGACCTGTGGGACGAAGTCCAATTACCCGAAATGGGTATAACACCCTTCACAAAGAACTGGAGAATTTGAAGAAAGTGATCCGGCCTCAAGTCATTAAGGCGATTGAGGAGGCACGCGCCCATGGGGATTTAAGCGAAAATGCTGAATATGTGGCAGCCAAAGAACGTCAGTCCTTTATTGAGAAAAAGATTCGCGAAATTGAAGAAAAGCTTGCCAACTCAGAGATTATCGATCAGGTCAACCTTTCCGATGGAAAGATCGGCTTTGGCTCTGTGGTCACTCTGGAAAATCTCGATAACGGTGGCCAAGTTACCTATCAAATTGTTGGACCTGATGAGTCAGATGTCCCGTCAGGGAAGATTTCCATTACCTCCCCTTTAGGGAAGGCCTTGATTGGGAAAGAGGTGAATGACGAAGTAAAGGTGCAAACTCCAGGAGGGATTAAAAACTACATCATTCTGAAAATCACCTAAAAACCATTCCTCTCTATCATTCATCTCCCTTCAAAAATATCTCTCCAAACCCTTAATTTAAAGAAATTCTTTTAAAAGCCTCGTGGACAATTTTTGTCCAGTTTTTAAAATTTTGTTCAATAATTTTCTCAAAGGGGAAGAAAATATATTGAAATCTAAAGATAATATTTAATGATCTCATGGCACATAAAATGCATAAATTTCAATAAAATGGAAAAAGGTTAAAAAAGAACGAGAGATTGAAAATGGTGATCTGCCCCCAATGTAATATTCAACATGATCCAGGGGAAGAATTTTGCAAAAAATGTGGAAAATTCCTTCTGGTTATAGAAGATGAACCTTCTATAGAGAATGAGGAAATAGGGATCACACTCATCTGTCCTAAATGCAAAAAAATCTATAAGAGGGGTACCTACTGTAGGAAATGCGGTTCTATCTTGACGAAGAGGTCTACGTCTCCAGAAATAGACCTACCTCCTCTCCAAATAGAATCGATTAAAGAATGGGCCAGACAATGGCAAAGGCTGACCAAAGAGAAAAAAGAAATAGAAATCTGTTTGAACAATTTAGAAGCCCATCGAGAAAGATTCTCCCAGGATACCCTCAACTCAGTATCCAATCGTTATAAGAGTCGGCTGGAGGCACTCACTCTCCTGTTCCAAACTATTAAAAATGAAGTAAGATCACTTAAAAAAAGGATACCTGATGAGATCGATCTTCTCCAAAATGGGCTCCTACCCCTTCATAAGAGGCTTGAGGAATTAAATCTTCTCTATAAATCCGGAGCGATTATAAAGTCCGATTTTGTAAGAGAGACCGAGGAGATGAAGAGGGAAATTAAATTAAGGCAGAAGAGGCTGAAAGAACATCAGCAAATTCTCTCTTTTTTGCCCTCCCAGAGGGAAGGAGGGTTCGTATTTCCTAAACCTACCTGGAATTTTCGTCGACCTCTTCCTTTACTGATAGCCTGTATCACTTTTGCCCTGATAGGTGGGGGAATCTATTTTCTCTATTCAAAACACCTCCCCCCTCACAGAACAATCTCAAGAGAAATAGCCACCTCTTCTTCTCCCTCGCCTTCTGCCAGTCATTCACTCGCCTCAAAAGAAGACCAGGAATTTGAAAAGATAAAATCCGTCTTTGAAAATATCAGGGTCGCAAATCTCCAAAAAAACATTCATCTCTTCATGTCTTGTTTCTCTTCCGATTTCAAAGACCTCGAAGGAAAGCGACTGGATACACTCAAGATGTGGGAAAACTTCAGTTATCTCCGTCTCTCTTATGATTTAAAGAAACAGGCAATCTCAGGGAACTTAGCCCAGGTGAGGGTAGAATGGTCGATCACGACCTTAAAAAAGGGGACCAGCCAATCGCAGGATGACAAAACCCTTATGGAAGTTACTCTGAAGAAAGAGAATGGCCATTGGAAGGTAAAAGAGATAAAACCTGCAACTTAACCTTTCCTGTCATTCAAGGAGGGAGGAATGTATTGTCCAAATTGTGGTCTTCCAAACAGGGAGGATGAAAGGTTCTGTTTCCATTGTAAGGAATCGTTCAATGATTTAGAAGAACTGGAAGGGTTTATCGAAGAAGGGTTTATAGACAACCCTCCGCTGAAAAAATTCGATTGGCTTAAGGCCTTCTTCGATTTTTCATTCACTCAGTTTGTCAGTCCGAAACTCATTAAGTTTCTCTACATTCTTTCTTTTTTATTTGCAGGTCTGCTCGCCCTCTTTTTTATCATCGTAGGATTTAGGGTATCCCCCCTGTTCGGAATCTTTGCGCTTATTATCGGAACCCCCATCATTTTCCTTTTCATAGCCATTTACAGCAGGGTTTTCCTCGAAACGGTTCTTAGGGCTTCAAAGAGGGCTGAGGATTTGGCCAGCCAAAGGGAAATACCGAAGTCAGATAATGCCATCCAATGGAATGTCGATTAAGGGGTCATCCATAAAGAGTATGGTTTTTCGCGTAAGTGAGTAGGTTATTTTAGCCTTTTTTCTCCTCCTGGTTAAAGAGATTTCTCTTTTTTTTCCCTCTTTGACAAAGAGGGGTCAGGGGAGATTTTATTCATTATCGTCTCTTGCCCTGTCCTTACCCTTACCCGCTTCAGAATAGTGTTGCCCACCATCAATCTCAATAATGAGATTGGCCTTCGGACAATAAATAGAACGGAAAATAGGGTCAGGTCTTGCAATCATACATTGTCATTATTCCCCCCACTTTTATTTAAGTAATGTTTAAATTCCTTCGTCCAACCTATTCTTATGTCTTTTGACTGATTCTAATCCTCCACAAATCCCTTATTGGTGGAATCAACCCTTTATCATTGAGTTTGTTTTGGTTTTTAAACCCAACTGAAAGGAATCCTCCTTAAACCCTCTTTATGAAGAAATAAAGATTTAATCCCAGGGGTTAGTGCGGGTATTGATGAATCAGGAAAACAGAAAGAGTAAAACGATCTCGTTCAGGATTTGATCAGGAAGGTAGAAAACAGAAGAAGAGTCCACTCTTCAAGAGGCGAGGAGATTTTGCTTTTTCTCAACCTTGCCCTTTTCGGATGACGGTGACAGCCGTGGCTTTAAACGAAGCCTTCACCTCTTTGCCTTCAATTAATGATAATTCCTCCAATGAGTGATTCGTCACATAGGCGACAAGGGGAAATCCACAGTGGAGTTCGATTTTCTGATAGAGCCCCAAGGAAACGATCCTCAAAATTTTTCCAGAGAATACATTTCTGGCACTCGTTCCTCCTTGAGAGGTTCGGGTTGAGAGAGTGACGTTTTCGGGTCGAATGCATAGAACCACTTTCTCCCCTAAAGGGACATTTCCCACGACTTCGATCTCGTGTCCATCAACAGAGGCCCAAAAAGTCCCTCCCTCTTTTTTAATCACCTTCCCAGTCAGAATCGTCTCCACTCCTACAAAGGAAGCCACCCATTCATCGACAGGTTGGTTCATCACTTCGCTGGGAGAACCCATCTGTAAGATTCTCCCTTCATTCATCACTGCAATTCGATCCGATAGCCTGAGAGCCTCCATCCGGTCATGGGTAGCGAAGAGGGTGGTTGTCCGAGTTTGATGAAGGATCTGTTCCAAATCCTCGATCAATGAATCACGGGCGGGAAGGTCAAGAGACGCAAAAGGTTCATCAAGGAGAAGAATTTCTGGTTGAAGGGCAAAGGCCCGAGCAAGACTTGTCCTCTGCGCCTCTCCCCCTGAAAGGGTCCTGGCAGATCGATCTTTAAGATTTACAATCCCAAATCGGTCTAATTGCTCCATCACCCTATCACGAATTTCACCCTTTCTCATCCCACGGATTTTTAACCCTGACGCCACATTGTTAAAGACCGTTGTATCAAAGAGCAGAGGATCCTGGAAGACCATTGCCAGTCTCCTTCGGTATTCCAACTTGGATCGATTCGCCCCAACCTTTTGGCCTCTAAAAAAAATCTCGCCCTGAAAAGGTTTCGATAAAAAGGAGAAGGTCTGCAGGAGGGTTGTCTTCCCTGCCCCATTCGGCCCGATCAAAGAGAGAACTTCTCCCTCTTTGATTTGGAGGGATGAGATCTGAAGGATCGTCGTCCCTCCTCTCTTCACTTCAATGTTTTTTAATTCCAGGAGGGGTATCTGTTCACTCCTCTTATTCATTCTCCAATCCACCTTCCGCAATCTGAAATTATTTTACTTTGGCCTTTCCCTCTGCTGGATATGGGTCAGGATAAAATTGATGAAATAGGCAAGCAAGAGAAGGATGATCCCCAGAGCGATGGCGATATCGAAATTTCCGCGGCTCGTTTCCATGACCGTCGCGGTGGTAAGAACTCGGGAATAGCCTTTAATATTTCCACCGACCATAATGGAGGCACCCACTTCTGAGATGACGCCTCCAAACCCTGCCATCACCCCTGCCAGAAGGGGGAGCCTCGCTTCCTTGAGCAAGATCCAGACCATCTGAAGACGGGTCGCTCCAAGAGCCAAGATTTGAAGTTGAAGTTTTTGGGGAAGATGTTGAATGGCTGCTAAGGTAATCCCCATTACAATAGGGGTGGCAATGACTGCCTGAGCAATAATCATCGCGGTAGGGGTATAAAGAATTCCAAGAAAACCGAGAGGGCCATTTCTCCATAAAAAGATGGTCACAAAAAGACCGACCACCACTGGGGGAAGGCCCATTCCGGTATTAACCAGACTGACGACGAATCTCTTCCCAGGGAATTGGGAAAGGGCGATCATCGTCCCTGTAGAGATTCCGATCAGAAGACTGATCAGGGTGGCTGTTCCGGAGACCTGAAGGGAAAGAAAAGTGATCTTAAAAACTTCTGGATCAAGCGTGATCAATAACCAGAAAGCCTTTTTGATCCCTTCAAGGATAAGGTCCATTTTAAACCTCCATTCGAAAAAGGGTGGTTAGGCCAAGGGTTATGGTCAAGATGCCAGTTTCGTTAATGGGTTAGGTTAATGATCTTTCCTGCATCCGGAAAAAAGAGAGGAGACCCAAATTTATCGACCCCAAAGGTCCGAATGATCTCCTGTGTTTCCTTTGAAATCATGAAATCTGCAAACGCCTTTGCACCCGCGGTATTGACTTTTGGCCATTTGGTCGGATTCACCTCAATGACATGGTAAATGTTAAGAAGAATCCTATCTCCCTCGACCAAAATATCGAGAGGAAGGTTCCTCTTCAATGCCAGATAGGTCCCCCGGTCAGTCAGGGTATAACCCTTCTTTTCAGCAGTGACACTCAACGTCTGACCCATTCCGAGGCCGGTCTGTTGATACCATCTCTCTCCTTCCGGTTTGATCCCTGCTAAATTCCAGACCTCTTTCTCTTTTGTATGAGTTCCTGAATGGTCCCCCCTTGATAGGAAAAGGGATTTGGCTTGGGCGATTCTCTTAAAAGATTCAATAGCAGATTTCATTCCTCGGATTCTGGCGGGGTCTTCCGGTGTACCCGCAATAATAAAATCATTGTGCATCACAAACCTTCGGTTGACTCCAAAACCTTCCCTCACAAACTTCTTTTCAGCCTCAGGGGAATGGATGAGAAGCACATCGGCCTCTCCCCTCTGCCCCATCGTAATCGCCTGTCCCGAACCCACCGCAATCGTCTTGACAAAGTAGCCTGTTTTTTTCTCAAAGATGGGGATCAAGTGATCAAGCAAACCCGAATCCTGCGTGCTGGTGGTAGTGGCGAGGATAACAGTCTTAGACTGGGATTGAACCGAGAATATTCCAAAAATAAATAAAATTAAGAAAAGCATTTTAGACAGGAGAAGTTTCTGCCCCATGTTCATCCCGTTTAACTCATTTTTGAGAGTAGAGAACCTTCCCAGAGTTTTTAAAATCGTAGTTCCCCAATCTTTCAACCCTCTTTCGAAATTCTTGGGAATTCAAAATCTCAAGAAAGGCCTGGACCCCCTTTTCGAAAAAGGTCAATTGATCGAGAATCATGTCAAAGCTTTCATGGGCGATTGGAATAAAGGGAAGGCCGAGGAGTTTAGAAACCGCTATGGTTGCAATGCCAGCATCGGCCTCTCTTGAGAGGATTGAGAGACCGACTTCAAAATGGGTATAGACCTCTTTCTCATACCCATTAATCTTAGAGGGTGTAATCCGCAATCGCTTCAGATGATGGTCCAGAAGAGCCCTTGTGCCCGAACCCTTCTGCCGGTTTATAAATCTAACTCCTTTTTGAGTCAGATCTTCGACTCCACGGATGTGGAATGGATTTTTAGGGGCGACCACCAGTCCAAGGTCCCTCCGAAATAGGTTCACCACCACCGGCTTCATATTTAAAAGGTAACCGGAAAGAAATGGGATATTGTATTCGCCACTTTTGGGATCAAAGAGATGCGACCAGGCAATATCCGTGTAGCCTAAATTTAAGGCCCTTAAGCCTTCCGTACTTCCTGTATTTGCAGAAAAGATATAAAATTCAGGGTAAGCCTTTCTTATATAGGTGTGAAGCATATCTAAGATAGGGTCATTGCTCCCAGAGGCTAAAAGGGCGCCCTCAGTCTTTCGGCTCTTCCTTCTTGCCTCTTCGAGACCTTTTCTGGCATTCGATTCAATCCATTCATCGATCAATTTCCTGGGAAACACCCATTTCCCAGTCACCCGGGTGGAAGGAATCCTTTTGGATTTAATCAACCCATAGACCTGCTTTTCATGAATCCCTAAATACTTTGCCACCTCTTTTGTATTCATCATCTCTTCGGGCATGCAGTTCCTCCTTTGGCCCTTATATCTTAAGGGGCGAGAGATTATTTGTCAAGATTAAAATTACAAATTATTACTTTTTATTACTTTAAATTATAAAAAAGTAGGGCGGTATTACTTACCGCCCCCAACGGCTTTTCCCATAGATCAAATGGTTATGGCTTCAGACGCCCTTCGACCACCTCCCATTTGATATTTTTAAAGAATGAGGCAATATAATCAGCCCTTTTCAAGCCATAATCAATCATAAAGGCATGCTCAAAGACATCGAGGATCAATAAAGGAGTGCACCCCGCGGGGTGCCCCACATCGTGCTCATTGATCCACTGGTTGAAGAGTTTTCCACTCACAGGATCCTGGTAAAGAATGGTCCATCCGATCCCCCGCATCATCCCAACTCCTTTAAAATCCGCCTCCCAGTTTTCATAGCTTCCAAAATCTTCGGCCAACTTCTTTCCGAGTTTACCATTCTTACTGAATGTCCCTTTCCCTCCCAAATTCTCAAAATAGAGTTCATGGAGCCGCATGCCATTAAATTCCCATCCCAGGCGCCTCTTCAATTCAGCGTATTCAGGAGTTCCAATCTTTCCCCCTTTTACCATCTCAGCAAGTGTGTCCAGAAGTTTGTTCGTGTTGGTCACATATCCTTGATAGAGAGTAAAATGGTTCTTTAATAAGGTTTCGCTAAATCCCTCCATCCCAATCAAATGGTTGTAATCCTTTGCCGTATAAGCCATCTTTAAACCTCCTTTCGTAAAGGTCATTGATTTAATCATAACAGAAAAAGCATCTATTTCAAGGATCCTTGAACCAACCACTTAAAGAGATCCTCTTCTCTTGAAAACCGATTCAAGTCTATGTTATTGGTTCAGAAAAAATGAAACTTCGGGTGGGAGCCAATTGGGATATCTCTTTTCTTGATGCCGTCCAGGGGACTTCTGTGGATGAGCTTTTTGGGAAGCTCCCTTTTGATATTGTCGGTGGGGCAAGGCCTGGGTTCGTCCTGCCTCAAATTGACCGAAAGGGGATTGGGCAATATATTCAGGCCTGCCATCGAAGGGGACTTCAGTTTAGTTACCTTCTCAATGCCCCTTGTCTCGGAAACCTTCAGTATTCCAAAAAGGGGTATCACCAACTCATCGATCTTCTTGAATGGATTGACCACTCTGGAGCAGACTCCGTCATTGTGGGCATTCCCTATCTGATCCACCTTGTGAAGAAAAGATTCCCCCGCATCAAAATCAAGGTCTCCACCACCGCCCGGGTGAATACGGTTAGGAAAGCCCTTCAATACGAGGAGATGGGCATTGAGGAGATCATCATTGATGAACATATTAATCGTGAATTTAAAACCCTTGAGGCCATCCGAAAGGCAGTGAAGTGTGACCTCGAATTAATCGTCAACAACATCTGTCTCTGGCAGTGTCCCTACAACTTCGAGCATGTGAACCACGACGGCCATGCCTCCAGGGAAGGAGAAGAAGGGCGTTCCTGCTATCTTCAGTATCCGGGTTACCTCTGCCTTTATAGAAAATTGACCCACCCTGTGGAACTCCTAAAATCCACCTGGATCAGACCAGAAGATATTCACCATTACGAGGAGATCGGCTACCACCATTTCAAAATTACGGAGCGTTTTAAACGGACCCCTCTCCTCCTGGAGCATGTAAAAGCCTATGAACAAAGACGTTATGAGGGAAACCTTTTAGACCTTTTTACCCTCCCACGGAAAGGGGCTTTCACCCCTCTTCACCTTGAATATTTTATTAAACCTGAACATGTGAATATCGTGAGGGTCTCGGAACTGGAAAAGGTCTTTGACCTTGAGTTCAGGGAGTTAGTTCAAATCGACAACCAGAAGTTGAATGGATTTCTTGAGCACTTTAAGAGTTATGATTGCAATCAGACCACCTGCTCCCAATGCCGCTATTGTGAAGGGGTCTTTGAGAAGGTGGCCACGGTGAATGCCCCGAAGGTGGAAAGCGCAGCCCAAAGGATCAGGGATTTTTCTGAAAAACTCCTTTCCGGAGAACTTTTTCAAATCCCTTGGGTCCATAAGGTCTTCCAAATCCCTCTGGCAAAATCTTTTTTAAAAAAGCTCCTCAAATGGCGTGCCCAGAAGATGAAAAAGTATCCTGATTCAGAAAAAAGAACCGATGAGATTTCTGCTGGTTGATCCTCCTCATAAAATCTGGACAATCCTTCGTGCCTGGGTCCCTTCCCCTGGGTGCCTCCAACTCCTTGGATACTTAGAAAGGGAGGGGTTCGATATCGATTATATGGATTGCACCCTGAATGAAAACCCATGGGGGGATCTTGAAGAAAAGGTCCGGAGGGAAAAACCTGAGGTCATTGGGATTTCCGTCAACTGCACCGCCTTCATCTATGATGGAATGAATGCGGCAAACCTGATCAAAGCCATCCATCCCCATGCGACCATCATTATGGGAGGAGAACATCCCTCTTTTATGGCAGAGGAGACGCTCAGGGATTGTCCAGCGGTCGATTATATCTGTGTTGGTGAGGGAGAGGTGACTTTGACAGAATTTCTTCGGACTTTTGAGAAGAAAGGAGACCTCTCAAAGGTCTTGGGCCTTGCCTATCTTAATGAGAATGGAGAGTTTGTCTATACGGGCGATCGGCCCTTTATTGAGGACCTCGACACCTTACCCATGCCTGCCTACCACCTGGCCAAGATGGATCATCCCTATGTGGAACTCCCCTCTGAAGGGAAGAGGGGACTGGTCGTCAATTTCTCAAGAGGATGTCTGTGGGACTGCACCTTCTGCTCCGAATCGGCCTTTTATAAAAGGACATGGAGGAAAAGAAGCCCTAAATTGATTGCCGATGAATTAGAACTTCTCAAAGAGAAATATAATCGGAAAATCTTCTATGTGGGGGATAACACCTTTAACGTTACAAGAGAGCAAGGGATTGGTTTTATCGAAGAGATGCTAAAGCGAAAGACCCACCAACACTTCTGGCTTCAGTCACGAGCCGACCTCATCCTTAGGGATGAGGACCTTCTGGAGGGTTATCGGGAGGCAGGAGTCTATCAGTTCATGATGGGCCTTGAATACCATTCGGATGCTGTCCTTAAAGACATCCGAAAACGCCATTCCGTGGAACAGGCCAGAAAGGCCATGGAGCTTCTGAAAAAGCACAAATTGATGGTGATGGCGACCCTTCTCATCGGACACTGGAATGAGACAGAAAAAGATCGGAGAGAGTTTTTTAAGTTTTTCAGTAAATATGTGGACCATTTCGGCCTCAATATTATCACCCCTCTCCCTGGAACCCCCCTTTTCTATCAGATGAAGGCCCAGGGGAGAATTATGGATTGGGATTATCGAAACTATGATTACCTTCATGCAATCATGCCCACCCGTGAGGCCGATACCCTGGAGCAGGTCAACCTGATCTATAAAGAGATTATGAGACAATACTATTGGCGACCCAGAGAACTACTCAAACTCTTCTCTCCCAATCCCATCCTAAGGCATCACCACCGTTACTATATTACCAAGGTGGCTTTGAATATTATGATGCACGAAATCTTTGGGACTCCCCTATGGGTTCAGCCCAATTATCAAGAGTATAAAGACTATCTGGTCGAAAGAGGGGATCAGTTGCCGGCGGAACTGATGAGGCTGGCTAAATAATCGAACCATCTCTTTTGAAGGGCGATCCTTCGTCTCGGGATTAGGGCCACAGGGGCAAATCTCAAGGTGAAGGTCCGATCATTTGGATCTCGAAAGGTGAGGTTAAAAAGAGTCGTATCTGCACCATAATAATTGTCACGGGTGAGAAAGACCTTCTCCATTCTTTGAAAGGGGATTCTCAAATCGACCTTCTCATAGGTCTTCCCTTCAGGGATTTTGAAGTAGAGTTTTTCTCCTTCAATCCATAATCGGCCCTTCCTTCTTGTCCCTCTGACAGGAAGGCCTCCATAGTAGTAGGCCGTGCAGGGTTTTGGAACCATTTTAAAAAATATAGCACCTCTAAAAATTTTTGACAATCTGATCTTGTCGGATTATAAGGTTGAAGATGGAATGACTTCATTGGGAGAGGCTTTTAGAGGAAAGGGCCAAAGGGTGGGAACAAAAAATTTGACCCAATCGTTAAAAAAAAGAAGAAGAGAAATTGATCTCATCGATCAAAAATTATTAACCCTCCTCAACCAACGACTCCGCACTGCCCTAAAAATAGGAAAGATTAAAAGGGGGATGGGAAAAGGAATTTATGACCCCAAAAGGGAGAAGGAGGTTTTAGAAAGGTTGAGTCGAAAAAATCGGGGCCCCTTGAAGAGAAAGGATCTCAAAAAAATATTTACCGCGATCATGAAGATATGTAGAACCTCTCAAGGTTAAAGAATTCCTCTTTTAGCGTCCTCTTAGGAAAACGCCATTTTATTCTGTTTTTTTCAATCCCTCCTTACCTCTTCTCCTCCCATTTTTTTAACTCTTTTTTGATCCCCTCCAATTTATCTCTGAATTCCTGGGTAACCGCCTTCGATTGAATCTGATCGGTAATGATATGGGGAATCATCATCAGGATGAGTTCGGTCCTCTTATCCTGATAATCATGAGAACCGAAAAGGGCCCCCAGGAGTGGAATCCTGCTCAAATAGGGGATCCCTGCCTTGTCCCTCTTTTTCGAACTTTCAATGAGACCCCCGATCACGATCATCTGTCCTTCTGTGACAGAAAGGGTGGTCTTGGCCGTCTTCTTCTTAAAGTAAGGGATGTTGGCTAAGCCCCCGAGGGAGGTCGTCTCCACACTGCTGTCCTCAATCGTAATCTCCATACTCACCAATCCTCCATCGCTGATCCGCGGGGTAACCGAGAGAATGATACCTACATCCTTATATTCAATCGTTCCCTCCACCACTTGAGTGGTTGCGGTTGCAGTGGTGGTATAGGTGGTAGTAAGCACAGGTTGGGAAACACCGATCTGGATCTTCGCCTCTTTGTTATTCGAGGCCAAAATATGGGGAGAAGAAATCACCCTTAATCGATTATCCGTAGCGGCCACTTTGATCGCAGCCGCCAATCTCCCTGCCTCTTCAAAAATTTGATACCTCAAGACCCCTATCCCTGGAGAGGTGGTTGTAGGTTCAACCCCAAAGGTTAGGGTTCCACTATACCGTCCATGGGAAAGGGTATCAATAAACCTCGCCCACTCAATCCCGAACTTGTGAGTATCGTCCAGCGTGATTTCGGCCAGCATCACCTCAATGAGAACCTGCTTGGGGTAGAGGTCCAGTTTTTTAATCGTCTCAAGGATATTCTTATAATCCCTCTCATAGGCTTTAATCACCAGGGCATTATTGGTTTCATCCACCACGATGCTGATTTCTCCCTCTGGAACTCCACCTGCCTCCTCCTTGGAGGGTGGAGTTGGAGGTGAAGGAGTGGTAGGGGTTGGAACCGGTTTTACTCCTGGTGGATACTTCTCAGTAGGGGTGACAGGTTTTTCAGGCTTCTTCTCTTTTACTTTCATAAATATTTCTTTGAGCACATCCGCCAGATCCTTAGCCTTCGCATTCTGGACATAGTAAACATAAACGCCCAATTTCGTTCCTTCCCCAGGCGCCTTATCAAGTTCTTTGAGCCATCCTTCAACTTTCTGAAAGATATTGGGAATTGAACTGACCACAAGCAGGGAATTGATTCGGGAGATGGGGGTGAAGGTGATGCCGACTCCCCTTCCTGATTTGACCGACACTTCAAAGGAGGAGAATATCCTTTCCATCTCCTTGGCAATCTCTGTCACATCGGCATTGTAGATGGGGTAGATTCTCACCTTGAGATCGGTGAAGATATCCAGATCAAAAAGAGCGATGATATCCAAGGCCTTTCTTACATTTGAGGCTAAATCCCCAAGGATCAGGATATTATGAGGAGGATGCTCCACAATATCTGCTCCATCGGAGAGGAAGGGTTTCAGAACCTTTGAAATCTCGGCCACAGGAATATACTTCAGGGGAACAATCTGAATCATGTACCTTCCCTCAGGAATCGGTTTCCCAGGTTCGACTCGCTCGGCTGGAGGCACATATAACTTTTTGGCTTCTCCAAATGGAACAATTTCATAGAGGTTGTCTTTCTTAACCGCAATTGCTCCATTGAGTTTCAGAATCGATTGAAAAATAGGAAAGACCTCGTCCATGGAAATCTGCCCAGTCGTCCGGATGGTGACGACCCCTTTTACTCTAGGATCGACGATGTAATTGATTTTCATGATCTCCGCCATCACCCGGATCACCTCATAGAGGTCAGCATTGTCAAAATTGAAAACCACACCAGGCGCCCGGAGAGGCTCGGGAGGTTTTTGAGAAGGCGTAGGAAGGATGGGAGCAGGTTGTGGGGTTTGAGGTTTCTGGGGAGGTTGGGGAGGGGCCTGAGGAATTGGTTTCTGAGGACTGGACAAGGGTTGGGGCTTAGATTCCTGTGAGGTTTGATTTGAGGCTATCGCCTGGGGGGAGGATGACTGTTCCTGATACTCCGTTTGAGTGGTTTTGGGCTTTAAGTCTGGTTTTTTCCATGAACAGCCAGCAATTCCAATAAGGAGGAAAATAATTAAGAATCCTTTCCAATTATTTTTGATCACCATGCTTAACTCTCCCTTCTTTAATATCCTCCTGACTGCGTTTGGGGGGCTTGAGGAGGAGTTGGTGTTCCAGGAATGGATGGAATCACCCTTCCCCCTCTCCTCGGGGAATAAGGAGAGGGAGTAGACGGGGATGGAGTTGGAGAAGGGGAAGTGGGGGGTGGAGTAGGAGTAATTGTTAGAGGAGTCCCCGAAGCAGTGGGTGTTTGTGGAACCACTCTTTCTTGACCAGAGGGGGTCATTCTTTGAACGCCAGGGGAGGTTGGGGTTGAGGAAGGGGTTATGGAGCCAGGAAGTGCACTTGTAATGGTAGCAGAGGGGCTTTCTGTTTTGACTACTACCCTCTTTTTTGGCCTCGCTGGGTCATAAAGGAGAACCTCAAATGAATCCCCATCTGACTCTAAGGTGATCCGATCCGGTAAAACCTTTGCCAGTCTATATTCTCCTATGGATTCCCCGACTTTTAGGGTTAGCATCTCCCTCTCTCCCTTTCTCAAGGGTCTACCTGACTGAACAAGAGTAGCCGATTTGAAATCTCCTGCAATGGTCACTCCAAAGAGGATCACCTGGGGTCGGACTAAAGGCTTTCTCCCCACCTCTGTTGGAGGAAGGGAAAATTCCTTCCTTTCAGGGCTAAAGATATTCTTCCCAGCCAGTTCTATAAAGGAGAAATTTTGAGACTCAACCCTGCCCCTATCTTGGGGGGATGGTGAATCAACCTTAACTTCCTGTTTGACTTCCTGCTTCTTCGCCTCTTCCTTACCAAAGGCAGATGGCACAGGAAAGGGTAAGGGTTGATTTTTCAACATTGGAAGAAGAAGAAAACATAGAAGTACCCAAAATATAATTCTTTGAAATTTAGAGTTCATTATCTTTCCCTCCCTTTCTCCTTCGTCTTGACTGGTTTTATTAATCCCGAGATTACAAAACTTCCCTGGATGCTGTTGGGCATTCTTGGATTGGGAACGAGGAGGTCCATCTCCGAGATCATCAATGTCTTCTCGTTGGATTCGATATCGTGGATGAACTGTAATAGGTTCAATAGATTATTCACAGGATTAAAATCGATGTGAATGGAGATCCTCTGATAAATGGAAAGGTCCTTCGGCTCCAATATCCTGAACCCCCGTATCGTCATTCCATTCTTTTCAAGAAGCCTCTTTACAATCTCCTGAAGATGGGCAGCGCTTAATTGAGGAGTTTCACCGGTAAGAAGGCTCTGGTGGATCGCCTCATGCTTCTTTTGAACTCGAGCGAGTTCTTCCTCAATCATTTTTCTTCGCTGTAGAAACTCTGAGTATTTTTGAAGAACCCTCTTTTTCAGGACGATCTCTTCTTCCATCTTTCTCGTCTTTTCTACCATTGGAATAATCCCAAAGAGGAGGAGAATGAAGAGGACCACTCCGATAAGAATCCAGGCGGTCCTTTTTCGAGAAATCTTCTTCTTTCTTAAAAAACCCAGAAACCTCAAGAACCTGTTCTCCTTGACTCGATTTTGGCCTTGATTCTAAACCTCTCTTTTTCCTGGGGTTGGCTCCCAGGCTTGATCTGTCTCTCCTTGGTAACCGGGGCAAGGAATTCCACCTTGTCGAAAAGGGGAGACTGATCGAGAATGGAGATGAGGTCAGAGGCAGAGTCAGCAAATCCACTGAGCTCGATCTCCTTCCCGTTATACTTCAAGTTCCAAATCCAAACCGTTGAAGGCAACAGCCGGGTCAATTCCTTAAGGATTTCGATCTTGCTGATCTCCTCAGAACGAATCTTTTCTAACTCGGAGATCTCCTTTGCAAACGCCTCTTGCTGTCTCTGTAATTTTTCAACCGCTTCAACCTCCGGCTTTCTCTTCTTAATCTCCTCTGTGAGCCAAATCCATTCTTCTTCATATTGAAAGAAGGTCTTCATCCCCCAGATCAAACTGACCAGAAGGGCTAAAGAAATAAGGGAAATCCATATAGGTTTCCCAAGCCTTCTTACCTTCTTTCTCATCTCCAGGGGGAGAAGGTTAAGGTCAATCTTGGGTCTGACAATCTCCTTTAACGGGACTCCAAGAGAAGGATAAATCTTAGAGGGGTTTACTTCCTTCGGAATCTTCATTCGCCCTATGGGAGGGGTGGATATCCCTTTAAACCCATCTAATTCTTTCAGGGCAGAAAGGAATGTTTCATCCACTTCCAATCCATATATAAAAAGGGTGGCCCTTCCAAAAGAAGAGGGTTCCATCCCTAACCGCTTTAAAGTGCTTAGAAGGGTCGAGACCTTATCTTCTGAGGTCAAAGGGATAAGGAGACTCTCCTTCCAATCCATTCCTTCCAACAGGTTCATTTCGAAGAAGGATTCATTCACCTCAACCAAAATGGAGACCTCCTTCTCCTCCCGACCTTGATGATAAAGAAAGAGATTAATGGCCGCACTGGAGAGAGGTTGAATGGAGTCAGGTTTAATCCCGATCTTTTTCAACAGGGAGAGAGAGGGGTCAATATCCGATTTCTTGGCATAGAGTGCAATAAGAGAAAGCCCATCCTTCTCTTCGCCGAGAAGATGGTAATCAAGGTAAACCTCCTCTTTTTCAAAAGGGGTATATTTGGAGGTGGCGTATTCCAAAACCTTCCTCAGGTCCTCTCTCGTGGCCGAAGGAAGTTTGAGGAAGCGGACCAACACCTTCTCCCTGGGGATCGAAAGGGAGATGTGGTTCTTGGGAAGGTGATGCTTCAAGATAAATCCATTGACGAGGTTCAGGATTTGAGCCTCTCGCTCTTCCTTCTGCTCTTCCGGAGGAAGGGGGTGTAGGTTACAATCTACCACCTTGACGCCCTTAAAGGTTCTTTGGAGAAGGGTCAGAACCAAAAGGTTCTCTCTTACATCAATTCCGAACCTCTGAGGAAAGAATTTCATAGCCCTCTCTTTAATTTATTTATAAGGTCACCCTCATTAATTTTTAAAGGGCATCCACCCACTGGATGATTTTATAACCCTGTTTCTCTCGCCTATCAATCTTTATGATTGCCTTTATCCCTCGAACTGAACTGGAATCCAAGCCAGTGGCCTTTGATTCAATCGTATAATAGGAGGTTCTGGATTGATAGACGATACCCCCTCCAATTTCTCCTATGAAAGGAGAGACCTCTGGAACCCTCCTGAGGAGATCAGGTTGGTTTTCAATGGGCTTCTCTTCTCTAACTTTCAAAATTAACTCAGCCACCCCTGGAGGAATCCCCAATGCCATTCTCATCACGAGGGGGGAGGCATGATTGATATTGATCTGTTCTCCAGGGGCATAGACCGAAAAAATATCTCTCAACCCAATCTTTTCGCTCTTTCCTTCCTCCTTCCTTCTTTTTCCGTAAAAGTGTTCTGGGGTAACCCCTTTGATGAGGAGAAGTTCTTCAATGGTGTCCAAATATCCGTCTTTGCAGAAGTAGGGCTCAGGAAGGGATTGATAGTAGTCATTCTCTGCCCCGTTGAGTCGATGAAAGGTGTCAGGGTCTTTCCAGTCCATAATGGAATCCACCACCACATCCAAAGCCTCTCCCTCCAATCCCATATTCCTAATAATCTTACGGAGGAGGGCTTCCGAAACCCTATTGATATTGATCTTCCCATCCTCTCCGATCACTCTAATCTCACATTTGCCCTGGCTAAAAGTGAGAGGGATAGGTCTCCCGTCAGTCATCCACACCTCTTTTTCGGAGGAAGGACTGCCTTCCATTGCTTTTCGTTTCTGTTGAATCAGTGGATCATGTTTATAAATCAGTTCAGCAATGGTCCGTTGAATTCCTCCTTCTGCCAAGGCATAGAGGAGGGTTTCTTCTTTAAAATTTGTGGTCATCTTGACTTCCGTCCTCATTCCAAAACTAAATTCCAGAACGATCACTGAAAGAATGGCAATCACCCATAAGACCATAATCAATGCCACGCCTCTTGAATCGTGGACAAGGGATAGGGAGGCCAGCGTCTTTTTGGCGATTCTCATCTCACTCTCTCCAACCTCTCCCTTCTCATCACTGGTGGAAGAGAGACTGCCTCATAGTCATAGGCGTAGAGAGGGAGGAAAAGGGTATGGGAAAGATCTCCTCTTTCGGTGCCTTTAAGGGTCAGCGTCATTCTTATGGCCTTTGGCAAGACCTTTCTCTCTTTGGCGCTCCACTCTTCTAACCAGGCCTCTGGCTGATTTTTTGATGAATCTTCCTCTTGATAGTATTCAAAGAGAACATTTGAAATCCCTTCTATCAGAGTGACCCCTTTCTCTTCTTCAATTTCCTCCTCAAAAAAATCCCGATTCAAGACCTTCTGTTCATGGAGAAGGAGCTTGCCTCCCTCCTTTGCCTCTTCTTTGAATTGGTAAATGGTATAGACGAACCCCTCGGGTCTATGCATCTTGGCCGAGAGGGTGGAGACAAATCTCAATGTCTGTGGCTTTCCCTCAAAGGCCAGGTAATCCCCTTCTGCTTTTTTAGTCTGGATTTTATAGGGAACGATTGACTTGACCTGCCTGGTGATCAGTTGGGAAATGATCCGTATCTTCTGATACGTTTCTTTGATCCCCTCTCCCCTTTCCCAAGCATTGATCCCAAGCCGAAACGTCCCAAATATAATGAGAAGGATGAAACTGAGGATGGTCAGGGTCACCATGACCTCAAGGAGAGTAAACCCTTTAGGCCCCTGGCCTCTTCTCCTCTGTCTCCGGTTTAATCGTTCTATAGGACTCCAAATCAACGGACCTCTCCTCCAACCCTGACTTCCAGATCACATGGAGTTTGATATGGAAGCACTCCACCGGGGGTTTAAAATTAAGATCCCTTTCAAAGGGCAAAAGCTCCATCCTTTTGGTCTCTACCTTCCAACGGTAGACCTCGTTGAACTCCCCTTCCACCACCCCTTCCTCTGAAGAGGGTTTCAGAGACAATTCTTCGAGTTTTGCCCGACCATAGGTGACAGCCTTTGTGTATTCCTCTGAAACCCGACCCAACCTTAATCCGCCTGAAAAAAGTTCAATAATCACCATCAGCCCCACTCCCAAAATGGCGAGGCCAACAACCACCTCGATCAGGGTAAACCCTTTTCTTAACATCTCTACACCTTCTCGATCGCCACCATTCCAGTAAGAAATTGAACCTTAATTCGATACCCTTTATGATCTTCTCCCTCAAGGAGGAATGAACCCCCATTTGATCCTCCATGGGGATAGAACTCAATCGTCGGAAGGTCTGAGGAATAATGGGCTTTGATCGGTTCCACCTCTTTTATAGAAATCCAGGAAGGAAGGGTATAGACCTGAGAGGTTGTAGACTTCTCTGTCTCTTCCTCTCCTTCTCTTTCCTCTTGATCAGGGTTCAACCCTTCAACCTTAATCTCCTTTGTCCCAAGATTGAAAATAACCTGATAGACCTTTCCTTTATGGATTGCTTCGGTTCGGCTATGTCTCAGGATCGCCGCTATCTTTTGGGCTGTTCCCTTCAATTCAGTGGTTTTCGAAAGCCGCGATAGGGATGGAGAGACCAGAGCGAGAGTAAGGCCCATTATCACCAGAATGAGAATAAGTTCAATTAAGGCAAATCCCTTTTTCATTTTCCTGTATCCTTCCAGCTCACCACATCCTGATTCTCTCCCTCTCCACCCTCCACTCCATCAAGCCCATAGGAAAGCAGGTCATATTCTCCGTGCTCTCCTGGGCATTTATAAATATAGGCTCTTCCCCAGGGATCTAAGGGAATCTCCTTGGGAAGATAAGGACCTTTCCATGCGTCAAGCCCTGATGGCTTTTCCCTTAAGGCTTTTAATCCTTCTTCCGTGGTGGGATATCTTCCTACATCAAGCCGAAAGGAATCAAGGGCTGTGCCAAAAAGTTCGATCTGAGCCTTGGCAGTCTTCTGTTTGGCCTGGGTCAGTTTACTGAATAGGCGTGGTCCTACCAGGCCTGCTAAGAGGCCGATAATGATGATGACAATCATGATTTCGATAAGGGTAAAACCGTTCTGGGCTTTTCTTTTTTCCTTTTTCATCTTTTCACCCGAATAGAGGTAGCTCATTTGACCATCCCATTTCCTCATAGCCAACTTTCCTATTTTTTTATTCCACGAGATGACTAAGCCCGTGCCCTTAGCTAAGGAACTTTTAAAAAGGAATCTCATTAATACTAAAGATCGCCAGGAGCATTGAAATCACAATGAAGCCTACCAGACCGCCCATCAATACAATCACGATTGGTTCGAGCAGAGAGACCAACCTTTTTAAAGCCACCTGGACATTCTCCTCATAGACTTCTGCCACCCTGAGGAGCATCTCATCCAATCGGCCTGTCTCCTCCCCCACGCCAATCATATGGATCGCCAGGGGTGGAAACACCCCTGTCTCTCCCAATGATTTCGAAATCCCTTTCCCTTCCCTAAGTCGGTCATGGGTGATACGAATGGCTCTGGTGAAGGCAAGATTTTGAGAAATCTCTTTTACCAAATTAAGTGCAGTAAGAATGGAGACTCCACTTTGAAGCAGGGTGCCAAGAATTCTTGAAAACCGGGCCACCTCCATCTTTCTCAGTAGATCTCCAAGAATCAACCACTTTAATTTAAACTGATCCCATTGAAATCTTCTCTCATCCTGCCGGGTATAGATTTTTAGACTTAAATAAGCCAATAAGATTGTGCCGAGCCCCACCCACCAGTAATCTCGAATCAGATGGCTGAGCGTTAGCACGATTTGGGTAGGAAGGGGAATGACCTGTCCCAGGTCGGAGAATATCCTTGCAAACCTCGGCACCACGAAGGTCACCAGGATAACGATCGAAATTCCACTAATAAAGGTAAGAATCAAGGGATAGATCATCACAGAGATCAGCGCCTCTCGAACCTCTTTAACATTCTGAAGATATCGGACTAACCTGGTAAAGATGACTTCCAAAAAACCTCCTGCCTCACCCGCCCTGACCATATTGACATAAAGTTTTGGAAAAACCTGAGGATGATGACTTAGGGCCTCAGCCAAGGAGCTTCCTCCCTCCACCCTCTGAAGAACATCCTTCAGCACCTCTTTTAATCTCCTGTTCTCAGTTAAACTTTCCAAGATCCCTAAACTCCGATCTAGGGGCAATCCGGCCGAAAGAAGGTTTGAAAATTCCTGGGTAAAAACAAGAAGGTCTCTTATCCCAACCCGCCTGGGGAAAAGATGGGGGAGCCGAAACCCTCTCCCTTTTGACTCCGTATATCCAATCCGAATAGGAATGTAACCCATCCGGTGAAGGCTCTGGAGGATGGTGGTCTCATCCTTACCCTCCATCGAACCTTCCACGATCTGGCCATTTAGGGTAGTTGCTTTATAAAAAAATTCGGGCATTGGTTTTAGGTAGAAATATTCATCGACCCTTCTTCTCTAATCCATTACAATGTCTCTTCTTCCTGGGTCACCCTGAGGACTTCGGAAACAGTAGTCACTCCTTCTTTCACCTTAAGCCACCCATCCTCCCTTAATGTCCTCATCCCTTTCCTTCGGGCCGCCTCTTTGAGGATGTGAGACCCCCTCTTCTCAAGGATAAGTCTCTGGATATCCTCTGTGACTTTGAAGAATTCAAAGATTCCGGTTCGCCCCATATACCCTGTATAAGAACAATTCTCGCATCCTTTCACATCAAAGAGAGGGGGGATTGAAGAACCGTTCCATTCCACACTTAACTCCTTAAGAATAGCAGGATTGGGTGTGTAAGGAATCCGACAATAAGGGCAGGCCACCCTTACCAAACGCTGGGCCAGGACGCCAATGATGGTAGAGGAGAGAAGATAATCTTCCATTCCCATATCGATCAAGCGGGTGATGGCGCTTGGGGCGTCGTTGGTATGAAGAGTGCTAAAAACGAGATGACCTGTCAGGGCAGAATGGATGGCAATCTCTGCAGTCTCTGAGTCCCGGATCTCTCCAATCAGAATAACATCGGGATCCTGACGGACGATCGAGCGTAGGGCATTGGCAAAGTTGAGCCCAATGGAGGGTTTCACTTGAATCTGATTCACTCCTTTGAGTTGATATTCGACAGGGTCTTCAACGGTGATGATCTTTTTCTCAGGCGAGTTGATCTTCTCTAAGGCGCAGTAGAGGGTGGTCGTCTTTCCACTCCCTGTTGGGCCGGTGACAAGGATGATCCCATGAGGTCGTTGGATTATCTCCTTAAATTCAATGAGAATATCTTCAGGGAAACCCAATTTCTCAATATCCAAGAGAATGCTTCCCTTGTCGAGGATTCTCAGGACGATACTCTCCCCATGGATGGTAGGGATGGAGGAAACCCTGAAGTCTATCTCCTTGCCTTTCACTCTCATCATGAACCGCCCGTCCTGGGGAAGGCGCCTCTCCGCAATATTGAGTTTAGCCATAATTTTAACCCGGGAGACAATGGCCGCTTGAAGCCTTTTGGGAGGAGACTCGACATCATGGAGCACCCCATCGATTCGATAACGGACTCGGAATCGGTCTTCAAAGGGTTCAAAATGAATATCACTGGCTCTCGTCTCAATCGCCCTCGAAATGATGAGGTTTACCAGCCGAATCACTGGCCCCTCTAAGGCCATATCCCTGAGATGTTCGATATTCTCCTCTTCCTCATCCATGCGATATTCCGGAAGGCTCTCCATGTCCTCTAAAATCCTTTCCATGGGGGTGGAGTCTAGGCCGTAAAAACGTTCAACCGATTCCAATATTTCATTCTCCCTCCCCGCAAGGACATGAATTTTGCAACGGGTGGCCAACCGAATGGCTTCAAGGGCATAATAATCGAGGGGATTAGCCATAATAATCGTCAATTCATTATCCTTCAGATGGGCGGGAATAAATTTATACTCCCTCATAAATTGAAGGGGTAAAGGACTGTTCAGAACGGGCTCTTTAGGAAATCCCTCCTGACCAATAAAAGGAACCCCAAAAAACTCTTCCACAACCTTTCGATATTGATCCCGGGTCAGAAGACCCGAATGGATGAGGTGTTCTTCTAAGGAAAGAGTTTCCGGGGATTGTTCCATCGATTGGAATCTTTCCGCCTCGTCCTTGGCGATCAAACCTCTCCCCACCATAAAATTAAGAAGGCGAATCTCTAAAGGGCTCAACATATAGCCTCCTTTAGCAATTTAACCAAATTTCAAAATTTTATGCAAGCGGGAAAAAGAGGAAGCTCCAAAACCAGGATCGTCACGAAGGTTGAAGAAATTTTTTCTTTGACATATCCTTTTTATTCTTGTAAAGTTAATTAAAAAGAGCACCCCTGTCTCGGGGGAATAACGGTAAGCTTTGTAAAGAGTTTTGGGAACCCCCAAGGCTATTTAGAAAGCCTCGGGGGTTTTAATTTATGGAAGGAGGTGAAGATGGAAGAGAAGATTTACGTGGGAAACCTCCCATTTGGAGCATCCGAAGATGATTTGAAGAACCTCTTTTCACAGGTAGGGGAGGTCAAATCTATCAAAATCATTACAGACCAGTATTCAGGCCGTTCGAGGGGATTCGGCTTTATCGAAATGACCTCACAAGCCGATGCAGAGAAGGCCATCTCTTTACTGAACGGCAAAACCCTGATGGGTCAGACATTGGTGGTGAATAAAGCCCGACCCCAGAAAAAAAGAGGCAGTAACTTTAAAGGGAGAAGGGGAAGAAGCCGTTAGAATGGTTGGGAGTTGAATAAAGGAGAACCCTTTGGAAGTTAAAGTTCAAGATGGCCATATTGAGAATGCGATCAAATCTCTTAAGCGTCAACTCATCAAAGAGGGAATCTTGAAGGAGTTGAAGAAAAGGAGATCTTACGAAAAGCCCTCGGTCAAAAGAAAAAGAAAACGACAGGAGGCAAAGCGGAGGAGGCAGAAAGCTTCTCGAAGGTCTTCAAGATATCGAGAATTTGGTTAGCATTGAAAGGGTGATCATAGACTAATCCTGAAGATTTTCGATGAACGCATCCTTGAGGAGTTTACTCTGTCTCAAAAAAGCCTGACGTGGATTTTTAGTATCCTTCATCAGGGAAATCTCTTGGGTAATCAGTCTTGTCAAATTCAAGAGGTAACTTTCTGTTTTTTTGGCCTCCCGTTGATAGAGGGGATGTTGCTGATTGATATAGATGACCGTTCCTTCTGTGAAACACTCAAGCCCATCCTCCCCAAAGTCATCGATACAGACCGAAACCCCCATCTCCCCAAACCTCATCCTTTGAACCACCGCATTGGGAGTCAACCGCTTCACCTTAGGGGATCTCTTTCTCACCTTCTGTGGGGTTGAAATGGGTCTCCCCTCCCCCCCTTCTTTTGTGACGAGGTCACCCTCGATCTTCCTTTCCCCTCCAGATCTCTTTGCATTGGCCGCCGCCCCTCCCATTCCCTGTCCCTCGCCAGCCAGAGGAATGGCCCCAAATGGAGAGAGATCAGGATTCAAAGCCAGGGCCCGGTGAACCCTTTGAAGGGCCTCCTTCAGGGTTTTGGTAGCCCTTCGTTTCTCCTTCCGGCCCGCCAATCGTTTCAAAACCGTATCGACTTCTTGGATCACCCTCTCCATGACCTTTTTGAAGGCCTGGTATTGCGGACTATCAATCAAAAACCCTGAACGGTCTGTCGTCACAGGTAGAAAATCGGCATAAACCTCTCCCCTGATCCTTGAGGCGATTTTGCCCCATTGTTCCAAACCAAATAGTTCCTTTTTAATGGTTACTTGTTTGACCTTGATCTCTATGCCTAATTCTTCAGGGGAAGCACTTGAGGAAGGGAGGATAATAATCTCTCCATGGATAGGCCCAAATTCTGTGCCTTCGAGAAACGGAATTCGATGGCCACTGAGGCTCCTTGGGGTAATTCTCGTTCCATTGAGCCTAACTATAAACTTAGGTGCCTTTAAAGGCGTTCCCTCAACAATCTTTCGAACGACCTCTTCTGGGTCAAACTCTCTGGTTAGTCGGAGGAGTCTCACCGTGGTGCCATCCCCTCTTTCACGATCAGGAGGGAGAATCTCAAGAGGGAGATTCCATTGATCCCCTTCTTTCTCCCATTCTTTTTTGTCAAAAGTCACCTTGGCTGAAAAATCGCCTTTCTGGGTAATGACTTCAAAACATTCGCAGGCAGAGAGGCTTGCAAATTTTCCGATTCCAAATTGACCGATCAGGTCACGCTGAAAGATCGGAGATTTGGCTTTCATCATCTTTTCCGGGGAACCGATATTGAAGTATTGCTTGAGCCCCTCTCGATCCATTCCTGTTCCATTGTCTCTGACCTCGATCAATTCCTTGGTGATCTTAATATCCACCTCGGTTGCATCCGCATCATAGGCATTATTCACCAATTCCCGGATCAGTTCGATACTCTCCGAATAAAGTCTTTCTCCAATGGTGATCAGATGACTCTTATCTACAGTAACAGGAAGATATTCCATTTAAACACTCTCCTTATGATAACCTCCTGGTTCAGGAAGAAGGATATGAAAATAATAAGATTCCCTCATCCGACATCTGATGAATCGTCTCCTTCATGCTTTCATATTCTTCTTCAGAATAGAGGTGAGGTTCGAGTCGTGGAATGGAAAGGCATTTTTTGGTGAGGGCGTATGCATCTGACCTTGACCCTCCTCTATAGATAATCAGGAGGTCTACATCGCTTCCCACAGTGTAATTCCCTTTTGCATAGGATCCAAAAAGAAGAACCTTCATAAGGGGAAGTTCTTTGTTTGGCCTCTCGAGCCGTTCTTTAAGATTTTGAAGAAGAGTGGCCTGGTCAAATTCTGGATAAAAGACTTTCACAGAACTGGATGATCCTTTCTACATGGCTAAAAAGCCTCCTGGCTTCCTCCTCAATATATCGTGTCCTGGGGGATCCGGAGGGGTGAGCATTGGGGTACCGGGCAGGGATATAGGCTTTGTCCAATTCTAAGGCCCCATCAATTAGTTCCCCTGGGACATTATGGGATTTAGAAGTAAATCGCTAATAGATTGGCCCCAGGCCTCAGCCCCCATCTTCTGAATTACTGCCTTAACTGCTTTTTCTGCTGCCTGTTGGAAAGAAAAACAAGACCACTCATAAAAACCATGCTCGATATCGCTCAGGGCATGCTTTAGGTCTCCCTCCGCCTGATCCATCCAATCTCGACTTCTTTCTATATATTAATGTAATTTGATTACCTTTTTCATAATTGGTTTTTAATATTTTTAAATATATATTACCATAATTTTTAATTTTATTAAACACTTCTCCCTTCCCCAGTTTTTAATGAATGGGTTATTCATAAAAATGGGGGTAATAAATTATAAAATTCACATTTCGGTCAAAATTATATATCGGCCTTTCAGAGATGAATTCCAGTATTTGTTTTGAGGTATTTATCTGGAGTAACAAAATTGAATCGTCTCTTCATGGATAGTTTTCCAATATCTTCCTACAGCATTTCCCACCTCCCCCAATTTAAACCGTTTTTCCATTAAGATGTTCTCGGGTATGTTCGGGCAATTTTATACCCACCAGTGATTTCAAGGATATCATTAGATCCATCGCAAATTAATGTAGTACGGGCATCACGATATAGTTTCTCCACTAAATAATCTTTTGAAATCCCAATGCCTCCAAAAATCTGAATCGCATCGCTTGTGACCTCAAGCGCGGATTGAGTTGCAAAAGTTTTAGCGGCCTCTGCATATTCAATTAATCGCTTTTCAGGCTGGGTTGGAAACGACCAATTGTAAATGAAAGCTGCACGGCACAATTGCCTACTGGCTTCGACTTTTCTGAACATATCAAATAGTTTCCTTTGAACGTTAGGGTTTTCAATAAGCAGTTTGCCTCCCTGGACTCTCTTTCTTGCATAATCTAATGCCTCTTCGAAAGCGGCTCTGGCTAATCCTGTTGCCCAAGTACCAACCATGGGGAGAGTACAACTCAACCAGCTTTCCAATGCAGCTTCATATCCTTCTGGTCCGACGATTAAAGAATCTTTAGGCACCCGGACTTCATCAAAAAAGATTTCTCCTTGATTTAGATCTCTCGTACCGATCTTATTAAGCGGAGCTCCTTTGGACACACCCGGCCGGTCCAGTGAAAAAATAAATATACCACTTCCTGCATGCCCTTTCGAAGGATCGATTTGGCACATTAAAAGAACAGACTTGGCGATTGTTCCACCGGATACCCAAGAAGACTTCTGACCGTTTATTACCCACTCATTTCCATCAAGGCGAGCTGTACATTGGGCTTTGATGTTTGGATCCCTGAAACTTGGATATCCAGGCATCACTGTATCAGATCCATGGTCGGGTTCGGTGATCGCCCAGCAACCAACAACACTACCATCCTTACATTGGCAATATGGAATGGTAAATTCTTTAATATGCTTCTCAGTTCCTGCTAATGCCCAGACTGCATCCAATGTTGTATTAAGGCTTAAAGTTAAACCAAAGCTTCCCCATGCTAACTCTTCCATAACCATCTGAATTTGATAGGGTGCCAGCCCTGCCCCTCCAACCTCTGCTGGCAGTGTAATCTTGTGAAAACCAAGTTCGTATGCTTTTTTCATAAAGTCCCAAAATGGGGAATTAGAGGCAATGGCTTCTTCAGCAGTCATTTTGTCAAGCTCCATTGAAACAGGACGCATGACTTCTTTTGCAAACTTGTGGGTCTCTGACTTTAAAATAATATCTTCCTCTGTTAAATTCATGTTTAAATCAAAGTAGTTCATTTTTCCCCCTCCTTTTGAGTTATATTATAAATATTTATTCTATTTTGGTTGGATAATTTCTGTGAGTATTCCAAAATGACCTATAGGATGTATAAATGCTGCTTTGAAATCTTGGGTGTCGGCTTCTGATATGACTCTTAACCCTTTTCTTTTAAATTCATCGATCACCTTATCAAATTCGTCAACTTCGAGTGAGATATGGTGAATTCCCTCCCCTCTTTTCTCGATAAATTTGGTGATAACACTTTCTGGGCTAAGGCCTGCTGTTAATTCAAATTGAGCCTCACCGATTGTAATAAAGGCTGACTCTATTCGTTGATCTTCAAACTTATTTTTCCAAAGGAGTTTAGCACCATAAATCTCCTTAAAAAACTCAACCGCTTTATCGAGATTTTTAACAGCAATTCCTACATGATTAAATTTTTTTATCATTGATTTGCCCTTATCGCGCAAGAATATGAATACTGGCCACTGCTCCATGTTCAAGTCCAGTCACTAAACCTCCAAGCATGTGGGCAAGTCCAACTTTTGCATTGAGCGTTTGTCTTGCCCCAGCTTGCCCTCTTAGGTGCAATACAACCTCACAAATAGTACGAACTCCAGATGCACTTAAAGGATGCCCTAAAGAGAGAAGACCACCACTTGGGTTGACTGGAATCCTTCCCCCAATCTTCGTCGCTCCTGATCGAAGTAGAGATAGCCCCTCGCCTGGTTTACATAGGCCGAGATCTTCGTATCGAAGTATTTCCTCATTGGCAAATGCATCATGCATCTCAACCAAATCAATATCTTTAGGATCACATCCTGCCATCTCATAAGCCATTTTTGCTACTTTTCTCCCTACAGGTGAGATACAAATATCTTCTTGGAAATACTTGTAGTCACCTGTTAATAAAGTAGAGGCAATCACTTTTATTGGGTGGGTCGTGTATCTTCGAGCTACTTCCATTGAACACAGAATAGCTGCCGCTGCTCCATCAGTATTTGGACAACACATTAGCAAAGTGATGGGATCGCATATCATCCGAGAATTTAGAACTTCTTCAATAGTAAATTCTTTCTGATATTGGGCTTGCGGATTTAAGGACCCATGGTAATGATTCTTGACAGACACCATTGCAAAATCTTCTACCGTTGCTCCATATTCTTCCATTTGTCTTCGGGCCACCATTGCAAACATAGCAGGCATGGTCAACCCCAAGTGTCCATCAAGGTCATCTTTCTCTGGAGGTATCAGTCTTCCGGCGATAGGACTAGTTGTCATCGATTCTACACCAATAGCTATTCCGATATCATAGTGATCATCGGCTATTTCCTTCCATACACCTCTAAAAGCAGTCGCTCCACCAGCACAGGCATTTTCTACATTAATCATCTCAAGAGCTCTAATGCCAACTTCTTTCAATATAGCCTGTGCAGTGCAATTCGTGTCATAGTTCCTTGCAGCATATGCCACCTGAATATCTTTTGGGGATAATCCTGAATCTCTAATTGCAATAGAAACAGCCTCAGCCCCAAGTTCCGCAGCGGTCTTTTCTGGAAATTTCCCAAACATACTTTGGCCAACTCCAATGACTGCCACTTCTCGCATTGATCTGTTCTCCTTGCAAATTTTTTTTGACAATTATACAGGTTTAAATTTATAACCAATAATGCTCTTTCCCTCTTCCTGCCAAAGCACATCGATTACCACTTCCATCTCCATACCTATTTTGAGTGGTTGATCCTCTTGAACTTTAAGGGGAGCAAAAACACGTACCCCCTCTGGCAAATCGATCAGCCCTACCACATAAGGAGGTTGAAAATGGGTAGAGGACATACGGCCAATGGTATAAGAATAGAGTTTTCCCCGTCGACTCAAAATGATGTCTTCCATATCTTTTCCAAAACAATTAAAACAAAACCTGGCCTTAGGAAAATAGACCCGCTCACAGGATGAACATCTGTTCCCAATTAATCTTCCACCTTCTTTTTCATCAAAAAGACCTTGTTTTAAGGGAACCCTATTAGTCATTATATTACCCCACATTCATATGTTCTAGATTCCATTCACAAAATTATCTTTTTACTTTATACCCTACTTTCTCTCTATCCCAAGTATTTGTTGTAATACCTCCTTCTCTAAGGATATTCTTCTGCACTCGATCGGTAGGAGTTTTAGGAAGTCCTTCCACAAACTCCACATAACGAGGGATAGCAAAATAGGGCATCCTCTCCTGGCAATAATCGAGTAGTTCCTCGGGGGTTAACATTTCCCCTTCTTTTAACACAACCACAATTTTAACCTCATCCTCTGCTAACTCTGATTTGACCCCTATTGCAGCAGACTCAGCAACTTTAGGATGACTGTTAACCACACGCTCAATTTCGAAAGAAGAAATATTCTCGCCTCGTCTTCGAATGTAGTCCTTTACTCGGTCAACAAAGTAAAGATAACCATCTTTATCCAAGTACCCAGCATCCCCGGTGTGATAATAACAATTTCTAAGAAGTTCTGCAGTTTTCTCCGGCATATTGTAATAACCCAAGGCCGCTACCCATGGAATTTTCGGGCGAGCGACGATTTCTCCTGCAACTCCTTCCGGCAATGGAAAATCATTTTCATCAACAATTGCTATCTCAAAGCTTTTGGTTGCCTTTCCACACGACCCAATCCTTGGTTCATCCCATGGATTGTAGGTGATAATAGCCAATTCTGTTAGACCATATCCCTCAACAACCTTCAGATTAAACCTCTTCTCAAAATCTTTATAGATTTCCTTGGGCATTGGATAAGCCATACAAACCCTTACGGGGTTATCAGCATCTTCTGGCCTTACCGGCTGCATATATATAAAATTAGCCATCGCACCAAGAGAATTGAAGACTGTAGACTTAGACTCCCTAATCCAATCCCAAAAACGGCTAGCACTAAATCTCTCATAGATTGAGACCCTTACCCCTAAAAGCATAGCTGGATATACAGAGAGAATCCTGGCATTGGCGTGGAACATAGGCAAGCAAGTAAAGAAAACATCTTCTGGGGTAGATCTGGAGGCCTCAATATATTCAAGGGCACTATGATAAATGTGAGCGTGACAATGTAAAACGGGCTTTGCAGGTCCAGTGGTTCCAGAGGTAAAAATTATCTGTTGGGGTTCATTAGCTCTAACATCAACCTTTACCCTTCCAGATGGGTTATTAGTCAGTTCATTATAATCATGAGTTCTAAACCTCAACTTTGGCATTTCCTCTGCCCTTAGAGTTCTCCTCACGATAATTACTCTCTCTAATTTTGGTAAATTGTTTTCGATGAACTTGAGCCGATCAATTAACTGGGAGTCGATTACCAAGGCTTTTGAGTCCGAGGTGTTTATAATATGCGAGAGGAACTCACCTTTATTCGCTATGTTTATTGGAACCTCAATAATACCTGCCTTTGCTGCCCCGAACCATATAAATATCTCCTCTAAACAATTGGGTAAAAGTGTGGCAAGTTTATCTCCTTTTCTCAAACCTAAGGTGTTTAATCCATTAGCAATCCTGTTTGTTATCTCATTAACCTCTCCATAAGTAATCGGGCTTCTTCCCTCATATTGAAGAAAAGGCCTATCGCCATGCGTTTTAACTTTATCCTGAAGAATCTGCCCTAGGGTCTGTTGGTGAAAAGGATATTCCTTCATTGGCCTTCCCTCATCCTTACTATTCTAATGTTGTAGGCTTATCAGATCCCTCCTGAAACCAAGTTACCGGTCGAAACATGCGTGGGACTATACCTTCCTGTTTGAATTTAGGATAGCCCAGACACAGGCTTGTTAAAATTCTCCATCCCTCATCAAAACCAAGTTTTGTCTTTATCTCCGGAACAAACCCAACTACTCTACCAAAGTTGCTCCAACAGCAACCAATTCCCAGAGCTTGTGCTACTAAGTTCATATTTTGTCCGCATATACCAATATGCATCTCTGCCCCAACAAGATTCTCATGCCCACCTAAGAAAATTACACACGGTGCATTGAGGAAGATAGGTAGGTCTTTTTTCACTACTGCCCTAAACCCTCCAATCATTACCCTGTAATCAAAATCTGGTGCCGGTAGAATTCCTCTTCCCAAAATCGCAAAGGCTTTTAGTGCACTATCATCATTAATGTATAACTCATAAACTTCCTTAACAATGTTATATGCTATCTGTTCGAGCTCGGCGATAAACTTCTTATTTGTGACCACAGTAAATTTCCAAGGTTGCATGTTCCCAGCACTCGGAGCAAAGCGACCTGCTTCCAGAACCCGTTCAATCAAAGAGTCTGGAATCGGTGTTTCTTTAAAGTTCCTCACGCTTCGGCGTTCATATATAATCCGTTCGACTTCAGTCCACTTGTCAGGTTTGCCTTCAGCGTTTTTTGGTTCTTGAGGCATCTTAACTGGTGGAAATTCTGTGGCCCAGTACCCACCCACAACTTTATAGGTCGACACGATAGAAATGGCATCCCCTGGACAAACCACCATGCAATTAAAACATGAAAAACAGGCATATCCTTCCTTCAGCCTTGGAAGGTTATCTTTACCCATTTCCCAACATTTAAAGGGACAGTTCTGGATGCAGAGTCCACAACTGGTGCATTTTTCCGGATCAACTTTCATTACACCATTCTGAACTCCTTCGGGACGAAGGAGGGGTTTAAGTTCTTCAAACGTGACCTCCCGGCCGGATTTAATTTTCTCTATTGTCTCTGGTGCAAGATTTTTCATGGAAAACTCCTCCTCTAAGTTTTTAATTTTAACGAGTGATTAAAAAATAGGTGTTTTCAGTTCTCAGTTTCTTTTTATTATTTTACATTTTCATTGGGGTTCCCTCAGCCTCAATGAATTTCAGTTAACCTAATTTTTTCTTTGAAGGGGATCCCACTCCATCTACTCACTCACAGGTGTTAATCCCCTCTTTTTAAGAATCCGAGGAGCAGTTTCTTTCATAAAGAAACAAGTTACAAGAGCAATTGCTGAACATATAACAACGACCCACATAGTAGACATTAAACCATAAACATCTGCTAGCCGTCCTCCAATCGCCGGGAAAACTGTGGCTCCAATAATTTCACCCAACCCTTGAGGCACGGCAACAGCAGTTGCTGCAATAGTAAATGGTACCGTCTCTGTCGGGACTATCACAAGGTATAAAGGATAGCTTGATAATCCTATACAGAAGAGAGCAAAGTAGAAGGCTAATAAACCAGGGGCTGTCCCTGCTGGGGATATGGCAAAAAGAATTCCCCCAAGTGTTCCAAGTCCGAACATTATGATTAGCATTGGTTTACGGCCCAAATAATCTGACAAGTGAGGGGCGATAATTTGTAGAATAAAAACTAAGAAACCACCTCCACACATTACCCACCCTGTTTGGACTGGATTGAAACCATGAACCTTCCCAAAAAGAGAGGGAGCAAATGTGAAGAGAACCCAAAGATAAGCCATAGTAAAGATAGCAACGACCGTCATCAAAATTACATTACGGTATTTAAAGACATCTAATAAATGTAATTCCTGCCCTTTATAAAGTAAAACCCTCTTCCCAGTTTCTTTTCTTACTCTTATATTCTCTGCAACAGAAGGTGGCTCCCGCATCCAAGTGGCCATATAGAGCAGAATGACAACACCAGGAATCATAATTAAGAAGAACCCATAGCGCCAACCCACTGTGGCTAAAAGATACCCTCCTACTATTGGGCCTATTCCCATCCCCACCAATGGCCAAAAACTTTGAGTAAGTCCCATCCAGAAACCTCTCCTTTCAGGTGGGGATTCCTCTGAAATTGCCGCAAAACTTGGTCCATACATGGTCCCAAAACCGAACCCCATGATGAACCGCACAATACTCATCTGTGAAAATGTGCGAACTAATCCGGTCGCTCCACTAAATACAGTTTCTGCTAAATTCCCCCAAATTGTACCTTTTCTTCTCCCATAATATTCAGTGAGAGGATTGATTATCCATGCCCCAACCGCAGTTCCTATTGCTGTTAATGTAACAATTAACCCAAGTTGTGTAAAAGATAGTTTAAGTTCGGGCATAAACCCTGGAGCAGCATACCCAATCATACATCTGTCCAAACCTGCAAGTCCCCATGTGATTCCGTAAAAAAGGCTTAATTTACCAACATAACTCATCTTTGCCATGGTGTCCCCTCCTTTTTTATAGTTTTTTATAAAACACAACAAACCCTATAAATAAAGACCCCACTTCAAAATCCTATCAAATGAGAAAGAAAAAGTGAGATTACTTAAACCCCAAAAAACATAAGATGGTGTTATAAATTAGACATCCAAAGTTGTGTTGGTTTTTCTTTTCGAATTTTTGGAATATTGGTTCCACAGATCGAATATAAATTTTAACGCACCCAATTCTAATGATATTCTTGTCAATGTAAGGAAAAAATTTTTAGTTTGTATATCAAACGTTCGATATAATGTCAAGAAAAAAAATTTTTTTAACTACAAAACAAAAATATTTATTTATTACAATAACTTATGATATAACCTAACAATGGTCAGTTTAAGATTTTGAAGTTTTTTGATTTTCATATTTTGGAAATCCAAACGTCCCGTAAAGTATGAAGGCGAGCATTTCGTCACTTATCTGTCTAAAGGTCATACGACCTTCAGGCCTATACCATCGAAGGTGCCAATTTAAAACACCTAAAATGTTAAAAGCAAGGATAGTTATGTTTTTATAGTTTGTATATCCAAGTGACTGGAGGTTTTGCAGTTCTTTTCGGTAAATGTTCAGAATGTCTATTTGGAATTGTTTATTGATCCTTGTTACATGCTCTTCATCGAGAAAGAGAATCTTTGATTCCTTCCTAAATATATTGAGGAGAAGCTCCAAATGTGTTTCCAATAGGAGTTTAAATCTTTCAAGAGGAGGGTAATTGCCCTCGGCTACTTGTCGAAGTTTTTCTACTATCTGACGAGTCAATTGTTCCAAAATTTCCAAAAGAAGACCTTCCTTACTACCAAAGTAATAATAGATATTTGTAATCGTCAGGCCAGAAATCTTTGCTATTTCCCGAATGGAGGTGCCTTTAAAACCACGGGTAGCAAAAAGGTCGATCGCCACATCAATGATCTTTTTAGGTGTACTGTTAATGTAATTAATTTCTCTCCTTTTCATAGGTTTCCTTTCAATCTTATTATTATTCTAAAATATCTTACATCCTATACTATTTCAAGGAATGCCATCAACAACAGGGTGTGCTCAAGGAAGTACAAATTGTAAAATAGAGTTGGTTTGTCAAATGCTCCACCCCTTCACTTATTATACTATTTACATTATTTCAAAAATTAATTCCCCCTTAAAAGGCCTCAGAACTTAATGGGCACTTGACCTTAAGAAAATTTAAAGATTGGGGTTCCCCATTTCTCCTACGTGAGAGGCCAAATTTGAAAAATTTTTTTAAGGGGAATCAGAATAATCTGATGCCTCTTTGAAAAATGTTACTTAAAAAGAACGAGGTTTAACTTGGTGGTCCCAACGGGATTCGAACCCGTGTTACCGACGTGAGAGGCCGGTGTCCTAGGCCACTAGACGATGGGACCTCAATCGCCCAAACCCCATAACCAAATTCTCAAATCCTTAATAAATCCCAATCACCAATGATTAAATGACCCAAAATATCAACCTATTTCATGCCTGAAATCTTCGCTCATTGCTTTTAGGTGATTATTGGGTGTTGGGTTGTCGGTTTTGGGTTACGGAATTTCCAAGTTCAAATTAACTCACAACCCCACAAAAATCAAGAAAAATTGAAAACGACCCAACTTTTTCTTATAATCCCTTTGGAGAAAAAGCTGTATGATTCCTATCCGGGATGCTATTCGTTCAAGAAACTTTCCTGTGGTCAATGGGTTGATTATTGTGACGAATGTCATCGTCTTTTTTTGGGAACTTCTTCAGGGCCCCCATTTAAAAGAAGCCCTTTTTCTTTATGGAATCGTTCCTTTAAGATATTCGGATCCAGAAATCGCCATCCAATTTACACGGGTGGAGCAATGGCTTCCTTTTTTGACCTCCATGTTTCTTCATGGAGGGTTCCTCCATATCCTTGGGAACATGTGGTTTCTCTATATCTTTGGAGACAATATTGAAGATAGACTCGGTCATTTTCGTTACCTTTTCTTTTACCTTCTTTGCGGGGTTGCTGCGGGGTTAGTTCATCTCTTTACCAATTGGGGGTCAAATATACCCACCATTGGAGCCAGTGGAGCCATCTCCGGAGTGATGGGGGCTTACCTTCTTCTTTATCCTCATTCCAAAATATTGACGTTAATCCCCATCTTCTTCTTCTTTCAATTCGTGGAGATCCCTGCTTTTATCTTCTTGGGCTATTGGCTTTTAATCCAACTTTTTTCTGCAAGCCTCACCCCGAAAAATGTTGGGGGGATTGCCTTCTGGGCCCATATCGGTGGTTTTGTCGCAGGCCTCCTCTTTGTCAAACTCTTTGATTGGGTTCCAAGAATAGGCCTGGACACAGGACTCCGTCACTACACGGAAAGAAAGAAAACGCCTCGCCTTCAAACCATCCTTCCACAACTTCTCCCGGAGGAATTGGATCTTTATGGAATTCTAAGGCTTACCCCCAAGGAAGCCTTCCACGGAACGCGAAAACTTATCGCCATTCCTCAAGGATTAAAAAAGAGAAATATTATTGTGACCGTTCCTCCGATGGTCGAAGAGGGAACTCGTCTGCGATTGAAAGGGTTGGGTCGAACAGATGAGGATGGAAATCGGGGGGATCTATATCTGGAGATCAGAATCTTGGATTAAAAGAAGTCAAAAATCCTTCCCCTTTTCTTCCCCCGCCATCCTGATTCTTTTAGGGCCAGCCAACCAGATGTTAAAGCAAGAAAAGAAAGCACAAAGGATGGCGATGATAAAAACAGGAAGATAGCTTCCAAACCTATCATGGAGGAAACCTGCAAACCATGTTCCAAATGCCCCTCCTATTCCTATGAAGAGGACGTGAAGTCCAAAGATCCCTCCATAACCTCTCCCTTCGAAAAAATCGGCGGTGATGAGGGGAGGAAGTGCGGCATGAACCGCATATCCCATTCCAAAGAAAAAAGCATAGAGGTAAGGAAGGGAGGGTAAAGAGAAATACCCGAAAAGAATGAGCCATAGAATTCCAAGGATCGTGCAGGTGATTCCCATCGTATAGGTAATCTCTCTTCCAATCCTATCCGACAGGGTCCCCCAGAGTATCTTCCCCCCAAGGCTTACAATCCCAATCATTCCTACGATATAGGAAGCCAAAAGGGGCTCTAAACCGCAATCAACAAAAAAAGCCACTTGATGGGTGAATAGGGCTTGGGTAATGAGATTGGCTAAAAAGAAGGAGAAACCAAGGAGCCAAAAGACTCTCGTCCTGATAGCCTCTCCCACCGTCCACGAATGCAGGGACCATTTTTTATAGGTCTTTGAAAGGTCCTTCTCAGTCTTATGAGGAACTCCTCCCCCGGATCTTTTGGAAAGATGAGGTGGGGGATCCCTGAGAAGGACAAGGGCCATGGAAATCACAATGAGAAGAATAAAAATGGCCATGATCCTATAGGCGACTCGCCATCCATATCGAAGGATGAGGTATTGAGCAGAAGGAACGCATAGGAGAATTCCTATCCCCACCCCTGCTGAAATAATTCCTATGGCCAGTCCCCTCTTCTCCTTAAACCAATTCTGAACAATGACCACATTAGGTAACCACCCCGTTGCACCCAACCCTATAGCGGTGATAAAACTGAAGAATAAATAGAATTGCCACCACGTTTGGGTTAGGCTCGACAGGAAAAGTCCCACCCCTAAAAGGATTATTCCTCCTATCATGACCCTTTTAGGTTGGGTAGAAGAAACCATCTTTCCAATAAAGGGGGCTGTTAGACTATTGACAATCATAAACAGGGAGAAGGCGCCTGCCCCGGTGGCCCGACTCCAGCTGAATTCCTTCAATAAAGCGACAAAAAAGACAGAAAAGGAGTAATAGATTCCATAGACCAATGCGAGCGTAACGAAGCTGAATCCAACGATAAACCAACCCGACCGTGTAGAGGAGTGCTTGTCCATGGGAATCTATTTATCTCCTATTTAAGAAATTATTGAAGAGAAATCAAATCCATATCGAGTTGAAATCGCCCTATAAACTTGTTAACTTTATTCCAGTCAATGATGGGGTGGAATTAAAGGAAGTGTCTTTATTTAAAATGAGAGGAAGATCATAGAAGATGGAGGCTGATCGAAAGAAAAAAGACGCAATCTCCCTTTTCTTTGAACCTCGGAGTATCGGGGTGGTTGGATCCCTGAGGGAAGGATATTTCGGGGGCTATGTGGTAATCAAAACCTTATTAAACTCAGGCTTTTCAGGAAAAATTTTTCCTATCAATCCCTCCTACCAAGAGGTCCTTGGGCTAAAAGTTTATCCTTCGGTTAAAGAAATTCAGGAGGAGATTGATTTAATTCTCATCATGGTCAATCGACGTTCTGTTCTCAATATCCTCAGAGAATGCGCTATGAAGGGAATCCGCTCGGTGATCATTGTTGCGGATGGTTTTGCGGAAAGGGATGAGGAGGGAGCAAGGCTTCAAAATGAAATTGTAAAAATGGCCCAAGAGGCGGGCATCCGAATTCTTGGACCCAATACAGCCGGCGTGGTCAATACCGCCAATGGGTTGATGCCCAATCCCTATGAAGCCGGGTATTCCAAGATAAAACCAGGGGCCGTTGCTGTCTGTGCCCAAACTGGCATGATCAATCCTCAAGCCTTTCCTTATTCAGACCTCCATTATGGAGTGAGCAAAATATGTGATTACGGGAACAAATGTGATGTGGATGAATGTGACCTCCTGGAATACCTTGAACAGGATCCCTCGACCAGAGTCATTACCATGTACCTGGAAAGTATCCAAGATGGTCAAAGGTTCTTAAAAATTGCAAAGAGGGTGACTCCCCAAAAACCTGTCCTCATTTTAAAATCTGGGCGGACCAAAGAAGGGGCAAGAGTCTCCGCCTCTCATACAGGGGCCCTGGCAATGAAGGATTCGGTCTTCACTGCTGCCTGCAAACAGGCAGGGGTGATTCGATTGGAAAAGTTTCAAGAGCTCTTTGAGTTGCCTAAGATATTTTCGCTCCAACCCTTGCCCAAAGGGAACCGGTTGGGGATCGTCTCCTTTACAGGAGGAGTAGGAGTCTTGGCCGTCGATGAAGGGGTAAGGTATGGGCTTTCTCTTTCAAGGTTATCCCCAAAAATAATGAAGAGGTTAAACGAAATCTTTCCAGGCCTTGGAAAAACGATTGTAGACCTTGGCCCTCCCATGGCCGTAGATAATTACATGAGCATCTATGCCGATGTGTTGAAAACAGTACTTCTGGATCGCCGAATCGACTCCATCCTGAATATCATCTGGACAAGTCCGCATGAAGAATTTGTTCAAGAGTATCTCAATTTCTACAGGAAATGGAAAGGATATCCGTCCAAAACCATCGCCACCTGGGTCTATGGGCCAAACCTCCGCCTTATCCATCAATTATCAACCGGTCTGGAGGATTTGGGTTTTCCGGTATTTTCGGACATCGATATGGCAGTCAAAGCCTTGGGCCTATCCTACCAGTACTCCATCAAGAAGGGAGAAGAAAAATGAAAAAATTCTCAATCCTCCGTAAGGTCAGAGAGGAGGGAAGATCTCTCCTCACTGAATTCGAAGCAAAAGAAATCTTGAGAGAAGTGGGCATCCCTGTTGTAGAGACTCGATTGGCCAGGACAAAAACCGAAGCCGTTTCAATGAGTCGAAGGATGGGATTCCCTGTGGCCATTAAAATAGCCTCTCCTGATATCCTCCACAAGAGTGACTCGGGAGGGGTAAGATTGGGATTGAATAATTCAGAAGAGGTCAAAAGGGGCTATGACGAGATGATGAGGGGAATCCGCCGGAGATATCCTAAGGCTTACCTTCAAGGAGTTACCGTTCAAAAGATGGCTCGGCCAGGCATAGAATTGATTGTCGGAGTGAGTAAAGATCCCCAATTTGGTCCAGTGATCATGTTTGGGTTGGGAGGGATCTTTGTCGAGGTCCTCAAAGATGTCTCTTTTAGAATTATTCCCATTGAGCGAAGGGATGCTCAGGAGATGATTCGAGAAATTAAAGGATACCCCTTACTTCAAGGGATTCGGGGAAGAGAAGGGGTAAAGATCTCAGAGTTGGTCAATCTCCTGCTCAAGGTGTCCAAATTCGTGGAACAGAACCCGGAGATCGAAGAATTGGATTTAAATCCTCTCTTGGCTTATCCAGATGGCGTCTTGGCCGTAGACGCGAGGATCGCTTTGGCTCAATGAGAAAGAATCGGAGATAGGAGATTTTTAATCTTTTACAATGAACTGCCCAAGAAAGGAATCCACTTGATCCAGCAAAGACTTCCACACCAATTGAATGCCACTCAGCAGACCATTCGCTCGGCCTTTTAATCCCCTTTTTCCCCCCTCTTGTAGTATTCCGAAACCAAAGGGATCAATCTCTCGATCCGGTGACTGAGTGTCATCTCTCCTTCCTTCTTTAAATATCTTGAAATGGCGTCAAGAAAAACCTGAACTGTGGCAGGAGGACAATGGAGCTTTACCGGGGGGATCTCTCCCAGTTGGTTTTCGATGAGGTGAATAAGCCGTTGAATCACCTCTTCATCGCTTCCTGAGAGCAATTGAGAAATCGCTTTTCCTTTGATCTGTTGAGTAAATACTGAAGCAGAGGCAATGGTCACGGCACAACCAAAGGATAAAAATTTAGCGTCCTCAATCACCCCATCTTTTATCTTTAGGAAGAGCTTCGTCGTATCCCCACATATGGGGTTGTTGATGCTTCCGAAACCATCTGGCTTTTCAATCTCTCCAACATTTTGGGGGTGATAAAAATGTTCCTTGATCTGTTGGGAAAGTTCCATCCATCATCCCTCCTGAAAACAATTCTATTTTAGAAAATTTAAATAAAAACGCAAGGTTTTTAATAGGAGGAAACCCCTTAAGAATTTTCTTAAAATAGGAATTTAAAATTCCACTGGCCTCGCGCTGGATTAAGAGAGAATCCCTAAGAGAGCATGGATCGAAGCAGAAATAAGTAGGAGGATTCCACTTTTTCTATGGGTTCGAAACGATACTTTGAACCACCGCATTCCAGTGCTGAGTTGAAAAAGGATTAATAAAAAATTGAATAGACCGAGAATAAGGATAATGGGGATGTCTCCTACCATTTTTTCTCCCTCCTACTCTTTCACTAAAACTTTGGCGACAGCAGGTCCTGCACTTCCATGGAGGTTACAGTAAGCCTCTGCTCTTATTTCAATCTCCTCATTGACGATGTATTTTATCTCTTTGGTAAAGGTTCCCCCTTCAGGCCGATTGCCTGAGGTATAATCCCATCTTGCCACTTCCTTCCCATTGATGATGATCTGGACCCATTTTGTATAGTGGAGAAAATTATTCCCTTTATGGGTTACTGTGACCCGAATGGTGATCTCAGAACCTTTTGGCACACTGGGTGGGACTTCGATGGAGACCGCAGACTTGTTCGCAAGTGAAACCCCTCCATTCAAAAGGACAAATACCACAAGCCCTATCCCAAACAGGCTAACCGTTTTTTTATTCATATCCACCTCCATATTTCAATTTTATATAAATTCAATATAACATGGCCCCAGAAATCTCTCAATTCTTTTAGGTTGAGTGCTTATTCCTTCCCGTAATGAGATTTAAAGAGGGCAAAACTCTATAGGGGTCTCCATCTATTGAAAGAAGGAAAGGGTTATGGTAAAAAATAAAAGAGGAAAAACATGCCCGCTTCTGAAAAACCCTCTTCTAAAGACTTCATTCGGGAAATCATCGATGAAGATTTGAAGACAAAAAAATATGGGGGTCGTGTGGCCACACGTTTTCCTCCTGAACCCAACGGCTATCTCCATATCGGCCATGCAAAATCGATCTGTCTCAATTTTGGAATCGCCTCTCAGTATCAGGGAACTTGCAATCTCCGAATGGATGATACGGATCCGAGTGGTGAATCCCTTGAATACGTCAATTCGATTATTGAAGACGTCCATTGGTTAGGATTCGACTGGGGAGACAGACTCTTCTTTGCCTCGGATTATTTTGAGCAACTTTACCAGTATGCCATTCAGTTGATCAAGAAGGGCAAGGCTTATGTGTGTAGTCTAAGTCCAGAAGAAATAAGGGACACTCGGGGGACCTTAAAGGAACCAGGGAAAGAAAGCCCTTATCGAAATCGCTCTGTCGAGGAGAACCTTGATCTGTTCAAACGGATGAAGATGGGGGAATTTGAGGAAGGGACCCATGTCCTCCGTGCCAAAATCGATATGTCCTCTCCCAACCTCCTGATGCGAGACCCTGTGCTTTATCGAATCAAGCGAGTCCCCCACTACCGCACAGGGTACCAATGGTGTATCTATCCCATGTATGACTTTGCCCACTGTCTCTCTGACTCTATTGAGAAGATCACCCATTCCATCTGTACTCTGGAATTTGAAAACAACCGTCCCCTTTATGACTGGATTCTTGATCAACTGGATGTGTATTGGCACCCC
>FWPV01000730.1_pt1 | contig 99608 bp, 108 predicted proteins | sample 2228371 | NCBI WGS metagenome assembly FWPV01 (sample SAMEA103939776, study PRJEB20133) | metagenome
TGTTCGACTCGGCGGAGAACGCGGAGGATGCGGTGAACGCCACGCTGGCCTTCCCCGGCGTGGTCGGCGTGAAGATATTCCATGCCGACGGACACATGCTGCTATCACGCGGCGACAACGATCCCAAGCGCTTCCCGATTCAGTCATCGCACGGCGGCAACCTGCACGCCGCCACGATGCTCGATGTCGAAAACGCCAGGATATGGCTGTTCACCGCCCCGGTCTATTCGCAGCCGTTCTCTGAGACTCCGTTCGGCGAGCCTGCAACCCCGGAGTTGCTCGGGCGCGTCAGCGTCGCGATGAGCAAGGCGGCGATGAACCGGCTGACGACGGACATCTTCGTCACCAACCTGGCCACCTCGCTGTCCTTCGCACTGCTGTTCATGCTGCTGATCCGTTATCTGTCCCGCAACATGGCGCGACCGCTCGACGAACTGTCCGGCAGCATGGCGCGCGCGCAGCGTGGCGAGTCTCGAGTGCGCGCGCAGCCGGGCGGCCCCCGGGACATCGCCGCGATGGCCTACGCCTTCAACGACATGATGGCGGTTCAGGAAAAGCGGGAAGACGCCTTGCGCGCCAGCGAGGAGAAATACCGGACACTGGTGGAGAGCGCGCTCAGCATCGTCCTGCGCTGGGACACCCAGGGCCGCATCGTGTATATCAACAGTTATGCCGAGAACCTGTTCGGATACCAGCCCGACGAACTGGTCGGCAAGCACATCGTGGGCACCATCGTGCCGAAGACGGAAAGCACCTCGCGGAACCTGTCGGGACTGATGGACGATATTCTCGCGCACCCGGAAAAATACCGGCTGAACATCAACGAGAACGTCACCAAGGACGGCAAACGCCTGTGGGTGATGTGGACGAACCGCCCGATATTCGACGATGCCGGGAAAATGATCGAGGTGCTGAGCATAGGCAACGACATCACCGAACGCAAACATGCCGAAGATGCGCTCACGGAATCCATGCGCCAACTGGAGGAAAAGGAACTGGCCAAGTCCCGGTTCCTCGCTGCGGCAGGGCACGACTTGCGGCAGCCGCTGGCTGCGGCGAACCTGTTCATCGACACCCTGAAGCTGACCGCACCGACCGCGCAGCAAAGCGGGATCATCCAGCAACTGGACCAGGCGATGTCCACGTTCAACGGCCTGCTGGACACCCTGCTGCATGTCTCGAAACTGGATGCGGGCGTGATCAAGCCCGAGCTGACCGCGATAGACGTAGCCGAAATATTCGGCTGGCTGGAACAGAATTTCGCCGCGCTGACGGCCGAGAAACGGATCGACTTCCGCCTGCGCATGCCGGCCGGGGAAAGACTGACCATCCACAGCGACCTCGGCCTGGTCAACTCGGTGCTGATGAACCTGGTTTCCAACGCGATCAAGTTCACCTCGGACAGTCCCATCCTGGTCACCGCCAGGCGGCGCGGGAATCAGGCGCTGTTCCAGGTGTGGGATACCGGCACCGGCATACCGGAAGAATGCATCGCGCATATCTTCGACGAGTTCTACCAGATCGGCAACTCGCAACGCGACCGCACCCGCGGATTGGGCCTGGGGCTGTCCATCGTCAAGCGCGCACTGGCGCTGCTGCACAGCGGGATCGCCTGCCGCTCCCAGCTAGGCCGCGGCTCGGTCTTCGCATTCAGCCTGCCGCTGGATGCTGCCTCGACCAGGATTCCGCAGCAGGCCGTCGACGCTCCGCATGAGCCGGGCGACAGATCGTTCGTGCAGGGCAGGCGTTTCCTCGTGCTGGACGACGACATGTTGGTCGCCCAGGCCATGGTTTCGTTGCTGGAAGGAATGGGCGGCAAGGTGGCTTGCTTCCACAGTGCGGAAGACGCCCTGCGCCATCCCGGCCTCGATGAGACCGATTATTTCATCGTCGACTACATGCTGGGAGGGTCGCTCAACGGCATCCAGTTCCTGAACCGGGTACGACAGGAATTGGGGCGGCCCATCCATGCGGTGCTGATGACGGGAGACACCTCGGCCGCATTCATCCGGGAGGCCGCGAACTGCGACTGGCCGGCGCTGCACAAGCCGGTCAACCTGCTCAGGCTGAAATCCGCGCTGGCCGCGCAGTCGCCGAACTGTCCGCTCCCCTGAGTCCTGCCGGTCAGTCCTGACGTCCGCGCAACTCGACGCGCTTGAGATAGGCTTCGCGCGCGATCTGTACGTCTTCGAGGAACCAGGGCAGCTCCTTTAACAGCAGCGCCTGCGGGCCGTCCACCAGCGCCTTCGGCGGCGCGGGATGGAAATCCACCAGCACCATGTTCGCGCCCGCCATCACGCCCTGCGCGGTCACATGCATCACATCGAGAATGCCGTCGGGCGCGGCGGCGCGCGTGCCGACCGAGTGCGACGGGTCGATGCACACCGGCATGCGCGTCAGGCGCTTGACCACGGGCACATGGGCAAAATCGACGAAGTTGCGGTGCGGATCGCCCATGTTGGTCTTCATCCCGCGCAGGCCGAAGATCACCTTGCGGTTGCCCTCGGAGGCCAGGTATTCCGCCGCGTTCAGCGACTCGTCCAGCGTGATGCCGAAGCCGCGCTTCAGAAGGATGGGCATTTCCGTCTGGCGGCCGACGATCTTCAGCAGCTCGAAGTTCTGCGTGTTGCGCGTGCCGATCTGCAGCATCACGCCGGTAGGATTGCCGGTCTGGTGCAACGTTTCCCGTATCTCGTCGAGGTGCGACTCGTGGGTGATCTCCATCGCGATCACCTTGATGCCGTGCTTGCCCGCGAGCTCGAACACATAAGGCAAGCAGGCCTTGCCATGGCCCTGAAACGCATAGGGGCTGGTGCGCGGCTTGTACGCGCCCATGCGCGTGCACACCTGGCCCGCGTCACGCACCGCCTTCATCATGGTCTCGACGTGCTCGCGGTTGTCCACCGCGCACAGTCCCGCGAATACGTGCAGCGTGTCCTGGCCGAAACGCACGCCGTTGTAGTCGAAATGCGTCGGCCGCTGCTCGTCCCTGTGCCGCCCGAGGATGCGGTACTCCTCCGACACCCGCACCACGCGCTCGACGCCGGGCAGGCTCTGCATGTCCTCGATATCCAGCGCCTTGGTGTTGCCGATCAGGTATATCTCGGTCAGCGTCTGCTCGCTGCCGCGCTCGACATGCACGCGCGTCCGTATGCCCTCCAGCGTCGCGAGGTGCGCCAGCAACTGGCGGTATTCCGGCGACTGTTCGCCGGTATTCGGTGAGAGGATCAGGATCATGTTATGCCTTTAGATATTGTTAGACTGCAGGTCGGGTCAGGCCGCAGGCCGTAACCCGACCTACGCAACTGTCATTCATTTGTGCAGCAAGATGCCGCGTTGCGCCGCCCACCCCGCCAGCGGGTCACGCGCGAAGCCGCTCTTGGCGAACTGCTGCCAGCGGCCGATCACGTAGCACAGCAGCAGGTTGGCATGTGCGCCCACATCGACCGCATCACCCATCTCGCCCTGGGGCGCGGCGATGCGCAGCGACTGCTTCAGCGTGGCTTCGATGCGGTCCAGCAACTGGTTGATGCGGGCCTGCAGGCGCTCGTTCTCGTTGACCAGCGCGTCGCCGGTCAGCACCCGCGTCATGCCGCGGTTCTTCTGCGCGAAACCCAGCAGCATGGAGACGATGGCATCGGCCTGCTGCAAGCCGCTCTTTTCTTCCTGGGTGATCTTGTTGATCAGGCCGAACACGGTCTGCTCGATGAACTCGATCAGGCCTTCGAACATCTGCGCCTTGCTGGCGAAGTGGCGGTACAGCGCTGCTTCGGACAACTCCAACTTCGCGGCGAGTGCCGCGGTGGTGATCTTCTCGCCCCTGGGCTGCTCCAGCATCTGCGCCACGGCTTGCAGTATCTGCAACTTCCTCTCGCCCGGTTTGGCCGCCATCACGTCCTCCTCAATTCAGCCGCGCCATCGCGCGCGGCAGTTCCATCACGCTCTTCAGTTTCACGTCCACGCAGGCGGGCTGGCGCGTCTCGGCGCTCACCCACACGGTGCGCATCCCCAGCCGCTTCGCGGCTCGCAGATTTTCGAGGCTGTCCTCCACCATCACGCACTGCGACGCCTTGAGCCTGTGACGGCGAAGCAGGCGCATGAAGCCGAAGCTGTCCGGCTTGGGGCGGAAACGGGCCTGCTCCACCGCCATCACGTCGTCGAACAATCCATCGATGCGCAACAGCTTCAGCACCGCCAGCGCATACGCCTGCGGCGCGTTGGAGAACACCAGCTTCCGGCCCGGCAGTCCGTTCAGCATATGGCGCAGGCGCGGCTCGCGCAGCACCATGCGGTCGAGTTCCGGGAACTGGTGGGTATGCCACAGGAAGTGCTCCGGCCTGGTGCCGTGGTGTCGCATCAGGCCGGAGAGCGTCGCGCCGTAGCGCTGCCAGTAGTGCACGCGCAGCGCGTTCGCAGCATCCTCGTCCAGTTGCAGATGCTGCTGCAGATAGGCCGTCATGCTGCGGTTGATGTGCGGAAAGATATGCGGCGTCGCGTTATGCAGGGTGTTGTCGAGGTCGAACACCCACACCGGACTCATCGCTATTTGCTCTTGATCAACGTGCCGACGCCTTCGTCGGTCAGGATTTCCAGCAGCAGCGCATGCTCGACGCGGCCGTCGATGATGTGCACCGAACGCACGCCGCTGCGCGCGGCATCCAGCGCCGAGCCGATCTTGGGCAGCATGCCGCCGGACAGCGTGCCGTCCGCGACCAGGTTGTCGATGTCCTTCGGCGTCAGGCCGGACAGCAGGTTGCCTTCCTTGTCCAGCACGCCCGGGGTGTTGGTCAGCAGCACCAGCTTCTCGGCGTTCAGCACCTCGGCCAGCTTGCCGGCGACCACGTCGGCGTTGATGTTCAGCGTCTCGCCGTCGGGCGCAACGCCGATCGGCGCGATCACCGGGATGAAGTCGCCCGAATCTAGGAATGTGATGATGGACGGGTCGATGCGGCTGATCTCGCCGACCAGGCCGATGTCCAGCTTCTTGCCCGGCTCGTCCTTGCTGTCCAGCATCATCTTGTCGGCGCGGATGAAGGCGCCGTCCTGCCCGGTCAGGCCGACCGCCTTGCCGCCGTGCCGGTTGATCAGGTTGACGATGTCCTTGTTGACCTTGCCCAGCACCATTTCGACCACGTCCATGGTCTCCTCGTCGGTGACGCGCATACCCTGGATGAAGGTGCCCTGCTTGCCGACGCGGTTGAGCAGGTCGTTGATCTGCGGTCCGCCGCCGTGCACCACCACCGGATTCATGCCCACCAGCTTGAGCAGCACCACGTCGCGCGCGAAGCTCTCCTGCAGCGCAGGCTCGGTCATCGCGTTGCCGCCGTATTTCACCACGATGGTCTTGTCGAAGAAGCGCTGAATATAGGGCATCGCCTCGGACAGCGTGCGGGCTTTCTTGTCGGCGGCGGAGGCGGTGAGAGACATGGTCTTTCCTGGAAAATTTGGGATTAAGGGGAACAGGCGCCGTCAGGCGGAATTCGTTGCGAATTTTACACCAGAAAGCAAACAGGCGGCACGAGCCGCCTGTCATGGTGGATGGGCCCGTCACCCCCCGGTTTCAGTGATGGCCGTGGTGCATGTGGGCATCGTCCTGCGGCTTCGCCCGGGCTTCGGTCAGCGGCCTGATTTCGGCCTTGACCGCGACCTTGACGACGCGCTTGTCCGCAAGCCGGACGCTCAGCGTCAGCGGCACTGCGTCGCCCGCCTTCAACGGAGCCTTCAGGCCGATCAGCATCAGGTGGTAGCCGCTCTCGCCGAGGCCGACGCGCTTGCCGGCCGGCAGGGAGATTTCCTTGACCTCGCGCATTTTCATCACGCCGCCCTCGTGCGTCATGCTGTGCAACTCCGACGTTTTGCATGCCGGGCTGGAAACGCCGATCAGCGTCGCGGCCTTTTCGCTGGTGATGGACAGATCCACCATCGCGGCATCCTGACCGGGCGCGGTGGCGCGCGACCATGCGGCTTCCGCCGAGACTTCGGCAGCATGAACATTGACGCCCAGCAGCAGCGCCGCCAACAACCCACCCAAACGATAAAAACTGGTCATGATGTCTTCCGTCGATAAGATTCAGGACGCGGATTATACGTCCCCGCCGGGGACTGATGCACGAAAGCCGGAAGATCGTATGGCCCGCCGCTTTCCGGCTGGCAAAGGGGGGAGGAGATGCTGCATGCGGAACGCTGTATACGATACTGTCCGGCAAGCCATACGATCCATCGGCAGAAAGGATTATTCGACAGAAGCCCGCATCATGGAATGCGGCATTTTGCCGCACCCGGTCCAAGCGGCTACCCGGTAAAATCGCACCCCATGAATTCCTCCCCCTTCGCTGCCCAGACCGGACACAGCCATTTGCGCCGCCTGCTGTGGCTGCGCGCCATCGCCATCGTCGCCCAGGGGGCTGCGCTGACGCTGGCCTACCGCGTCCTCGGGATGGAGCTGGAGTGGCCGCCGATGATCGCCACGGTCGCGGCGCTGACTGCGCTGAACCTGCTGACCTGGCTGCGTTTGCGCAACAGCCGGCCGGTATCCAACGCGGAACTGTTCGCGCAGCTCAGCGCCGATGTGCTTGCGCTGTCGGCGCTGCTCTACTACGGCGGCGGCTCGACCAATCCGTTCATCTCGCTGTTCCTGCTGCCGCTGGTGATCGCCGCCGCAACCCTGCCGCACGGCTACACCTGGGCGATGACCGCGCTGACCACCGGCAGCTACACCCTGCTGATGAAATACTACGTGCCGCTGCCGATGCCCCACGACATGGGCGGCGACATGTCCGGGATGGATCATGCGGGCATGGACCATTCGGCCCACGACATGGGGGCGATGGACATGGCCACGGCGCCGCAGGACAGCATCTTCGACCTGCATGTGTTCGGCATGTGGCTGGGCTTCGTGATCAGCGCGGTGGTGGTCGCGTGGTTCGTCGTGAAGATGGCGCACGCGGTGCGCGAACGCGACGCCGCGCTGGCCAGGGTGCGCGAAGAGACGCTGCGCAATGAGCGCATCGTCGCGCTGGGCACTCAGGCCGCAGGCGCGGCGCACGAACTCGGCACGCCGCTGGCCACGCTGGCGGTGGTGATCGGCGAACTGAAACACGACCCGGACATGCAGCCGGAATGGCGCGACAGCCTGGACACCCTGGACGGGCAGGTGCGGGCCTGCAAGCGCATCCTCGACAAGCTGCTCGCCCACGCCCAGGACGGAGAGACGCGGCAATCGCTGGAGCAGTTCCTCGCCGAGACGCTGGACGAATGGCAGTTGCTGCGGCCCACGGTGAATTACCGCCATCGCAACTCCGGCGCCCTGCCCGCGCCGGAGTTGCGCATCGACCCCGCCCTGCGCGCGGCGCTGCTCAACCTGCTCAACAACGCAGCCGATGCCTCGCCGGACGAGATCGACATCGAGACCGACTGGAATGCCGACGATTTCACGCTGACCATCCACGACCATGGCAGCGGACTCACGCCGGAGGCCGCCGAACGCGCCGGCGCGGCTTTCTTCACCACCAAGGAGGAAGGTCGCGGGCTGGGGCTGTTCCTCGCCAACGCCACCATCGAGCGGATGGGCGGCAAGGTGCGATTGTTCAACCGCGAGGGCGGCGGCGCGACCACCGAAATCACGCTGCCGCTGAACACATGAACGACGCGATCAACGAACGGGCCTCGCTGCTGCTGGTGGACGACGACCCCACCTTCTGCCGGGTGCTGTCCGCCGCGCTGGAGAAGCGGGGCTTCCATGTCTGCACCGCACACAGCGTGGAACAGGCCATTCCGCTGGCACAGGCCAACCCGCCGGAATACGCCGTGGTGGACCTGAAGATGGAGGGCGCGCCCGGGCTCGTGCTGGTCAAGGCGCTGCACGAACTCGACCCGAACACGCGCATCGTGATGCTGACCGGCTACGCCAGCATCGCCACCGCCGTCGAGGCGATCAAGCTGGGCGCGACCCAGTACCTTGCCAAACCGGCCAACGCCGACGAAATCGTCGCCGCATTCAGCCACGCCGCGGACGAGAATACGCAACCCAAGGCCCAGCCCACGCTGATCGGCAATCTGGAATGGGAGCATATCCAGCGCGTGCTGCACGAACACGACGGCAACATCTCGGCCACCGCAAGGGCGCTCAACATGCACCGCCGCACGCTGCAGCGCAAGCTGGGGAAACCGCCCTCCCGCACCGACCAGAACTAGTCCGGCGGCACTAACCCTCGCAGATTTCCCGAAACTTTCGTATAGTTCCGGCCTCGCGGCCAGTCGGCCGCAACCTCCATCGCAACACGCTGGCAATATCCGATGACCGACCAGAACACCCGCACCAGGCTCAAGAATGCCCTGGCGAATCTCGAATCCCTGCCCGCGATGCCCAGCATCGCGCAGAAGCTGCTCGCCCTCCCGCTCAACACCGACGAAGGCGAAACGGAGTTGCTCAAGCTGATCGGGCAGGATCCGCAGATTTCCGCCAAGCTGGTCGGGCTGGCCAACTCGCCCATCATGGGCGTGACGCGCAAGGTGGCCGCCGTGCACGACGCGGCGCTGCTGCTCGGCCTGACGCGGGTCAAGTCGGTCGCCATCGGCATCGCCTCGATGTCCGATTTCGCCAGGCTGCCCGCAGGCCGCGACTTCAAACCACAGGACCTGTGGCTGCACTGCATGACCATCGCGGTGGTGATGCGCACCATCGCCGCCGCCATGCCCTTCCGCCTCCGCCCGCCGGAAGACCAGATCTTCCTTGCCGGCCTGCTGCACGACATCGGCTTCATGGCGCTGCATTACCTCGACCATGACCTGAGCAACGAATTGCACCACCAGATCCACCTCCAGCCCGGGCGCCCGGTGCTGGAAATCGAACTGGAAACGCTGGGAATCACGCATTGCTATATCGGATCGCAAATCGCGCGGCACTGGAACCTGCCTGCGGAAATATCCGCGGTACTGGGCTACCACCACCCCCCCTATGTGGACGAGATGCCGGAAAAGAACCTGCTGGTGAGATTGGTCAGCATCGCCGAAAAAATCCTGCCGGATTTCGGCATCGCCGAGCACAGCGGCGGCGAAGTCATGGATTTTGAGTGGATGGAACTGGGCATAGACCCCGCGGAAGCGGAGGAAATCTGCGTGCAGGCCAACGAGCTTGCGGTGCAGACCGCCCAAATAGCCGGAATTTAGCTCCCGGCGCCAGCCGGTTTCAGCCTGCCTGTATCTGCCTGTTGATGCCGGTCAGCGCCTGGATGATGGCGCGCAGCGCCTGATTGTACTCATTGCGGAATATCTCCCGCGCGGCCGCTCGATCTCCGGCCTTGAGCCTTTCGACGATCAGCCCGCCGAACTGGTGGAACTGCCGGTGCGCCTCCTTCAATTGCTCGAACTCCGGCATGTCCCGGAACGGTTCCAGTTCGGCGCCGTTGATCCAGCAGCCCAGCTGGCAGAATCCGCTTTGCCCGACCAGAACGTGCTCCAGCGGCTCCCGGATGTTGCCCTCGATGTGGTGCCCCAGGCGCGCCTTCCACAGGATATGCGCCTCGGCGGCGCCCAGCAGGTTGAGTTCCTTGCGCAGCGCGCGCCCCTCGTCCAACCCGAAAAAACCCTTTACTCCTGCCAGCAGAGCCATGGCATCCTCCATTCGTAGACATTGGCGCATTTATATCCCCCCTTTGCCGCGATAACAATATGCCTGAATGCCTATATATTTCGGCCTAGTCGCTTCCCTAGGCACCGGAATCCGCCTGCGCATCCGGCTTAACCGCGCCACGCGCAAGCGACTATAATCCCCCTCCTCCAAAGGACAACCCGCCGACCATGAGAGCCTTCCTGCTATCCGCCTGCCTGCTGCTGCCCGCCGCCGCCCTTGCAGCGCCGTCCCCCGCACCCGCCGCCCCCCAGCTATCCGCCAAGTCGTACCTGCTGTACGACTACGCCAGCAACCAGGTGCTGGTGAACCAGAACGGCGATGCACGCATGGAGCCCGCCTCGCTGACCAAGCTGATGACGGCCTACCTGACCTTCGACGCGCTAAAGCACAAGACCCTGTCGCTCGAACAGGTGCTGACGGTTCCGTCCAGCGCGGTCAGCGCCAAGGGAGGGGAGTCGCGCATGCTGCTCAAGGCCGGGCAGGAAGTCACCGTGGACGAATTGTTGCGCGGCCTGATCGTGCAATCCGGCAACGATGCCGCCATCGTGCTCGCGGTCAACATCGCCGGCAGCGAAGCGGGCTTCGTCGATATGATGAACAAGGAGGCGAAACGCCTGGGCATGAACGACACCCGCTTCAGCAACCCGGTCGGCCTCCCGGATGCGGGGCATTACAGCAGCGCGGCGGATTTGGCGAAACTGACCGCGGCCGTCTTGCGCGACTATCCCCAGCACCAGCATCTGTTCGCGCTGCGCGACTACACCTTCAACAACGTGACGCAGGCCAACCGCAACCGGCTGCTGTGGATGGATCCCTATGTGGACGGCATGAAAACCGGGCACACCGAAACCGCCGGCTACTGCCTGGTCGGCACCGCGAAACGCAACGACCGCCGCCTGATTTCGGTGCTGCTAGGCGCAAGCTCAGACAGCCTGCGCGCGACCGAAAGCCAGAAACTGCTGAACTTCGGCTTCCAGAGTTTCGATCTGGTGCGCCTGTACCGGAAGGATCAGCCGGTTACCCGCCTGCGCATCTGGAAGGGCGTCGAGAGCCAGGTCGACGTCGGCTTCCGCAACGACCTGTACCTGACCGTCCCCAAGGGCAGGCTCGCGCAACTCAAGGCAGCGGTGCAGATCCGCCACCCCATACTCGCGCCCATCGCCGGCGGCCAGCAGCTAGGCGTGCTCAGGCTGACGCTGGCGGGCCAGCCTTATGCGGAATACCCGCTGTACGCGCTGGAAGGCGTTCCGCTGGCCAACGTGCTGTCGCGCGGCTGGGACAGCATCCGGCTGATGTTCGAATGAGGAGAACGGCATGACCATCTACCTGAACGGAGAATTCATGCCCATCGCGGAGGCGAAGGTTTCCGTGCTGGATCGCGGCTTCATCTTCGGCGACGGGGTGTACGAGGTGATACCGGTCTACTCGCGCAAGGCCTTCCGCCTGCCCGAGCACCTGAAACGCCTGCAGCACAGCCTGGACGGCATCAAGCTCCCCAACCCGCACGACGAGACCGGATGGACGCGTATCGTCGAGGAACTGATAGCGCGCAACGAGGGCGAGGATCAGTACCTCTACCTGCACATCACCCGCGGCGTCGCGAAACGCGATCATGCCTTCCCCGTCCCGCCGGTGCTGCCCACGGTGTTCGCAATGAGCAGCCCGCTGCCCTCGCCGCCGCCCGAACTGCTGGCCAGCGGCATCGGCTGCGTCACGGCCGCGGACAACCGCTGGCTGCGCTGCGACATCAAGGCCATCGCGCTGCTGCCCAACGTGCTGCTGCGACAGATGGCCGTCGACGCGGGCTGCGCCGAGACCATCCTGATCCGCGACGATCCGGCGACAGGGAGCGGCTTCCTGACAGAGGGCGCGGCCAGCAATATTTTCGTCGTCAGAAACGGCGCGCTGCTCGCGCCGCCCAAGGACAACCTGATGCTGCCCGGCATCACCTACGACGTGGTGCTGGAAATCGCCGCCGCGAACGACATCCCCTGCGAAGTGCGGCGCGTCATGAAGGAGGAACTTTTCTCCGCGGATGAGCTCTTGCTTACCTCCTCGACCAAGGAGGTGCTGGCGGTCACCCGGATCGACGGCCGCATGGTCGGCGACGGCAAGCCGGGGCCGATGTTCGCCCGGATGCACGCCCTGTACCAGGATTTCAAACACAACGTGATGCGCAAATGAACGAAGCTAAAGAACTGAACCATAGCCTGGTCGAATATCCCTGCGACTTCCCGCTGAAGATATTCGGCCAGCAACAGGCAGGCTTCGCCCAGGCCGTACTGGAAGTCGTCACGAAGCACGACCCCGGTTTCGCCGCCGCGAGCATGGAGATGCGCGCCAGCAAGAACGCGCGCTACGTCAGCCTGACCTGCACCATACGGGCCACCTCGCGCGAACAGCTCGACGCCGTCTACCAGGATCTGTGCGATCACCCCATGGTGGTGATGGTGCTTTGATGGCAAGCAGGAAGTTGGAAGTAGGAAGTGGGGAGAGCGTAGCGAGGGGCAAGGAAGCGCATCCTGCGACACCGGCCATCCACGCTCTGGGGCTGGTCGAATATCAGCCGACCTGGGATGCGATGAAGCGTTTCACCGCCGAACGTACAGGAGAAACGCGCGACGAAATCTGGCTGGTGCAGCATCCGCCAACCTATACCCAAGGTTTGGCGGGCAAACCGGAGCACCTGCTCAACCCGACCGACATCCCCGTCGTGAAAATAGACCGCGGCGGACAGATCACCTACCACGGCCCGGGCCAGATCGTCGCCTATCTGCTGTTGGACATGCGCCGCTGGAAGCTCGGCGTGCGCGAACTGGTGCGGCTGATGGAACAAGCCGTAATCGACCTGCTCGCCGGATACGGCATCGCCGCGCACAGCCGCGAGGATGCGCCGGGCGTATATGTCGATGGCGCCAAGATCGCTTCGCTCGGCCTGAAGATCAAAAACGGCTGCTGCTATCACGGCCTCGCCTTCAACGTGGACATGGACCTCGCGCCGTTTGCCAACATCAACCCCTGCGGGTACACGGGGCTGCGCGTCACCCAGGCCTGCGAACTCGGCGTCACGGCTCCTCTGAACGAGTTGCAGGCGGAACTGGCGCAGAATCTGGTGCACGGCCTGCAGCGACACCTCGCACTCAAACAGAATGTTCAGCCCTGACTGCCCGGGCCCGCATGGGATCGCCCGGCGGCATCGCGGATGAAGCGCGCGGCGATGATGCCGTTCACCGCACCGAACACCAGCGCTGCGGCGGCGAATACCGGAATCAGCCAGGCGATGCCGGCATGCGGAATCAGCCATACATACACCACCGCCATCTGCCCGGCGATATGCGCGAACGCCGCGTAGATGCTATGGCTGACCGGCCCGAACCAGCGCGACGGAAGGTATTGTGCGGCGGCGAGAACGGCCAGGCTGAGCAATGCGCCGGACAGGCTGAGGAAGAACCCGGGAGCCAGGAAGTTGCCGAACAGCAGGCTGCCCGCCACCACGCGCAACAGCGTCACCCAGGCGGCGGCGCGCCAGCCATAGCGCGCAAGCACGATCAGCGTGACGATGTTGGCCAGCCCCGGCTTGACGCCCGGCAGCGGCGACGGGATCGCGCTCTCCAGCACCGTCAGCCCCAGCGCCACCGCCGCCATGCGCGCGATGTGGTGGTCTTCGGCAGTCGAGGCAAGCTGAATCGATGTGCCGGGTGAGTGGCGAGTGGTAAGTGGTGGGTCGATAGTGGACAGCGCCGGTTTCAGCATCTGCCCAGTTTCTCGCCCCTGATTCTTACTTCCCACTCCCCACTCCCCGCTTTCAGTAATTGAGGCTGTCGTATTTCTTCCGGCTGCCGGCCAGTTCGACGCTGACCTGGTTGGGCAGGCAGACCGCGACCTCGCCGGCCTGCTCCAGCCAGCCCTGGCGCACGCAGTATTGCCGCGGGCTGGGATCGGACTCTATGCGCGCCCGCCCCTTCTCGATGACGACAATGCTGGTGCCGAGCGGGCCGGGCACTTCGATGCGCTGGTCGCGCGACAACGGGACCTCGCGGAACAGCTTGCCCCCGCTGCGGACGATGGCGCGGTCGGCGATTTCGCCGCTCCACAGGCTGAGCGCCAGCAGCGCCACACAGAGGACGCCCAGCGCCAGCGTCAGCCAGTCGCCGGGCTTCAGGTGCGGCAGGACGTCCGCACGCAACGGCTCATGCCAGTTCACGATGGCGCACCAGCACCTGCTGCTGGGGTTCGAAATGGCGGGCGAGCTTCTCGGCCAGATATACCGAACGATGCTGGCCGCCGGTGCAGCCGATCGCGACGGTAAGGTAGCTGCGGTTGTCGGCGATGAAATTGGGCAGCCAGCGTTCGACGAAGCCGAGGATGTCGGCATGCATCTGCTGCGCGGACGCCGTCTTTTCCAGAAATTCGACCACCGGCGCATCGCGTCCGGTCAGCGGACGCAAGTCCTCGTTGTAATGCGGGTTGGGCAGGCAGCGCACGTCGAACACCAGGTCGGCGTCCAGCGGAATGCCGTGTTTGAAGCCGAACGATTCGAACAGCAGCGTCAGGCGCGCGCGGTCCAACTGGACGAACTGCTTGATCCAGGCCCGCAGCGCGTTGGCGTTCAGATCCGAGGTGTCGATATGGTGGCCGATGCCTGCGATCTCGGCGAGCAGTTCGCGCTCGCGGGCGACGCACTCGGGCAGCGTCATCACCCCGTCGTTCAGCGGATGCAGGCGGCGCGTCTCGGAAAATCGCTTCACCAGCGTGTCGGTCTGCGCATCCAGGTACAGCAAATGCACCGCCAGATCCCGCTGCGCCAAATCCCGCATCAGCGACGGCAGCACCTGCACGCTGCGCGCATTGCGCACGTCCACGCTGACGGCGATGTTGCGGCAGCCTTCCGGCAGCAACTGGTCTATCAGGTTCGGCAGCAATTCGGCCGGCAGGTTGTCCACGCAGTAGAATCCGGCGTCTTCCAGCGTCTTCAGCGCGACGCTCTTGCCGGAACCGGACAGCCCGCTGATCAGGATGAGCTGCGCGCCCATGCTAGTCCTCGTGCAGCATCTGCTCGTGGCGCAGCAGGAATTCCTGCATGCTGTCGATGCCGCGCTGCTGCAGCACGAAGTTGCGCGCGGCCGCCTCCACCAGCACCGAGAGGTTGCGCCCGGCGACCACCGGGATATTCACCGTGCTGACGTTCACGCCGAGAATATCCTGGTAGGTGGCGTTGATCGGCAGGCGCTCCACCTGCGACAGGTCGCCGCCCGGCGGTCGGTGCAGGTTGACGATCAGCTTCAGGCTCTTCTTGCGGCGCACCGCGGTCTCTCCGAACATCGTGCGGATGTTCAGCACGCCCAGTCCGCGAACCTCCAGGAAGTCGCGCAGCAGCTCGGGACAACGTCCCTCCAGCGTATCCGGCGCGATGCGGTGCAGTTCGACGATGTCGTCCGCGACCAAGCCGTTGCCGCGCGTGATCAGCTCCAGCCCGAGTTCGCTCTTGCCCACCGCGCTCTCCCCGGTGATCATTACGCCGACGCCGAGCACATCGAGGAACACGCCGTGGCGCGTGGTCGATTCGGCCAGCTCCTTCGCGAGGTAGTGGCGGATCAGCCACATCAGGTGCACGCTGGGCTTGGGCGAGCGGAACAGCGGAATATGCGTGCGGTCGGCGAACTCGACCAGTTCGGCGGGAATGTCGCGGGCCCCTGCGACGATCAAACAGGTCGGCTCGTTGCGCTCTATCATAGCGAAGGCCGCCTCGAGTTCTCCCTTGCCGAGGCCGCGCAGGTAATCAAGCTCGGTTTCGCTCAACACCTGCACCCAGTTCGGATGGATCAGGTTGAGGTGGCCGATCAGCCCCCTGTTGGAAGCATTGACTTCGTCCGTGGTGAGGATGCGGTCGTTGCCGTCCGCGCCGGCCACGCGGCTGAGTTCCAGCCGCGCCTGTTTGTCGTCGAACAGTTGCCGGACGTTGACCTCGCTCATCGGAAAACCTCTATAAATCTACTGCGCGTCTCGATAGCAGCGTTGCGCGGTGCTCGCTCCTCGCCTACCCATAGGGTATGTCTCGTTCGCTGCGCTCCGTGCGCCTTGCTCTCGAACCGCTCGCTACGATTTATAGCGGTTTTCATGCCGCGGCGTTCCACTCGTAGAACAGCTGGTGGATGCTCGGGGCGTCCTCGCACTCCTGCAGGCGGTTGCGGAACTGCGGGTCGCTGAACATCTGCGCCAGTTCCCCGAGAATCTGCAGGTGCAGATCGGTGGCCCGCTCCGGCACCAGCAGCACGAAGATCAGGTTCACCGGCTCCCCGTCGGGTGCGTCGAACGGGATAGGATGGCCGGTCTTGACGAAGGCGGCAGTAGCGTCGCGCAGCTTGGCGATGCGCCCGTGCGGAATCGCCACGCCGTGCCCCAGGCCGGTGGAACCGAGCTTCTCGCGCGCGAACAGGCTGTCGAACACCTGGCTGCGCGCGATCTGCTGGTTGTTCTCGAACAGCAGGCCGACGCGTTCGAACACGCGTTTCTTGCTGGTCGATTCGGCATCCAGCAGGATGTTGTCCGGCGCCAGCAATTTACTGATCAGGTTCATGGGTGTCTGGAATGGAAAATGGGCGGCAAAGCCGCCCATCGTTGGTTACTCGGCAGCCGCGTGCTTGCCGGAGCCGTCATGGCGGCGATCGGCCACCTTTTCCTTGTGCTTCAGCACCTGGCGATCCAGCTTGTCCACCAGGGCGTCGATCGCGGCATACAGGTTCTCGTCTTCGCACTCGACGAACACGTCGTGGCCGCTGATGTGCACCGTCGCCTCGGCCTTCTGCTTCAGCTTCTCCACGGACAGGATGATGCTCACATCGATCACGTTGTCGAAATGCCGCTTGATCTTGCCGAACTTGCCGGTGGCGTATTCGCGGATGGCGGGAGTGATTTCCAGATGGCGTCCGGTGAGGTTGATGTTCATGATGCGCTCCTTGGTTAGAGTGATTTACGGAGATTCACCGGAAGGATATGCATTGCCTCCCGGTACTTTGCAATGGTACGGCGGGCGACTACGATGCCCTGCTGTGCCAAGATTTCCGACATGCGGCTGTCGGTAAGCGGTTTGCGGGTGTTTTCCGCACTGACCAGCTGCCTGATCAGTTCGCGTATCGCGGCGGAAGAGCAGGTTCCCCCGCTCTCCGTCGCCAGGCCGCTGCCAAAAAAATGTTTGAATTCGTAGATGCCGCGCGGCGTGAGCATGAATTTCTGCGTGGTGCCGCGCGAGATCGTCGATTCGTGCAGTTCGAGTTCCTCGGCGATCTCGCGCAGCACCAGCGGGCGCATGGCGATCTCGCCGTGTTCGAAGAATTTTTCCTGGCGTTCGACGATCGCCTGCGCAACGCGCAGTATGGTCTCGAAGCGCTGCTGCAGGTTCTTGATCAGCCACTTCGCCTCCTGCAACTGCACGGACAGTTGCGAGGCATTGCCGTCGTCGCGCTGCTGCAGGATGTTCGCATACATGCTGTTGACGCGCAGCTTGGGCATCGCATCGGCGTTCAGCCGGGCGCGCCACCGGTTCCGGTGCTTCTCGACGATCACGTCGGGCACCACATAGTCGGCGACGCTGCGGTCGAACTCCGCACCCGGTCTGGGATTGAGCCCGACGATCAGGTGCTGCGCGGCGCGCAGTTCGGCGTCCGAACAGTGCAACAGCTTCTTGAGCTTGTTGAAATCATGGGCGGCCAGCATGTCCAGATGGCCGCCCGCCAGCCGGATCGCTAGGTCGCGCTGCGGCGTATCCTCCGGCAGCGCCTTGAGCTGCAGCACCAGGCACTCGGCCAGGCTGCGCGCGCCCAGGCCGGGCCGGTCGAGATGCTGCAGTTGCACCAGCGCGGTCTCCAGGTCGTCCAGCGAGATTTCCAGCTCGGCGGGCAGCATCTCCGCCAGTTCCGCCAGATCCTGCGCGAGATAGCCGTTGTCGTCCAGCGCCTCGATCAGCAGCCCGACCACGATGCGATCCCGCCCTTCCAGCGGCCCTGCGGCCAACTGCTCGTGCAGGTGCTCGCGCAGGCTGAGCTGGCCGGCGGAATGCTCGGGCCAGGATTCATCCTCGTCGTCCGGGCTGCGCGCACGGTCGCGGCTCTCCCAGTCCGCTGCCTCGACGCCGAAGTCATCCGGCGCACGATCCTCGCCGCGCTCTTCGGAAGCGCCCGCCTGCGCCTCTTCCGCGGCCGGGCTGCCGCCGCCGTCCGCCGCATAAACGGCAGGCGCGTATTCGTCGGCCAGTTCCAGCATCGGGTTCTCGTCGAGCATGCGGGCGACTTCCTGCTGCACATCCTGCGTCGACAGTTGCAGCAGCCTGATAGCCTGCTGCAACTGCGGGGTCAGCGTCAGTTGCTGGGAAGTCCTGAGTTGAAGCGTGTGTTTCATTGCCTGATATGTATCCGGATGCCTTCTTGCGTCAGAGCTTGAAATGCTCGCCCAGATATACTTTTCTCACGCCCTCATTATAGATGATTTCATCCGGGCTGCCCTCGGCCATCACCGCGCCGGCGTTGATGATGTAGGCGCGGTCGCAGATGCCCAGCGTTTCGCGCACGTTGTGGTCGGTGATCAGCACGCCGATGCCCCGCTCCTTGAGGAAGCGGATGATCTTCTGGATGTCCAGCACGGCAATCGGGTCGACGCCGGCGAACGGCTCGTCCAGCAGGATGAAACGCGGATCGGTCGCCAGCGCCCGCGCGATCTCGACACGCCGACGCTCCCCGCCCGACAGGCTGATCGCGGGGTTGTCGCGGATATGGCCGATATGCAGGTCTTCCAGCAGCTCGTCCAGCCGGTTGCTCAATGCATCCTCGTCCAGCCCCTGCAGCTCCAGCACCGCCTGGATGTTCTGCGCGACGGTCAGGCGGCGGAAGATCGACGCCTCCTGCGGCAGGTAACCGAGCCCCAAGCGCGCGCGGCGATGGATGGGCAGGTGGGTGATGTTCTGCTCGTCGACGAAGATTTCGCCGCCGTCCGCGGCGACCAGGCCGACGATCATGTAGAACGACGTGGTCTTGCCCGCGCCGTTCGGCCCCAGCAGGCCGACCACCTCGCCGCTCTTCACCGACAGAGAGGCGTCATGCACCACGGTGCGTGACCCATAGGTCTTCTTCAATCCGACTGCACGCAACTCACTCATTTCGGCTCCAACGGGCTCATTCCTGCTCCATAGGGGTAAGGGTATCGCTCGGCGCAATGGGCAGCGCGTCCGGCACGGCGGAAGCCGCCCCGCCGTTTTTCGGCTTGGGCTGCAGCACCGCGCGCACCCGCTTGGGCGCATCTCCCGCTACGGCGGGACCGCTGTTCACCCGGAATATCTCCGTCTTCTGGTTGTAGGTGATATGTTCGCCGCGCACATCGTCCCCCTCGCGCACCACGCGGGCCTTCACATAAAAATCGACGATTTCGGTACGCTCGTTGTAGACGATGCGCTCGCCGTATCCCTCCACGTATTCGTCCAGCCCTTCGCGCTTCTGCCGGAAGCTGGCCGTGTTGCCGAATACCGTGGCGACCTTCAGGCCGTCCTCGCCCTCGACCACCACGAGCCTGTCGCCGCGGATCACCATCGTGCCCTGAACCAGCTGGACATCGCCGGTAAATGTGCTGACCTTGCGCGCATCATCCACCACCATCTGGTTGGCCTCGAGATGCATTGGCTTCTCGCGGTCGGCCCGCTCCGCCAGGCAAGGCTGCGCAAGCGCTGCCGTCAGCAGCGCCGCCAGCATGCGCCCGATGCTGCTAGCGCGGCTCATGAACACTCCTCACCTGCGACAGCAGTTTCACCGTGCGGGCCTTGTTATCCATCTCCATACCCACTCCATTTATGGTGTTGCGCCCGTCGAATATCAGCACCGGGCGGTCGGTATCGGCCCAGTCGCGGTCGGGCAGGATGCGCAGATAGTCGGTCTGCAGCGTCAACTCGTCGCGGCCGGCATCCGCCTCCCGCAACACTTCGACATCGTCATACAGGCGCACTTCGTCGCCATTTCCTGCAATCATCCCGCGCCGCGCGACCACATGGATCGCCGGGCGCTCGGCCGACAGCGAGGTCAGGCGCGGCGTATCCAGCGTGGAACTGTCGTCGTCCGGATAATGCGTCATCCTGGCCGCGGCCATGACGAAACGGGGCCTGCCCTGCTCGTTCATCCTGACCGCGGAAAAGTTCTCCATCACCCCGTCCGGCTCGTGGCGAGGCGCGGCGGCGGCCCCGGCGGATTCCGGGCGCACCTGCTGCTCCAGCCAGTAAGTAATGCCCAGCAACCCGAGCAGCGGCAACAGCGGCAGCCAGTAACGGGCGCGGGAAACGAAGGTCATTTCAGGTATTGCGCCAACTGTGCGTCCAGTGTGCCCTGGGCCGACATGATCAGCTCACAAGCCTCGCGCACCGCGCCGTGACCGCCGCTGCGCTTGGTGACATAACTGGAATTCTCGCGCACCAGGCGGGGCGATTCCGGCACGCAAATCGACAGGCCGACCTGCCGCATCACGCACAGGTCGACGACGTCATCGCCCATGTAAGCGGCGGCATCGCGCGACAGCTTGAGCTTGTCGAGCAAGTCCACCATCGCATCGATCTTGCGCTCCACGCCCTGATAGACATGCTGAATGCCGAGATTCTGCGCGCGCAGCTCGACGCAGCGCGAGGTGCGTCCGGTGATGATGGCCACCTCGACGCCGCTGGCGCGCAACATCTTGATGCCGTGGCCGTCCAGCGAGTTGAAGCGCTTGAATTCCTCGCCGGAGTCCGTCAGGTACAGCCCGCCGTCGGTCATCACACCGTCCACGTCGAAGGCCATCAGTTTGACCAGTTTTGCACGGCTCATCAGCATGATTTCCCCCTAGATAACTTTCGCATGCAGCAGGTCGTGCATGTTCAGCGCGCCGACCAGCTTGCGTTGTTCGTCCACCACCAGCATCTGGCTGATGTTGTATTGCTCCATCATCTGCACCGCCTCGGCGGCGAGGTCGTCCGGGCCGATGCAGCGCGGATTCGCCGACATCACCTCGCGCACCGGCGTGCTGCCGAAGTCCAGCTTCTTCTCCAGCGTGCGGCGCAGGTCGCCGTCGGTGTAGATGCCCAGCACGCGCCGTTCGGCGTCCACAATCGCGGTCATGCCCACGCCCTTCCTGGAAATCTCCAGGAGCGCTTCGCTCAGCATCGCTCCCTCGCCCACCATGGGCAGGCGTTCCCCGCTGCGCATGATGTCGCGCACATGGGTCAGCAGGCGGCGCCCCAGGCTGCCGCCGGGATGGGAACGCGCGAAGTCCTCGGCGCCGAAACCCTTGGCATCCAGCAACGCCATCGCCAGCGCATCGCCCAACGCCAGCGTCGCGGTGGTGCTGGTGGTCGGCGCCAGCCCCATCGGGCAGGCTTCTTTGTCCACATGCACATCGAGGTGCACGTCGGCGGCCGTCGCGAGGCTGGATTTGGGGTTGCCGGTCATGCTGATCAGCTTCGCGCCCTGGCGCTTGATCACCGGCACGATGGTCATCAGCTCCTGGCTCTCCCCGGAATACGACAGCGCGATGATGACGTCCTCCTCGGTGATCATGCCGAGGTCGCCGTGGCTGGCCTCGGCCGGATGCACAAAATAGGCCGGCGTGCCGGTGCTGGACATGGTCGCGGCGATCTTGCGCGCGATGTGCCCGCTCTTGCCCATGCCGCTGACGATCACGCGGCCCTCACAGCGCAGGATCACGTCCAGGGCGCGCAGGAAGGATTCGTCCAAGCGGGTGACCAGCGCCTGCACGGCGGCGGCCTCTATGCCCAGCACTTCGCGGGCCAGATCGAGCGCGCGCGGCGCGGCGGAAAGGGATTTATTCATGGCGCGCATTATAGCAAGGGCGGCAAGGCCGGGGCGGGTTTCCCCGAAGCGGCGCGAAAGCCCGCACCGTCGAACCGGAAATCATTTTGCAATCCGCGCAAGATGCGGCATCATCAAGAGAGAACAACCGATACACGCAAAACTTCATGGATAGCACCCTCTCCCTCGTTCTGATCCTGCTCGCCACCGCCGTGATGGTGGTGGTGCTGTGCCGCATCCTGCACCTGCCGGTGATGCTGGGCTACCTCGCGGTCGGCATCCTGATCGGGCCGCATGCGCTGGCGTGGATACCGGATGCGAAGGAGACCCAGCATCTGGCCGAGTTCGGCGTGGTGTTCCTGATGTTCAGCATCGGCCTGGAATTCAGCCTGACGCGGTTGATGGCGATGAAACGCACGGTATTCGGCCTGGGCGGCGCGCAGGTGATCACAACCATGCTGCTGGTGATGGCGGTCGCAGCGCTGCTCGGACTGGACTGGCGCGCAGGCCTCGCGCTGGGCGGCGTGCTGGCGATGTCCTCCACCGCCATCGTCAGCAAGATGCTGGTCGAACGCGCCGAGCTCAACCTGCCCTACGGCCAGCAGATGATGGGCGTGCTGCTGTTCCAGGACCTCGCCGTGGTGCCGCTGCTGATCATCATTCCCGCACTCGCATCAAACCCGGACGACCTGGCCTCCACGCTGGCGTTCGCGACGCTGAAGGCGACCCTGGTGCTGCTGGTGCTGCTGGTGTTCGGCCAGCGCATCATGCGCTCCTGGTTCCACGTCGTCGCCCGGCAGAAATCCTCCGAACTGTTCATGCTCAACGTGCTGCTGATCACGCTGGGACTGGCGTTCTTCACCGAACTGGCCGGCCTGTCGCTGGCACTGGGTGCGTTCGTCGCCGGCATGCTGATCTCCGAGACCGAATACCGCTATCAGGTGGAAGAGGACATCAAGCCGTTCCGCGACGTACTGCTCGGCCTGTTCTTCGTCACCATCGGCATGAAACTGAACCTCGGCGCGGTCATCGGGGAGTTCGGCTGGATCCTGCTGGCGCTGGCCGGGCTGATCGCGCTGAAGGCCGCGCTCGTCGCTCTGCTGGCTCGCTTCGTCGAAGGGGACTGGGGCGTGGCGCTGCGCAGCGCGATCGGCCTCGCGCAGGCCGGCGAATTCGGCTTCGTGCTGCTGACGCTGGCCGACGGCGCAAACCTGCTCAACGACCATACGATGCAGATCGTGCTGGCGGCGATGCTGCTGTCCATGCTGGCCGCGCCGTTCCTGATCCAGCACGGCGAAGCCATCGCCCGGCGCTTCTCCGCCGCCGAATGGACCAACCGCGCGATGCAGATGCACCAGATCGCGATCCAGAGCATGGGCAGCAACGAACACGTGATCATCTGCGGCTACGGTCGCAGCGGCAGTGCGCTGGCTGCCTTCCTGAAGCAGGAGAAGCTGCGCTTCATCGCGCTCGACCTGGACTCGCGCCGCGTGCGCGAAGCGCTCACCGCCGGGGACAGCGTGGTGTACGGAGATGCCGGCAAGCGTGAGGTGCTGATGGCAGCCGGCCTGATGCGCGCCCGCGCGCTGGTGGTCACCTACAGCGACAAGCACTCCGCGCTGGCGATCCTGCGCCACACCAAGGAACTGCGCCCCGACCTGCCGGTGATCGTGCGCACTACCGACGACACCCATGTCGAGGCGCTGAAAGCTGCCGGAGCGGCCGAAGTTGTCGCCGAGGTGCTCGAAGGCAGCGTGATGCTCGCCTCGCAGGCGCTGCTGATGGCCGGCATCCCGCTGAACCGCGTGATCCGCCGCGTGCAGGAAAGCCGCGCGCGGCGTTACGCCGCATTCAGCGGCTACCTGCGCACGCCCGCCGCCGAGGTCGGCGACGCCACCGAAAGCCTGCAGTCGCGCTTCCTCAGCGTGCTGCTCAAGGAAGACTCGACCGCGGTCGGCAGAAAGCTGGGCGACATCGGTCTCGATGCGCTGGACGTCGAAGTCAACGCCGTGCGCCGCCACAACGTGCGCGGCTCGCAACCGAGTCCGGACATGGTCATGCAGACCGGCGACGTGCTGGTGCTGTTCGGCCTGCCGGAAGCGCTACAACAGGCCGAGCTCAAGCTGCATCAGGGCTGAGCGGGGAAAAGCCCGCACACAAAGCGGAATCCGCTTTCACATCCCGATAGCTTCGAACCAGACCGAGTGCCACCGGTCAACCCAGCAGCACACATGGTCGAAATCCGGGCGAATAACCACCGCGGGCCTCTCGCCCGCAGGGAAGCGTGAAACGTAGGATTCGATTACCTCGCGACTGACGACCTCGTCGCGTCCGCCAACCAGATGGACCTGCGGCACCGTAACGAGGGCCTCCCAGGCATCCGCCGGATTCAAGGAGCCGCTGAGCGCCGGGACATGGTGCATATCCGTCCACTTGCGATGATCGAGATTCCCCGCAACGGAGACGAGGCCCACGACGTCCTTGCGGCGTGCCGCAACCAGTGCTGCGACAGCCCCCCCTCCGGAATAGCCGACGAGCATCAGCCGGGTTGCACCGAACCGTCGCATCAGCTCGCTGACTGCCTGATCGCTGGCTTCGATCACTTCAGGAGCGAAGCGGCCATCCGTCCAGAAAAAGCGGCGGCAGTTTGCACTGTCCCCGGCCTCGGTGTATTGGCAGGGACGCGCAAGATAAGCCGCCGCCCCGCGGGGATGGCGCAGCGCCAACTGCAGCCCGACCGGGTTGCGCGGGGTCGGGTCCGGCGAGGCTTGTGACCGGCTCAGCCAGGCGAGACCATCCCCTTCGATATACACGGTCAGAACATCGGTTCGCGTGAAGTTGCCGGGAACGTAGGCGCTGAGCACGAAGGGGACTGTCTGGATGCGCAGCTTGTGCCAATAGGCCGTATCGGCCAGCTGATTGGCGTGGTTCCGCCGCGCTTGCGGCGAAAGATCGGCGCAGCCTGCCAATGCGAGGAGCGCAATGAGCAGGATCGCCTTCATGCCCGGTTGCGATCCGGAACGAGATCGCCCAGCGCATCCAGCAGAGGCCCGAGGTGCTTCTCGTAAGGGCGCCAGCGTTCGACCGAGGAGGTGTAGATCGGCTGGCGCACCTGCGTCACGCTGGCGGTGCGGATCGAGCGCTTGTGCTTGTGGAAGTCGAGACAGGCGTCGTTCCATTCCAGCCCGCAATAATCGAGCATGCGGCGGGCCTGCGCTTCCTGGTCGGCCACGATTTCCTCGTACTGCACATCGAGGAATGTCCCGGCAGGCAGCACCTTGCGCCAGTGTTCCATCAGGCGCATGTAATCGACGTAATATCGCCCCAGTTCGGCAAGATCGTAAGTCTGGTTCTGTTTGCGGTTGAATAGCCGGGTAAAGCAGGACAGGCAGGTGTCAACCGGATTGCGATTGACATGGATGATCTTCGCGTTCGGCAGCATCAGGTGTATCAGCCCTACGGCGAAAAAGTTGGCCGGCATCTTGTCGGTGATGCGCTTCGCATCTGGCGCGCGCCCGCGCAAGCCAGCCACATAGTCAGCGCCCCATGCGGCGAGCCGATCCCGGTCGATGGCGCGGATGTTGTCCGGGAAGCCCATGCCGTTCAGCGGGCGCTGGGCGATGGCCAGCAGGTCGGGCAACTCGCCTGCGCCATGCACATCGGGATGGCTGGCGATGATCTGTTCGGTCAGCGTCGTGCCGGAACGCGGCATGCCCAGCACGAAGATCGGCACCTGCGAGGCATCGCCCGCGCCGCGCAAGCGATCCAGCAAGCCCCGGTCGAAGGTCCGGATGATGGAGTCAAAATGCCGGCTGACCGCGTTCGCATCGTAGTCGTAAGTGGCGCGTTTCAGGCGACAGCCTTCAAGGAAATGCGGGAACGCCTTGTCGTATTGCTTGCTGTCGTCGTAGCACTTGCCGAGCGCGAAGTGCAGCGACATCGCCTTCTTGGAAGGCAACGCAGCATCGGCATCCTGTGCAGCGAGGGCAGCCGCTTCGAGCGCGGCCAGGTTCTCGTCCCCGGGCCGGACTTTTTTAACCTGGGCGAGATGGAAGCGCGCGGGCAGATTGTCCGCCTTGAGCGCGAGCGCCTGACGGAACAACGCCTCGGCCTTTTCCATGTCTCCGCCTTCCATCTCCAGATGACCAAGCCCGAGCAGTGCCTCGTTGTTTTCCGGGTCGATCTCCAGCGCGCGCCGGTACATCTGCCGCGCCTCGTCGCTGCGCGCCATCTCGATCAGGATAGATGCCAGCAGGCCATACATCTCGGCCTTGTCCGGCGCGAGCTCGACCGCGCGACGGGCACAGCGTTCAGCATCCTCCAGGCTCTCCTTTTCATGGAACACACGGGCCAGCCCGGCGAATGCCTCGGCATAGCCCGGACGAAGCTCCAGCGCGCGCCGCAACAGCGGCAAGGCGGCGTCGTGCCGATCCAGCGCGTTGCGCACCAGTCCGAGGTTGCACAACGCTTCGGCATAATCCGGATTGAGCCGCAGCGCCTGCTCCAGCGGAACGGCCGCTTCCTCGGCCCGTTCATCCTCCAGCAGCACCGCACCGAGGTTGCTCAATGACTCAAGGTGGCCGGGATGGGCGGCGATTGCCTTGCGATACCAGTCCAGCGCACCGGCGTTATCCTTGCGCGCACGGCAGATGCTGCCCATGTTGTTCAGCGCGGATGCAAGATGCCCATCGAGTTCCAGCGCGCGGCGCTGGCATGCCTCGGCGCGGTCGTAATCCTTCAGGTCGAAATAGGCGATGCCGAGATTGCTGTGCGCGGACGGCATGGCCGCATCGAGCGCGACCGCGCGTTGGCCGTGCTCGATCGCCTGATCCAGCCGCCCTTGCTGCCGGTACATCTCGCCGAGATTGGCGTGGAACAGCGCCACATTGCCGTTGTGCCGGACTGCCTGGCTTATCAGCTCGATGGCCAGTTCCGGCTTGCCAGCCTGGTGCGCCACAATGCCGAGCAGATGCAGCGCAAAAGCATGCTGCGGCTGCACCTGCAATATCTGGCGCAGCAAATGTTCGGCCTGTTGCAGATGGCCTTGCGCCTGATGTTGCGTTGCCAGCAGCATGGCCTGTTCGATCGAAAGCTGCTGCGGCTGCGGCGTCGCCACGATGGGCTCGGCCAGTAGCCCGGCAGCGGTTCGGGTTGTGTTCATCTCAAATTTTCCGGTAAGGCTGCACGATGTCGAGCAGCGGTTGCAGATGTCGTTCAAATCGTTGCCAGCGCGCCACCGAGGTCTTGTAGATCGGCTTGCGCACCTGGGCTACGCTGGCCGTCTTCACATGGCGCGTGTTGCGATGAAAGGCGAGGCAGTTGTCATCCCACGGCAGGCCGGCATATTCGAGGACGCGCCGCGCCTGGCCTTCGGTATCCGCCACCATGTCCTCGTAGCGCAGATCGAGAATGCTGCCCTGCGGCAACACCTCGTGCCAATGCCGCATCAGCGTGATATAGCGCGCATAGTAGCGCCCCAGCGTGCCGAGGTCATAGGCGAATTCCATGGTGTCGTTGAACAGGCGCGCATAGTTCGAGAAACAGGAATCCATCGGATCGCGCATGGCGTGGATGATCTTCGCATCGGGCAGCATCAGGTGGATCATGCCGATGTAAAAGAAATTGGCCGGCATCTTGTCGGTGATTCGCGCCGCATCCGGCGCCAGCTTCCATACCCGATCCCGGTACGCCTCGCCCATCCGCGCGAAGTCCTCCGCCGAGAGCCCGGGCACGAAGTCGGGGAAACGGCTGTTCGCACTCCTCGCCATGATCACATCGTTCAGATCCAGCAGCTCCCCGGCACCGTATACGCCGGGATGGCTGGACAATATCTGCTCCAGCAGCGTCGTACCAGAGCGCGGCATGCCGACGATGAAGATCGGCGCTTGGTCGCCATGCACGGATGGACGCATGCGCGCGCGCGACTCGAAGAATTCGCGCGAGAACGTGCGGATGACCCGCGCCAGTCGCTCGTCTGCGCCGGCCTCGTCATATGGCAGCAGCGCATGCTGCAGGCGGTTGCCCTTTGCATACGCGGCGAAGGCCTCGTCGTAGCGCCCCACATCCTCGCGCGCCTTGCCCAGTGCGAACCAGTAGCGGATGCGCGCCTTCTCCGGCATGCCCGCCGCCTTGTCCCGGTTGCGTTCCAGGTAAAGCCAGTGCGGGTCGTCCTCGCAATAAGTCTTGAGCGAAGACAGGTTGAAATGCGCCTCGGAGAAATCCGGATTCGCCCTGATCGCCTCGTCGAAGCAGCGGCAGGCATCCTCCAGCCGGCCCTGCGCGCTGTAGATCGCCCCCAGGTTGTTCTGCGCCTCGTAGTGCGAGGGATTCAGCGCCACCGCACGGGCATAGGCCGTTTCGGCTTCCGCCAGGTCTCCCCCCTTCTCCAGCGCCGCGCCGAGGTTGTTCCACGACAGCCCGTGATCCGGATTGAGCTCCAGCCCGCGCCGGTAAGCGCGGATCGCGGCGTCCCATTCGCCCTTGTCGGTCAACGCCAGTCCCAGGTTGTAATGGGCATCCAGATCGTCCGGCGCGAGTCCGGCGGCGCGGCGTCCCGCCGCGACCGCCTCATCCAGCCGCCCGAGCCGGCGGCACATCTCGCCGAGGTTGCGGTGGTACAGCGCGACCTTGTCATCGAGCTCGATCGCCTTGGCGATCAGCTCCACCGCCAGCGGCAGCTTGCCCACCTCGTAGGCGATCAGGCCCAGCGTGTGGTAAGCGGGATGAAAAGCGGGCGCGGCGGCCAGTATCTGTTTCAGCAGTATCTCCGCCTCGGCAAGGCGGCCGGATGCCTTGAGGCGTTCGGCCTCGCGCACCGCTTCCGTCAGAGTGGGGGTTTCTGGGGACAAGCATGCTCCATATGGGTGTCGAAATATCGATCAATCCTACCATCAATGTCCCGGTTTGCAGGCGACCGAAAAGGAGTAGAATCCGCGCGCTATCGGTCCGCTGCGGACCCAAAATACTTGCGGGAGCGGAAATGAATCGTGTACATCGTGTCGTCTGGAGCGAGTCTCGTCAGGCCTTCATCGTCACCAACGAAAAAGCCAGGGCGAAAGGCAAGCCTTCCTCTACCCGCAAGGCGATCGCCTCGGCGGTGCTGATGGCGCTGGCCGCGATGGCGGCGCCCTCGGCGCAGGCGGTCGATTGCTCGAGTGGCGCGATCATCGTCGGGGTACCTGAAAATTTAGCTTGCAACCTGGGCGCGGGCGCTTCGGTGGATGTCCGGAACGATGGAGTCGGCTTCGCCGGCGATATCATCGCATCATCGTCTTCCTCGGCGGCGGTAAGGGTGCTGGGTGTCAATGCTGTCAGCATCACCAACAGCGGGACGATCAGTTCCTCCGCGAGCGCGTGGACGAACCGGGGTATCGGCATAGACGGCGGCGGCAGCCTGAGCAACGGCATAACCAACTCTGGTTCCGTATTCGGCACCCATTTCGGTATCCGCATTGCCGGCGCCAGTTCGGTATCCGGCGGCATCGCCAACAACACGGGCGGGACGATCTATACAGGGCCCGGAGGTGGCTCAATCGCCTTATTTAGTGCAAGCCAGATCAGCGGCGGCATCAACAACGCTGGAACCATCGGCAGCATCGTAACTCGCGGCAGCTACGGCATCGGACTCAACGCCGGCAATCTGTCAGGCGGCGTCACCAACAGCGGCACCATCGCCGGCGTGCGCGGCATCTATCTGGTCAACAACAGCAGTGCGGACAGCATCACCAATCAGGTCGGCGGCACGATCTCCGGCACGGTGGATGGCATAACCATCAACAACAGCAGCGTGTCCGGCGACATCGGCAACAGCGGCACGATCTCGGCTACCGCCGGCAGCAATGGCATCCGCCTGTCCTCCGGGGGCACGGCCGGCAGCATCACCAACAGCGGCAGCATCGCCGGCAGCAACAACGGCATCTATCTCAACGCAGGCAGTTCGGTGACCGGCGCGATCACCAACAATGCGGCCAGTTCGATCACGGGTTCGACCGGCGGCAGCGGCGCCGGCATCTGGCTCAGTTCGGGCAGCACCGTGGGCAGCATCGTCAACGACGGCACCATTTCCGGTGGCAGGACAGGCATAAGACTCTCCGCCAATTCCGGCGGTTCGCCCACCGGCTCGCTGGGCCCCAGCAGCGTGACAGTTGACATCACCAACACCGGCAACATCTCGGGCGGCTCGGCCGGCATTTCCCTCAACTCCGGCAGCAGCGTCGGCGGCAGCATCACCAACAGCGGCACTATCGCAGGCAACAATGTCGCGATCGACATCAGGAACGGCAGTTCCGTCACCGGCAACATCACTAACGATGTCGGCGGCACGATTATCGGCCGTACTGCCGCCAACACCGGAACCGGGACCGGCTCTGCCATCTACGTCGCCAGCGCCAGCATCGGCGGCAGCATCACCAACAGCGGCACGATCACCGGCGGCATCATGATCGCGAACGGCAGCACGGTGACCGGCTCAATTACCAATAACGCCGGCCGCACCATATCGCGCAATAGCGGGGGCAGCAGCGGCGCCATTGCCATCACCAACAGCAGCACGGTCGGCTCCATCAGCAATCATGGAATTCTCTCGGGGGGTGCTTATGGCATCTTGCTGGCGGGAGCCACGACCCCCAGCCTTGGCGTGGTTCCGAGCAGCGTGACGGGGAGCATCAGCAACAGCGGATCCATCTCCGGCAGCAGCAACGGCATATATCTTTCCAGGAGCGATGCCGGCAGCATCGTCAACAGCGGTAACATCTCCGGCTGGAATGGCGCGGTGCTGCTCTCGAACAGCACCGCCGGCTCCATCACCAACGACGTGGGCGGCACAATCTCCAGCAGCGGGCAGACCGGCCTGCGCATCACCAACTCCAGCACGATCACCGGCAATATCGCCAACAACGGCACGATCTCCGGGGTCAATACCGCGCTGTACATCTCGAACGGCAGCAGCGTGGGCGGCAACGTCGCCAACAGCGGCATGATCTCAGCCCACTGGGCAGGGCTGTCCGTTACCAATTCTTCCATTACAGGGAGCATCACCAACAGCGCCGGAGGAACGATCCGCGGCATCGCCACGAATACAGGCAGTTCCGGGCATGGCGTCTATCTTGGCCAAGCCACGGTTGGCAGCATCTCCAACAGCGGCACGATACAGGGCGTCGCCGGATCGGCCGCGCTACCGGGTGTCGGCATCCGCCTGGCCAATATCTCGACCGTAACCGGGGCGATCGCCAACAACGCCGGCGGCACGATCTCCGGCGGCAGGACCGGCATTCTGCTTGAGACGGGCAGCACCGCGGGTTCGATCAGCAACGCCGGCACGATCTCCGGCGGGACGAATGCGATTGTCGTGAACGGCAGCGCGGCCGGCGGCATCAATATCGCCGGCGCCAACACCGCCGGTTTTGTCGGCGCGGTCGTTGCGGCCACTACGCCGATGACGATTCTGGCCGGCGCGACCTATACGCTGAAGACCGCCGACGCCTTCACCGTGGCCAGCTTCACCAACAACGGCACGGCCCAATTCGCCGCCGGGGCGAGCAGCTTCAACCTGGCCAACGTGACCGGCAATACCTTCGCCAACAACGGCACACTGGCGGTAGCGGCAACCGGCACGGGCACGATCACCGGCAATTACAACCAGGCTGCGGCGGGCACCTTCCGCACCGCCGTCACCAACGACACCACTTACGGCAAGCTGGTGGTGACCGGCACCGCCACCCTGCCGGCCAATGCCAAGATCGACGTGAACGTCGCCAACCCCAACTTCGCCTTCACCGCGACCGGCATGGCGGGCATCATCACGGCCGGCACGCTGACCTGGGATGGCACTTCCGTCGTCACCGACAACTCGGTATTGTTCAATTTCACCGCCAGCAAGAACGGCAACGCCGTCGATCTCGCGCTGGCAGCAGTTGCGCCGACCGGAACGGGCACCGGCACGACCGGCGGCGGGGGCGGCGGCGGTACCGTGGTCGGCTCGGTCACCAACACCGGGAACATCTCGGCCATGGGAGCTGCCGCGGTGCTGGATACGCTGGTCACCGCCTTCGCAGGCGGCGGAACCGGAAATGCCGATATGGACGCCGTGATTGGTGCGTTGGGCGCGCTGACCACCCAGCAGCAAGTGGCCGACGCCGTCGGCCAGATGCTTCCCCTGATGACAGGCGGCATGGGACAGGCCGTCGCCGCCAATCTTCACGGCGTCAATCAGGCTGTGCAGTCATACCTGGAATCGACCGGCTCCGGCCTTTCGTCCGGCGATGACTTCGTTTCGAACGGCAAAGGCTGGGTCAAGCCGCTGGGCTCCTGGGCCGACCAGAAGGACAGCAACGGCGCGTTCGGCTACGGCGCGCAGACCTACGGCATCTCGCTGGGAGCGGATGGCGAACTTTCCCCGCGCACCCGCGCCGGCGCCGCATTCGCCTACAGCCACACCAATGTGAACAGCAATTCCGGAGTGCAAAGCGCGGGAGTCGACAGCTATCAGTTCGTGCTGTACGGCACCAGCAGCCTGAATTCCGGCACCGCATTCAACTGGCAGGCGGATTATGGCTACAACCAGAACAAGGGCAGCCGCTACATCGCCTTCGTGAACCGCATCGCTCAGGCCAGTTACAACAGCGACAGCATTCACCTCGGCGCGGGTGTCGGCCACACGATGGCGCTCAACGACACGACCAGCTTCACCCCGTCGTTCCGTGCCGACTACACCAGCATCAGCGACAAGGGCTACACCGAAACCGGCGCGGGTGCGCTCAATCTCGTGGTGAACGGCAAGACCACCGACGAGTTCATCCTCGCAGCGGACGGCAAGTTCGTGCACAGCCTGGACGACAACGCCCGGTTCACCGCGAACCTGGGGTTGGGCTACGACGTGAACGCGAAGCAGAATTCAATCACCGCGTCCTTCGCGGGCGGCGGCGCGGCGTTCACCACCAACGGCATCAACCCGTCGTCCACGCTGGTGCGCGGCGGCCTCGGCTACGTCGCGAATACGGCCGGGGGCGTGGAGATCACCGCGCGTTACGACATCGAGGCGCGCACCGGCTATACCGGGCAGACCGCGAGCGTGAAGGCGCGCATGCCGTTCTGACCAGCCCAGGCGACTGGCGGCAACGACGAAGCCCGGCATTGCCGGGCTTCGTCGTTTTGACTGGAACGTTCTCCGGAAGGATCGATTTCCGGGCGCCATCCTCGATGGCGCGGCGCCGTTTCATCCGCTTCCGGCATGCATCAGCGCCAGCTTCGCCGCGCGCGACATCTTCTTGATCGCCCTCTCCCGCTTCAGCGCCGCAGACTTGTCTTCGCACTCCTCCGCATAGACCACCTCCACCGGGCCGCGCGCGCGGGTGTACTTCGCCGCGATGCCGGCGTTGTGCGCGGCGAGGCGTTTGGCCAGGTCGTTGGTGATGCCGCAGTACAGCGTACCGTCGGCGCAGCGCAGCAGGTAGCACACCCAGCCGCATTCGGACGGCGAAATCATGGCAATGGTTTACGTTTTTTCACGGCGCGTATTCTACGGCGTCGAGCCGATCGGCGCGCGCCCGTCCCTTTTCCACAATCGCCGTGAACGAATATGTGCAAACCCTGTGGATAACCGGACAAGTCCGCGCCGGAACAAGCGGATAGCGCAGGTGCGCGATTCTTGCGCAGGAGCATGCCGGCCGCCGTACTCAGAGCGACAGATCCGAAGCCGGAACCACGCGGTTGCGGCCGGCAAGCTTGGCCTTGTACAGCGCCTTGTCGGCGGCGTCGCACAGCGTGATGGCATTGCCGAAGTCGGCAACCTCGGCGATGCCGCAACTGAAGGACACCGAGAATTCCTCGCGCTCAGCCAGGTGGCGCAGCCGCGAGAAATCCTCGCGGATCGCGTCGAGAACTTCCGCGGCCGCCTCGCCGTCGGTGTTGCTGAGTATCACCGCGAACTCTTCCCCGCCGTATCGGCCGACGATGTCCGTTTCGCGCAGACGCTGCCTGAGCAGGCGCGAGAGGCTCTTGATCACCCGGTCGCCGACCGGGTGGCCGTAGGTGTCGTTCACTTCCTTGAAGTGGTCGATGTCTATCATCGCGAACGCAAGGGATTTCTGCTGGCGCTTCGCCTGCGCGACCTCGCGGGCGAGCTGCTCCTTGATCGCGGTGTGGTTCAGCAGCCCGGTCAGGCTGTCGCGCACCATCAGCGAACGCAACACGAGGGAGCGACGGATGCGGTGGCCGACAGCGGCGACCAGGTGCTGCGGCTCGACCGGCTTGGTCAGGAAGTCGTCGCCGCCCAGGCCCATCGCCGTCAGTTGCTTGTCGAGGTCGCCCTCGGCGGACAGGAACACGATGGGGATGCCGACGAAGGCGTCCAGTTGCCGGATCACCCTGGCGACTTCCATGCCGCTGCATTCCGGCATGTAAAGATCGAGCAGGATCAGGTCGGGAACGAATTCGAGCAGCGACTCCATCACGAGGAACGGATCGTTGATCGCCTCGACCTCCATGCCGGCCTGCTCCAGGATCGCGGAGTAATAGGCGGTGATATGTTCCGAATCGTCCACGATCAGCACCCGGTACGACGCGGGCGGCAGGGTCGAGGTCAGCTCGTCGAGCTTGTCGATCAGCGCGCCGATATTCACCGGCTTGCCGAGGTACTGGATGCCTCCGGCGCGCACCGCCTCCAGCCTCGTCCTGAATTCGTCGTGCGACGTCACGAAGATCACCGGCACGGACTCCTCCCGCCCCCGCTGTATTTCCTGCATCGCATGGATGCCGCCCCAGTCGTCTTCCGGGAAGGTGATGTCGGTCAGCACGACCACGTCGGGATTGCTGCGCATCGCGAGGCGGAAATCGGACAGCGTGTGAAATACGCTCACCTCGTAGCCGAAATAGCTGAGCTGGATATTCAGCGACTCCGCCATCGCGGGGTCGTCGTCGACGACGTACACATGCCTGGTTCCGGGATGTTGCTGGCCGGCCCGGGCGATCTCGGCCAGTCCGGCCAGTTCCGGGACGTCCCGGTGCAGCGCGACTTGATGGAGCTCGCTCAGCAGCACCTGGACATGGACGCGTTGCGCCTCGTTCAGCGCGGTCTTCGGGCCGGCATACTGCCGCAGGACGGCTTCGAGGTTGCGCGCCACATCGCCCAGCATGGAAAAGCCGAAATTCTTCCCGGAACCCGACAGGGAATGCACCATGCGGTACAGGGACGCGTAGCGCTCCTCGTCCCAGCGGTCTCGCGGCAACCGCTTCCACAGCAGGTCGATCTGCCTGAGCGTCTCCGGCAACTGCGCGGCATAGGCGTCGCACAATCGCTTCAGTCTGGCCTGCTGTTCGTCGGACTCGCCCATCGCCGCCGCTCGCTTCTGCGCCGCACGGACGCGGGTCAGTTCACGCCGCCCGGCGCGCGATGGGGAAGGGATATGATCAACATGAGCGCCTCCTGTAGGAATGGCCCAGCGTGCGGCGACCATGCCGGATTTTCAATACCGGATACTGCGTATTATGCGGCTACGCTCGCCCCGGTACGGAGACCGCAGTCACCCGGCATACGCCTGCTTCAATTTCGCGATGTCGAGCTTCTTCATCTGTAGCATCGCTTCCATGACCCGCTGGGATTTTTCATAGTCCGGCGAACTGGCCATCTCGATCAGGATGACCGGGACGACCTGCCAGGAAACGCCATATTTGTCCTTGAGCCAGCCGCACTGCTGCGCATGCTCGTCCCCGCCCTCCGACAGCCTTGCCCAGTAATAATCCACCTCTTCCTGCGTTTTGCAATTCACCTGGAGCGAGATGGCCTCGTTGAACGTGAATACCGGGCCGCCGTTGAGCGCGGTGAACGCCTGCCCGTCGAGCTCGAACGAGATGGACATCACCGTTCCCGCCGGCCTGCCATGTATCTCATGCCCGGCTTCCCCATAACGGGCCATGTTCACGACGCGCGAGTTTCCGAAAATGGCGGTATAGAACGCGACGGCCTCCTCGGCCCGATCGTCGAACCACAGGCATGGCGCGATCTTCCCGACACTCCGCATGGCGACCTCCGGTTGCTGCATGACGAACGCCTTCAAGGACTGCAGATCGCGCTTGACCCACGCGGCATCCTCGTCGAATTTCGCATCGCTCATGTCCGGCTGCCGGAACAGGGTGAGCTGCACCTCTGCGCCGTCGCCGTTGCGGACGACTCTCATCGGAACATGGACAGTCCGGCCGTCGCCCGCATCGACATGATGATCCATGACGCCGTAGGCATTGTGTTCGGTGAACGCGATCCTGACTTCGCCCTCGGGGCCGACGGCTCTCCAGGCATCGCCATCCTGCGTGAGCGACGACTGGCTGAGGCCGGAAGCCCATTTCGGGAAATCCTCCGGCCGCCATATGGCTTCGTAGACTTCCTTCCAGTCGCGGTCGATCTGGATGCAGATCGTTCTTGATTCGGTCATGGGGTTCTCCTGTCCGACAGGTTCGGAACGCACGCGGGTTCGCAACCGTGATTACGCTACCCGCCGGATCAGAAAAGGACAATACCCCGAACGCCCCGGATACTCGCTACGGACCGCAGGCCGCCGACCCGCGCCTATTCGCCGTCCCGCGCAGGCGAGGCGACGCGCCGCAGCCACGCATAGCCCAGCAGCCCGAGCAGCAACAGCATCACCGCGGCGTTGCCGAGCCGCACGTAGGGCGTCGCCCCCTCGTAGCCCTGCGCCGTGCCGCGCAGCACGCCTTCCTCGTGCTGCGGCAGTTTCTGCAGCACCCTGCCGTCCGCGGCGATGATGGAAGTCACGCCGGTGTTGGTCGCGCGCAGCATCATGCGGCCGGTTTCCAGCGCGCGCAGCTGCGCAATCTGGTTGTGCTGCTCGGCGGCATGGGAGTCGCCATACCAGGCGTCGTTGGTGACGTTCACCAGCAGCGTCGCCTGCGGCAGCGCGCGAATGATCTCCTCGCCGAACACGTCCTCGTAGCAGATGTTCGCCGCGACGCGCTGGCCGGCGATTTCCAGCGGCGGCTGGCGCTCGCCGCCGCGCGCCAGGTCGCCCATCGGGATATGCAGCACGTCGTTGATCAGCGGCCCCAGCACGAAGCGCAGCGGAATGAATTCGCCGAACGGCACCAAGTGGTTCTTGCGGTAATGCTGCTCCTCGGCCGCGCCCAGCGTGAACACGCCGTTGTAGTAGCCGCCCTCGCCGCGCTCGAACGAGCCGATCAGCATGTCGCCCCCGTTCGCCTTCGCATGGTCGCGCAACGGTTCGATCAGGGCCGCCGGAATTTCCTCGCGCAGCAGCGGGATCGCCGTTTCAGGCAGCACGGTCAGGCGCGCCTCGCTAGACAGCGCAAGGCGGCGATAGGTCTCCAGCGTGGAGACCAGCGCGTCCCTGTCGAACTTGAATTCCTGCGCGATGTTGCCCTGCACCAGCGCCACCCCGAAAGGCTCGCCCTGCGGCTGGGTCCAGGGGATCGCGCGCAACGCAGCGCCGCCGCCCCATAACGCGAGCAGCACCGCCACGGCGATGCGTCCCTGCCGGTTCCAGCGCTCGCGCCACAGCGTCGCGAGCAACCCGGCGCTGACCGCCGCAGCCAGCGACACGCCGTACACGCCCAGCAGCGGCGCATAGCCCGCCAGCGGGCCGTCGCTGTGCGCGTAGCCCAGCGTCAGCCAGGGAAAGCCGGTAAAGAGCATGCCGCGCAGCCACTCGACCAGCACCCATGCCGCCGGCATCGCCACGCCCAGCGACACTTGCGCCGGGATGCGGAACGTCACAGCCGGACGCGGACGTTTATCCTCCTCCGGGCTGCGGAACCAGGCGAGATTCACATTCGGCAGGCGCGCCTGGGCGTAACCGGCCAGCGCGGGAAACAGCGCGAGGAAAGCCGCGAACAGCAGCGTCGCAGCCGCCGCCAGCGGCAGCGGCATGCCGCCGAAATCGTGCAGCGCGACGTAAATCCAGCCTGTGCCGGCGACGAACAGCCCGAGGCCGAACGCGTAGCCCAGCCTCCCCGCCGCGCGCGGCGTATCGGCCCCGGCCCACAGGTGGAACAGCAAGGCAAGCGCCAGCACCGGGATCGGGAACAGGCCGAACGGCGCGAAACCGGCCACGCAGGACAGGCCGGCGGCGAAGGCGACGAGCAGGGATTTCGGAGATGGCGACATCGAACGACGGATCACAAGACGGGCGGCAAGAATAACCGATTCCGTCCGGCGCGGCACTTGTGGTTAAATCGCGGCCCGAACCACCAAACCGCCCGCATCATGGAAAAAGTCCGCCTGTCCAAACGCATGTCCGAACTCGGCCTCTGCTCGCGCCGCGAAGCCGACGGCTACATCGAAAAAGGCTGGGTGCAGGTGGACGGCGAGACCGTCAGCGAACTCGGCAGCAAGGTCTACCCGCACCAGCAGATCACGCTGCGCAGCGCGGCGCAGACCACTCAGCAGCAGCGCGTGACCATATTGCTCAACAAGCCGGTCGGCTACGTGTCGGGACAGGCCGAGCACAACTACAAACCCGCAAGCACGCTGCTGGACGAATCCACCCACTGGCGCGAAGACCCGTCGCCGCTGCGTTTCCACCGCAGCCAGCTACTGGGCCTCGCCCCCGCCGGACGGCTGGACATCGACTCCACCGGCCTGCTGGTGCTGACCCAGGACGGCCGTGTCGCCAAACAGCTGATCGGCGAGAACTCGCCGGTGGACAAGGAATACCTGGTGCGCGTGCAAGGCCAGTTGAAAGACGGTGGCCTCGCGCAGCTCTGCCACGGGCTCAAGCTCGACGGCGAATATCTCAAGCCCGCGAAAGTGACCTGGCAAAACGAAGACCAATTGCGCTTCGTGCTGCGCGAAGGCAAGAAGCGCCAGATCCGCCGCATGTGCGAACTCGTGGGACTCAAGGTCACCGGCCTGAAGCGCATTCGCATCGGCCGCGTGAAGCTGGGGAATCTGCCGCTGGGGCAGTGGCGTTATCTGGGGGAGGACGAGCGGTTTTAGGAGCGAAGCCGACTCTGAGCCGAACGCCTTTTTGAAAGCCGGGCTGCCTCAGCCCTTCAAGTCGCCAGGATAAAACGCGGGAAACTCCGCCACAGGCACAGGGCGGCCGAACAAATATCCCTGGGCCTCGTCGCATCCGCATTCGTTCAAGAACGCGAGTTGCGCTTCCGTCTCGACGCCTTCGGCGATGACAAGCAATTGCAGCGTGTGTCCCAGCTGGATAATGGCCTTCACGATGGCGGCGCCATCGGCATTGCCCAGCATGTCCCGCACGAAGGACTGGTCGATTTTCAGCTTATCCACTGCCAGCTGCTTGAGGTATGACAGGCTGGAATATCCGGTGCCGAAGTCATCAATGGAGAGTTTCACCCCCATCGCCTTGAGGCGGTGCAGCGTTTCCAGCGTTGTGTCCAAATCCTGCAACAGGATGGATTCGGTCAATTCCAGCTCCAGGTGATGCGGCGGCAGGCCGGACTTTTCCAGGGCGGCGGATACCGTCTCCAGAACGTCGCCATGCTTGAATTGCAAGGCCGAGAGATTGACCGCGACGACAAAGTCGGATTGTCCGCCATCCAGCCAGATCCTGGCCTGGCAGCACGCCTCGTTCAGCACCCAGGCTCCGATCTGCACGATGTGCCCGCTCTGCTCCGCCAGAGGAATGAATCTGGCCGGAGGAATGAGGCCATCGACAGGATGTAGCCAGCGCACCAGCGCTTCGGCACCGATGATCCGGCCACTCGCGATATCGATCTGCGGCTGGTAGTAGACGACGAACTCCCGGTTCCTGACGGCCCCCAGCATTTGTCCGGTGAGCCGCATTTGCTCGAACGCGTCCTCGTTCATTTCGCGGGTGAAGAAGCGGTAAGTGTTGCGCCCCGCTTCCTTGGCACTGCCTACGGCGGTGTCGGCCCGCTTGAGCAAAGTGTCGAAATCGTTCCCGTCGTTCGGATACACGCCGATGCCGATGCTGAAGGAAATGTTCAGCGGATTGCCTTCTATGACGAGGGGTTCGAAAAACGCTTCGCGTATGCCGTTGGCTGCGGCGACTATCCTTGCGGGGTCATGGATATCCGTCAGCAGGATGACGAACTCGTCTCCGCTCAGGCGGCTGATCGTATCGGTCGGGGGAATGCACTGCCACAGCCGCTCGACCGCCATGAGCAGCATCTTGTCGCCGACCTCGTGCCCCAGGGTGTCGTTGACCTGTTTGAAATTGTCCAGATCGAGGCACAGCATCGCCACCAATGAGCGCTCGCTTTCGGCAATGCGGGCGGCATGCTCGAAACGGTCGCGCAGCAGCAGCCGATTGGGCAAATGGGTAAGCGCATCGAAATGGGCCAGGAAAGCGATCTTCTCCTTCGCCGCCGCATGCTCGACACGGGTGCGCAGCGTCGCGATGCCGTAGGCCAGGTCGTTGGCCAGCTCCTCCAGCAACTTCACTTCCTCGACGTTGAAAGCATCCACCTCGCGCGCATACATCATCAGCGCGCCCAGCACGACACCCTCGTTGACCAGCGGCAAGGCCACGCTGGACTGATAGCCGCGCTTGATGGCGGCTTCGCGCCATAGCGCCATTTTCGGATTGGTCAGCACGTTCTGGTTGACGCTCGTCATGCCGGTCCTGATCGCCGTGCCGGTCGGCCCCTGCCCTCGCTCGGTATCCGCCCAGGTGATGTTGAGCCCGTCCAGATAGCCGGCGTCATTGCCGAATTGCGCCACGGGGCGGACCGACCGGGCTTCGTCCTGCTCGGCATAAGCCACCCAGGCCATCAGATAACCGCCGCGCTCGACGCTCAGTCGGCAAATCTCCGTCAGGAGCTTGTATTCCTCCTCGGCATGGACCAGCGCCATGTTGCAATCGCTGAGAAGCTGCAGCGCGCGATTGAGTTTGCGCAAATCCCGCTCGCTCCGCCTCAGCTCCTCCGTCATGTTTTCCGCGATCGTCAAGGCGCGCGTCCGCGCCGTGACCAGCAGCCAGGCGACCAGCGCCAGCAACGCGCTTATGGTTCCGCCAGCGAGCGCCACCAGGTTGGCTCGCTGGTTCTTCAGGCGCGCATCGAATTCCGGAAGCGAACTGACGACCAGAGTCCATTGGCGCCCGAAAAGTGAGGCCGTCCTGATGCTGCGAAATTCGGCATTCCGCGTATCCGGAGAGGGGTTGGTGTTGAACATCAACTGGCGCTGATCCGGCGTCTCGCCGTCGTATATCTCAAGCGCCAGTCCCTCCTTGAGCTCGCCGAAGTGGCGCCCCAGTATCCCAGCCATCAGGTCGTTCATGCGGAATGGCGCATAGACCCAGCCGAGCAGATCCTCACTGCCTGCGCCTGTCGATTCTTGCGCTGCGGAGGAACGGTAAACCGGCAAATACATAAGAAATCCGGGCTGGGGTTGCTGATCGGTTTCCTGTAACAGTCTCACCTTGCCCGAAATGATCGCCTTGCGTTCATCCCTGGCCCGGGCCATCGCCGTGCGGCGAACCGGCTCGGAATACATGTCGAAACCGAAGGCTCGCTGATTGCGCCAGTCGAAAGGCTCCAGGTAGAGGATGGAGGTATAGATATCGCGCTGTCCGGCGGGACTTATGTCGTAACCCGGAAAACCCTGCGCACGGACTTGCGCAATGTGTTCCGCCTTGTCGCCGGGCAGCACCAGTTTGGCAAAACCTATGCCCTGGATTCCCGGATACTTGCCCTCGAGTCTCAGCGTGCGGATGTATGCGGCAAACGCCCGCCGCTCCACGAACCCCGACGCGGCAAACAGGCCGACCGCGCCGTCCAGCACCTGCTCGTAGTTGCGCATGCGCCGGTCGATATTCTGGAGAACCTCGTTGGCGCGGAAATTGAATTCGTCCTGCCTGAGCTGCCGATTGGAAACCCGGGCCTCGTTCTGCAGCGCATAGGTCAGCACCAGACCAGCCAGGAGAATGATCGCGGGGCTAAACTGAATAAAGGGGTAACGCGTTCTGTTCATCGAAATTAACCGGGAACGCCACGGCTGCTGCGCTCCCCATTCATGGATTCCCGCAGATAATATCAGAGCGCCGACGCGGCCCGTCGCGCGGGCCGATGGCGACTGCGGCTTCACCGCAGATCAGGCCCGGCTGGAAAGGATGCCGGCGGAAAAGCTCTAGGGAAGCGGGGCAGATACGACGACCGCCGGCCTGCGCTCGACCAGCAGCGAATACAGCCTGCGGCTGTCGGCGCGCAGCACGGTGAAGTCCAGTCCGCCGATGTGGAAGCGGTCTCCCCGCTTAGGCAACTTCCCGGCGGCCTTCAGCACCAGGCCGCCGACGGTGTCGCATTCCTCGTCGCTGAACTCCGCGCCCAGCGCCTCGTTGAAGTCGGCGATCTCGGTGTCGGCCTTCACGCGCCAGTTGCCCGAGCCGTCCGCGATAATGTTGTCCTCGTCCTCGTCGAAGTCGTATTCGTCCTCGATGTCGCCGACAATCTGTTCCAGCACGTCCTCGATGGTCACCATACCGGACACGCCGCCATACTCGTCGACCACCAGCGCGATGTGGTTGCGGTTGCTGCGGAAGTCTCGCAGCAGCACGTTCAGCCGCTTGGATTCTGGCACGAACACCGCCGGGCGCAGCATGTCGCGCACGTCGAACTCCTCGCCCGCGTAGTAGCGCAGCAGGTCCTTCGCCAGCAGGATGCCGATGATGTTGTCCTTGTCGCCGTCGATGACCGGGAAGCGCGAATGCGCGGTCTCGATCACGAAGGGAATAAACTGCTCGGGCGGCTCGCTGATGTCGATCACGTCCATCTGCGCGCGCGGGATCATCACTTCGCGTACCGGCCGCTCGGACACCTGCAGCACGCCCTCCATCATGGACAGCGCGTCGGCGTCCAGCAGGTTGTGTTCGTAGGCGGAGTGCAGCAAGCGGACGAGTTGCTCGCGGTCTTCTGGTTCGCGCAGCAGCAGCGCGGAAAGGCGTTCCAACAGGCTGGGTTTACTACTCTCGGGTGAGTCCATTTGGTGATTCAGGATTCCTGGTAAGGATCGGGGTAGCGCAATTCTAGCATCAGCCTGGTTTCCAGCGCTTCCATCTCGGCGGCATCGTCGTCGATTTCGTGATCGTAGCCCTGCAGATGCAGCAATGCGTGGATGGTCAGGTGCGCGTAGTGCGCGAGCAAATCCTTGCGCTGCTCGCTGGCCTCGCGCTCGACGACGGGCGCGCAGACGATCACGTCGCCGTACAAAGGCTCGTCGTCGAGCACGAAGGTCAGCACGTTGGTCGCGTAGTCCTTGCCGCGGTAGGCCCTGTTCAGCTCCCGCCCCTCGGCCTCGTCGACGACGCGCAGCGTCAGGCTGGCGTCGCGCTGCAAGGCCTTCTGCGCCCAGCGGCGGAACTGCGCGCGCGTGGGGACATCCTTCGCCTCGCTGGCATATTGCACTGCCAAGGAAAGTTTGGCGGGCGAAAGTTTATGCATTTTTTTGCTGTTCATAGCGTTCGTAGGCGGTGACGATCTTCTGCACCAGCGGATGGCGCACCACATCTTCGGCGAGGAATTCGCTGAAGGCGATGCCGCGCACCTCCTGCAGCACGGCGCGTGCCTCGACCAGCCCGCTCTTCTGCCCGCGTGCCAGGTCGATCTGCGTGACGTCGCCGGTGATCACGGCCTTGCTGCCGAAACCGATGCGGGTCAGGAACATTTTCATCTGCTCCGGCGTGGTGTTCTGCGCCTCGTCGAGGATGATGAAGGAATGATTCAGCGTGCGGCCGCGCATGTAGGCCAGCGGCGCAATCTCGATCACGCCGCGCTCGAAGGCCTTGACGACCTTCTCCACGCCCATCAGGTCGTACAGCGCGTCGTACAGCGGGCGCAAATAGGGATCGACCTTCTGCGCCAGGTCGCCGGGCAGGAAGCCCAGCTTCTCGCCAGCCTCGACTGCGGGGCGCACCAGCACCAGCCTGCGCACGTTCTCGCGCTGCAGCGCGTCCACCGCGCAGGCGACGGCGAGGTAGGTCTTGCCGGTGCCGGCCGGGCCGACGCCGAAGGTGATGTCGTGCTCCTGTATCGCCTGCAGGTAAGTATTCTGGCGCGGCGTGCGACCGCGCACCTCGGACTTGCGCGTCATCAGCAGCGGCACGAAATCGTCCGCCGGCTTCGGCTCCTCGCGCCATTTCATCGCCTCGATCAGGCCAAGCTGCAGGCGCTCCAGCGTGATGTCATCCTTCGCCTCGCGGTAGAAATCCTGCAGCACCTCGCGCGCCAGTTCGGCCTGCGCGCCCTGCACGCTGAAATGCTCGCCGCGCCGCGCGATGCCCACCTCCAGCGCGGTCTCGATCTGGCGCAGGTTCTCGTCCAGCGGACCGCACAGGTTCGCGAGCCGCTGGTTGTCCAGCGGTTCGAGCGCGAATTGGATAGTTGGCGTACTCATGGTTTCCACCCTCACCCTAGCCCCTCTCCATGGTGCGTGGTTGTTGCTGCTTCAGCAGCTTTACTACCACGGCCTCCCCCTTGCGGGGACAAGGGAGAGGGAATCAGCAATTCGCCCCGCAAGGTGTGCCGCACGACCTCGGTGATCTTCACGTCGACGAAGCGGCCGATCATGCCGGGTGAACCGCGGAAGTTCACCACGCGGTTGTTGCCGGTGCGCGCGGCCAGCTCGTTTACGTCCTTCTTCGACACGCCCTCGACCAGCACGCGCTGCACCGTGCCCAGCATGGCCTGGTTGACCTGTCGCTCCAGTTCGTCGATACGCGCCTGCAGGCGGGCCAGCCGCGCCGACTTCACCTCCGCCGGCGTATCGTCCCGCAATTCTGCTGCGGGCGTGCCGGGGCGCGGGCTGTAGACGAAGCTGAAGCTGACGTCGAAGCCGACGTCGTCGATCAGCTTCATCGTCGCCTCGAAATCCTGCTCGGTCTCGCCGGGAAAGCCGACAATGAAATCGGATGAGATGCAGATGTCGGGGCGCGCCGCGCGCAGCCGGCGCACGATGGACTTGTATTCCAGCGCCGTGTAGCCGCGCTTCATCGCCGCGAGGATGCGGTCCGAGCCGGACTGCACCGGCAGATGCAGATGGCTGACCAGCTTCGGGCTAGTCGCGTACAGATCGATCAGGCGTTGCGTCATCTCCTTGGGGTGCGAGGTGGTGTAGCGCAGGCGCTCCACGCCGTCCAGCGCTGCGAGCGCCTGCAGCAGGAAGGCGAAATCCACCGTATCGCCGTCGTCGGTTTCGCCGCAGTAGGCGTTCACATTCTGCCCGAGCAGGGTGATTTCCCTCACGCCCTGCGCAGTCAGTTCACGCACGTCGCGCATCACGTCCTCGAACGGGCGAGACACCTCCTCGCCCCGGGTATAGGGCACGACGCAGAAGGTGCAGTACTTGCTGCAGCCCTCCATGATCGCGACGAAGGCCGCGCCGGATGCCGTCTCCGCAGCCGGCAGGTGGTCGAACTTCTCGATCTCCGGGAAGCTGATGTCCACCTGCGGCAGCCCGGTGTCGCGCCGCGCCGCCAGCAGTTGCGGCAGGCGGTGCAAGGTCTGCGGGCCGAACACCACGTCCACATAAGGTGCTCGTTTGATAATGGTCTCGCCCTCCTGGCTGGCCACGCAGCCGCCGACGCCGATCAGCAGGTCGGGCCGCGCCTGTTTCAGCGTACGCACCCTGCCCAGATCGGAGAAGACTTTGTCCTCGGCCTTCTCCCGGATCGAGCAGGTGTTGAACAGGATGACGTCGGCCTCCTCCGGCTTGTCGGTCTGCTCCATGCCCTCGCAGGCGCGCAGCACATCGGCCATCTTGTCCGAGTCGTACTCGTTCATCTGGCAGCCGAAGGTCTTGATATAGAGTTTCTTGGTCATGGGGAAACGGTCAGAAAGGAACAATGCAACGGCCTGAAAATCCGAGCAAAAGAGTCGTGTAAGATTTTATCGAAAACGGCTTGCCGACACAAAGAATTGTGCTACGATTCGCCTCGCTTGTTTGTCGTTGTGTTCAACCTAAATCTCTCGGGAGGAGAAAATAATGTCGTTCATCGCAGATATCGCATCGATTGGCACCGCAATCTTCGCAGTAGGCTTTTCCCTGTGGATGCTGAAAGAACTGTTCAAGAGCTAATTCGCATCGCATAGTTCAAAAAACTCCAGCCCAGGCTGGAGTTTTTTGTTTTTGCGATCCATGCCGTCGCCCGGGAACTCCGAACGGGATATCATGTCCATACGCCAGTTTTTTCGATTCGGACACATGACGGGTCCGGGTCTACCCGATCCAACAACCAAGGAGAGCAACATGAAGTCTCGTTACCTGATCGCTGCTGCGGCTCTGGCCCTGTCCGCCACCGCATACGCAGCCGACAACGGCGAAGCCGCATTCAAGAAGAGCAGTTGCGGCGCCTGTCACCAGCTGGACAAGAAATCCGTCGGCCCGTCGCTGAAGGACATCTCCGCCAAATACGCCGGTGACAAGAGCGCACAGGCCAAGCTGGAAGCCAAGGTGCGCAACGGCGGCTCCGGCACTTTCGGCCCGATGCCGATGCCGGCCACGCCGAAGACCGTCGCCGACGCCGACATCAAGGCCATGGTGGCCTGGATCCTGACGCAAAAGTAAGCCTCTCCGCCCCCGGAAAAAGCCGACGCGAGTCGGCTTTTTTGTCGCCATTCAGATGAGTTGCAGGGCACATCGAAAACCGTAGAGAGCGGCTTGAGTGCAAGACGCACGGAACGCAGACAACCTGGTTGCGGCGAAGACTTTCCTTCAGGTTGGTCGAAGCCAAACCGGAACGTACATAAGTTTGCCGCTACGCGGCCCCGGATTTAGCACCGGCATCACATGGGCTATGCCCATATGAGCCTCACTGAAACCTTCCGGTTTTCGACAACAAAGTTGCGGTGGCGGCTAATGCGCGAAGCGCGTTATGCCAGAACCAAGACCGCGCAACGCAGCGAGCGGAAGGAGGGCTGCGTAGCAGCCGGGCACCCGCCGGCCTGCCCCTTGCGGGTGAATCGAGTCGCGCAGTAGGTTTACGATGCGCCCTGATATAATTCGCGCCAATTTTCGGCACATTCCAATGAATATCCTTTACGAAGAAGACGGCAGTTTCAAGGTCGGCAGCATCATGACCGACAACACCAGTTCCCTGCAGGTCGAGAGCCTGTCCGGCAAGCGCAGCAAGATCAAGGCTGCGAACGCGATGCTGCGCTTCGCCCAGCCCGGGCTGTCCGAATTCCTGCCGCAGGCGGAAAGTCTGGCCAACGACATCGACACCGAGTTTCTCTGGGAATGCTGCCCGCCGGATGAGTTCGGCTTCGAGCAGATCGCCGCGGAATATTACGGCCACCAGCCCAGCCCGCTGGAGGCGGCTGCGGCGCTGATACGGCTGCACGGCGCGCCGATCTACTTCCACAAGAAGGGCAAGGGACGCTATCGCGCCGCGCCCCCGGACGTGCTGAAAGCCGCTCTGGCCGGCGCGGAGAAGAAGCGCCAGCAACTCGCGCTGCAGGAACGCATGACCGCCCAGCTGACCGGGTTCGAGCTGCCGCCCGAGTTCGCCGACAAGCTGCAGCAACTGCTCTACAAGCCGGACCGCAACACGCTGGAAGCCAAGGCGCTGGAGGCCGCCTGCGCGGCGACCCACCTGTCGGCGGCTCACCTGCTGCACCGCTGCGGCGCGATCCTGTCAACGCACGACTACCACTACAAACGCTTCCTGTTCGAGCACTTCCCCAAGGGCACCGGCTTCCCGCCCGTGGAGCTCGCCACCTGGGCAGAACTGCCGCTGGCGACTGCTTCCGCCTTCAGCATCGACGACGCGACGACGACCGAGATCGACGACGCCTTCTCGGTGGAGAAGCTGCCGAACGGCAACTGGCGCATCGGCGTGCATATCGCAGCACCCGCGCTGGGACTGCCGCGCGGCTCCGACGGCGACAAGGTCGCGGCCGAACGCCTGTCCACGGTGTACATGCCGGGCAACAAGATCACCATGCTGCCGGACAGCGTCGTCGAAGCCTTCACGCTGTGCGCGGACCGGGTCTGCCCGGCGCTGTCGATGTACAACGAGGTGGACGCGGAAACGCTGGAGTTGCTGAACCATGAAAGCCGCGTCGAACGCGTCCACATCGCCGCGAACCTGCGCCACGACACGCTGGAGCCGCTGTTCAACGAACAGACGATCGCAGAGGGCAAGCTCGACTATCCTTGGGCGCCGGAACTGGCGTTGCTGTGGAAGCTGGCGCAGAAGCTGGAGGCGGGGCGCGGCAAGCCTTCCGACAACAGCACCCAGCAGGTCGATTACAACTTCCATGTCGAGCCCGATCCGTCCAGCGAGAACGCCCGGGTCACGATCACCAACCGTCGCCGCGGCTCGCCAATCGACAAGGTGGTTTCCGAGCTGATGATCCTGGTCAACAGCGAGTGGGGCAAGCACATCGCCGAGCACGGCTTCGTCGCGATCTACCGCACCCAGCAGAACGGCAAGGTGAAGATGAGCACCGTGGCCGCCCCGCACCAGGGGCTGGGCGTCGCGCAATACATGTGGTCGAGTTCGCCGCTGCGCCGCTATGTGGACCTGCTGAACCAGCGGCAGATCATCGCGATGCTCAAGGGGGACGATCCGGCCTATCCGAAGAACGACACTGAACTGTATGCGGCGATGCGCGACTTCGACACCATGTATGCCATCTATAACGACTTCCAGCGCCACATGGAGCGCTACTGGTGCCTGCGCTGGTTGCAACAGGAACAGACTGCCCTTGCTACGTGCAGCCCTCTTCTCAATCCTCTCCCGCAAGCGGGAGAGGAAGCAAACGAATCGCTGCGCGAGCTGATTGTTACTGCCACCGTGCTGCGCGAGAACCTGGTGAAGCTCGCCGACATCCCTCTGGTGTTCCGCGCCCCGTCGCTGCCCGAACTGCCGGCGAACACCCGCGTGCAACTGGCCGTGACCGGCATCGACCTGCTAGACGTCAACATCGAGACGCGCTACATCGCAACACTGGAGGAAGCCGCTTGATCGCAAGCCTGGGCACGCGCATATCGGCGGCGATGACCTTCTCGGTCGCGCTGCATGCCTTCGCGCTGTTCGGCATCGCGCTGGTGATGCCCGAACCCGCCAGCCTCGCCAACATGATGAAGCCGCTGCAGGTGGTGCTGGTCAACAGCAAATCCAGGACCCGGCCGGACCAGGCAGACGCGCTAGCCCAGGCCAACCTGGACGGCGGCGGCAACACCGCCGAGGACCGCCAGGCCAAGACCTCGCTGCCGACGATCAGCGACGACCAGCAGTTCACACCCGAGCAGGTCGCCCGGCGCGTCGCCGAACTTGAGCAGGAATCCCAGCGCCTGATGACACAGATGAAAGGCGACTACTCCGTCGTCCAACCGGCCCCGAAAAAGGAGCCAACCCGCGTGAGCAGCAGCGGCGAGGACCTGGTGCAACGCAGCCTGGAGATCGCCCGGCTGGAAGCGCAGATCAGCAAGAACATGGACACCTACCAGAAGCTGCCGCGCCGCAAGTTCATCGGCGCGCGCACCCAGGAATACCGCTTCGCCCAGTACATCGAGGACTGGCGCATCAAGGTCGAGCGCATCGGCAACCTGAACTACCCCGAGGAAGCGCGCCGCCGGCAAATCTACGGCAAGCTGCAACTCAGCGTCTCGATCAAGGCCGACGGCAGCCTGGAGAGCATCGAGGTGAGCCGGTCTTCCGGACAGCGCGTCCTCGACGCCGCGGCGATGCGCATCGTCAAGCTCGCCGCCCCCTATGCGCCGCTGCCGCCCGAGATCACCAAGGACACCGACATCCTGACCATCGTCCGCACCTGGACGTTCACCACAGCAGACCGGCTGGAAGGAGAATAATCATGGCCGACCCAATTCATACAGTCGACAAGTATGCCGTAATCGGCAACCCCATCTCGCACAGCAAATCGCCGCTGATCCATCACATGTTCGCCGAACAGACCGGGCAGGACTTGCGCTATGAAACCGTCGAAGCGCCGCTGGACGGTTTTGCCGCGACCGTCCATCGCCTGCGCGATGAGGGCTACAAGGGCTGTAACGTCACGGTGCCGTTCAAGTTCGAGGCCTACCAGTTGTGCGACGAACTGGGACAGCGCGCGCAGGATGCGAAGGCGGTCAACACCCTGATCTTCCGCGATGGGAGGATACTCGGCACCAACACCGACGGCCCCGGCCTGGTGCTGGACATCCAGCAGAATCTCGGCGTAGACATGATGTGGAAGGATGTGCTGCTGCTCGGCGCGGGCGGCGCGGCCGCCGGCGTGATGTGGCCGCTGTTCAACGCCGGCGTCAGCATCGAGGTCGCCAACCGCAACATGGAAAAGGCCCAGGCGCTGGTCAAGGAGTTCGAAGGTCCCTGTTCGGTGCGCACGCGCCGCTACGAGGACCTCCCGGGCCGCAGCTACGACATCGTCATCAACGCGACCTCCAGCGGGCTGCGCGACGAACTTCCGCCACTGCCGGAAGGCCTGTTCAAGCCGGGCGCGCTGGCCTACGACATGATGTACGGACGCGAGACGCCGTTCATGGCCTATGCCCGCCGGCATGGCGCGAGCATCGTCGCCGACGGACTGGGCATGCTGGTGGAACAGGCGGCCGTGGCCTTCGACCTGTGGCGCGGTGTGCGCCCGGACACCCGTCCCGTGCTCGAAAAGCTGCGCCGGGGATAATGCCATGAAAATGTTCCGCTACTGGAGCTGGCGCATCCTGCTCGCGCTGTTTGCGCTGGTGGTGCTGTATCAACTCTGGATCTTCATGCACATCGTGTGGTGGATCAAGTTCAATCCCTCGACCAGCTCGTTCATGGAAGACCGGCTGGAGGTGATGCAGGACAAGAACCCGGATGCCGAGCTGAAGCACAAGTGGGTGCCGTACGGGAAGATTTCCAACAACCTGAAGCGCGCGCTGATCGCGTCCGAGGACGCGAAGTTCGTCGATCACGAGGGCTTCGACTGGGAAGGCATACAGAAGGCCTACGAAAAGAACCTGAAGAAGGGCAGGATCGTCGCCGGCGGCTCGACGATCAGCCAGCAACTCGCCAAGAATCTGTTCCTGTCGACGAAGCGCACGCCCTGGCGCAAGGCCGAGGAGGCCGTCATCACGTTGATGCTGGAAACGGTAATGGACAAGCGCCGCATCTTCGAGATTTATCTCAACGTGATCGAATGGGGCGACGGCGTATTCGGCGCGGAGGCCGCCGCGCGCCATTACTACCGCACCAGCGCGGCGAGCCTGTCCGCCTACCAGGCGGCGAAACTCGCGGCAATGGTGCCCAACCCGCGCTACTACGACAGGCACCGCGAGGCGCGCGGGCTGATGCGCAAGACCGGCATCATCCTGGCGCGCATGCACTACGCGGAAATTCCCTAGGAATCCGGCACGCCGGCCCCTGCCCTGCATCGCATCGCCGCCATTCGCACGGCGATTCCTTTACAATAGCGCGCGAATTCAGGGGCACGCGCGATGAACGATACCAGCCACGAGAACCATCACACCGAAAACGTGCAGGAACACCTCAAGCAGGTGGAGGCGCTGCTGCGCAAGCACGCGCTGGTGGAAGAGGTCGCGCACAAGCAGGAACTGCCTCGTCAGGACAGGCATGCGCTGGTCGACACCCTGCTGCACAAGCAGCACCTGACCGAACTGCAGCGCAAGCTGGACGGCCTGCACCCGGCGGACATCGCCTACATCCTCGAAGCCTTGCCTATCGAGCAGCGCCTGCTGGTGTGGGACCTGGTCAAGTCGGAAAGCGACGGCGAAATCCTGATCGAGGTTTCCGACTCGGTGCGTGAATCGCTGATCGCGACGATGAACCGCGAGGAACTGCGTGCGGCGGCCGAACAGCTGGACGCCGACGAGATCGCCGACCTGGCGCCGGACCTGCCGCAGCACGTGATGCGCGACGTGTTCAAATCGCTGTCCATCGAGGAGCGAGAACACCTGCGGGCCGCGATGTCGTACCCGGAGGATTCGGTCGGCGCGCTGATGGATTTCAGCATGATCCATGTGCGCGAGGACGTCACGCTGGAAGTCGTGTCGCGCTACCTGCGCCGCTTCGACGAACTGCCGGACCACACCGACCAGATATTCGTCGTGGATCGCGACGACGTGTTCAAGGGCGTGCTGCCGATCAACCTGATCGTGGTCAACGAGCCGGAAACCATCGTCCACGACCTGATGCTGACCGACACCATCCAGCTGCATCCGGACGAGAAGGCGGACCATGCCGCGCAGGCATTCGAGCGCTATGACCTGGTTTCCGCGCCGGTGGTCGACGAGGACGGCAAGCTGGTGGGCCGCGTGACGGTGAACGTGGTGCTGGACTTCATCCGCGCGGAGTCCGAAAACGACCTCCTCGCACAGGCCGGCCTCCGCGAGGAGGAGGACATCTTCGCGTCGGTGTGGAAGTCGGCCCAGAACCGCTGGACCTGGCTGGCGCTGAACCTGTGCACCGCATTCTTCGCCTCGCGCGTGATCGGCGAATTCGAGGGGACCATCGAAAAATTCGTCGCGCTCGCGACGCTAATGCCCATCGTCGCCGGCATCGCCGGAAACTCGGCGAACCAGACCACCACCATCATCATCCGTTCGCTTGCGCTGGGACAGATCACACCGGCCAACGCAAAACGCCTGATGGTCAAGGAACTGGCGATCAGCGGCCTGAACGGGCTGGTGTGGGGCGGCATCGCGGGACTGTTCGCCTACTTCCTGTACCACAGCATTCCGCTCGGCATCGTGATGACCAGCGCGATGCTGCTCAACCTGTCAGTGGCGGCCATCGTCGGCATGGCGATACCGCTGACGATGCAGAAGCTGGGACGCGACCCGGCGATAGGCTCCAGCGTGATGATCACCGCGATCACCGACAGCGGCGGCTTCTTCATCTTCCTGGGATTGGCGACGATCTTCCTGATCTAGCAGGCACCTCGAAAAACCTACTGCGCGACATGAGTCACCCGCAAGGGGCAGGCCGGCGGGGCCCGGCTGCTGCGCCGCGGCGTTGCGCGGTCTTGGTTCTGGCATAACGCGCTTCGCGCATTAGCCGCCGCAACTTCGTTCCGGCTTCTGCGTTCCGTGCGCCTTGCACTCGAGCCGCTCGCTACGGTTCTTCGTAGGCACCAGAATATTCGATACACCTGAACAAAAGAAAACGCCCCATGCGGAACACGGGGCGTCTCGATAAAGCAGGCCTGCGGGGCTTCCGCCCCGCAAACATCCGGGTTATGCGCCCAGGATGCCCTTGCCGACTTTCTTCGCTGCCGGCTTCTTGGCGGCGGCCTTCTTTACTGCCGGCTTGGCTGCCGCTTTCTTGGCGACCGGCTTCTTCGCCGCGACCTTCTTCGCTGCCGGTTTGGCCGCTACCTTCTTGGCGACCGGCTTCTTCGCGACAACCTTCTTCGCCGCCGGTTTGGCTGCTACCTTCTTGGCGACCGGCTTCTTCGCGACAACCTTCTTCGCCGCCGGCTTGGCGGCTGCCTTCTTGGCGACCGGCTTCTTCGCGGCAACCTTCTTCGCCGCCGGTTTGGCTGCTACCTTCTTGGCGACCGGCTTCTTCGCGACAACCTTCTTCGCCGCCGGCTTGGCTGCTGCCTTCTTGGCGACCGGCTTCTTCGCGACAACCTTCTTCGCCGCCGGCTTGGCTGCTGCCTTCTTGGCTACTGTCTTCTTCGCTGCGGGCTTGGCTGCAACCTTCTTGGCCGCAGGCTTCTTCGCGACAACCTTCTTCGCTGCGGGCTTGGCTGCTGCCTTCTTGGCTACGGTCTTGACTGGGGCTTTTTTGGCTGCCGGTTTAGCTGCTGCTTTTTTCACGGCGGTTTTTGCTGCGGGGGTCGTTGCGGTTGTATCGGATGTTGCCATTTTCATTCTCCATAAAATTGGGGACATTCTCGCTACTCACATCACGCTCAAACGCCCTGTCCAATAAGCCGTAGACGTTTGCGGCATCGGCACTCTAGCCACGTTTAAAAAAACCTGCAACAAGTTTCGCGAAATGAATTTGCGGAAATTGCAACACTCACGCAAGCGTCCTCTCTCCCGCAAACAGCTGCGCGACGGTTTCCCGCTCGCGGATCAGGTGCACCGATGCGCCATCCACCATCACCTCCGCTGCGCGCGGACGCGTGTTGTAATTCGAGCTCATGCTCATCCCGTATGCACCCGCGGAAAGCACGGCCAGCAAGGCTTGCGGGGCGACATCCAGTTCTCGCGCGCGACCGATGAAGTCGCCCGTTTCGCAGATCGGACCAACCACATCGTAGGCCTGCACTGGATGGTTCTCGCGCCGCACCGGCAGGATTTCGTGGTACGCGTCGTACAGCGCGGGGCGCATCAGGTCGTTCATCGCCGCATCGACGATGGCGAAATTTTTTTCCTCGCCGTGCTTCAGGTATTCGATGCGCGTGAGCAATGCACCGGCGTTGCCGACCAGCACGCGCCCCGGTTCGAGGATCAGTTTCTCGCTACGCCCCTTGAGCGCATCCAGCAATGCGGCGACGTAATCCGCGATCGCGGGCGGCGTCTCGTCGTTGTAGCAAATGCCCAGACCGCCGCCCAGGTCGAGGTGCTCGAAGCGTATGCCTTCCGCCGCGAGCGCATCGGCCAGCGCCAGCACCTTCTCAACCGCGGCGATGAACGGGCTGACCTCGGTGAGTTGCGAGCCGATGTGGCAGTCCATGCCGGTGATGCGCAAATGCGGCAGGTCGCGCGCCCGGCGGTACAGTGCGACCGCCTCGTCGTAGGCGACGCCGAACTTGTTCTGCTTCAACCCGGTGGAGATGTAGGGATGCGTTTTCGCATCGACGTTGGGGTTCACGCGCAGGCTGACCGGCGCGACCTTGCCCATGCTGCCGGCGACCTCGTTCAGCCGGTCAAGCTCGGGGGCCGACTCGACGTTGAAGCACAGGATGCCCGCCTCCAGCGCCATGCGCATCTCATTGGCGCTCTTGCCGACGCCGGAGAACACCACCTTGCCCGCATCGCCGCCTGCCGCGATCACGCGCTGCAGCTCTCCCCCGGACACGATATCGAAACCCGCGCCGAGACGCGCGAACACGTTCAGGATGGCCAGGTTGGAGTTTGCCTTCACCGCGTAACAGACCAGGTGCTCGCGGCCCTGCAGCGCATCGGCGAACTGGCGGTAGCCTTCGGTCAGTGCGGCGCGCGAATAGACGTAACAGGGCGTGCCGAACTGTGCGGCGATGTCCGCCAGCGACACCTGCTCGACGCACAGCGCCTCGCCGCGATATTGGAAATGACTGTTCATGATTGTGTGCTCGTAAAGAAAATCGATTGTGTCGCAGCAAAAGACTGGGCGGCAGGAAGCTTGAGCGGCCCTTTCTTGCCGCAGCCTTGCAGCGACAGGACCAGAGCCGCGATAATGGCCAGCGTGATTTTCAGGCGCATGATGGTTCACCAGAGTATGGAAATTTAACCGGGCGGATTATAAGGGCGGAGCATGAACGAAAGCGAATTCAACCAACTGGCCGACGCCGCACTGGCGCGCATCGAGACGGCCGTCGATGACACCGACGCAGAATGCAACCGCAGCGGCAACGTGCTGGAGATCGAATTCGACGACGGCCAGAAGATCGTCGTCAACCGCCACGACATCAATCAAGAGATATGGGTCGCCGCGAAGTCCGGCGGCTTCCACTACGCCTGGCAGGACGGCGTCTGGCACAGCCGGCGCGACGGCAGCGAACTGTTCGGCAAGCTGGTCGAGCTGTTCGCCGCACAGGGCGAGGACATCGAGCTCTAACACACCCCCACTTCAGTTCGTCATTGCGAGACCCGCAGGCCCGCGGCAATCCATGCACTCAGCAACAATCTCTGGATTGCCGCGTCGGCTACGCCTCCTCGCAATGACTTCTTAACACAGCGCGATAGACTTCAACTCGCGTCGCAGCTTCGCGTAGTTCGGGCAGACACTCTTCACGACCTCCCAGAACGCCGCCGAGTGGTTCATCTCGCGCAGGTGCGCGAGCTCATGCACCACCACGTAATCGACCAGCTTCAGCGGCAGGCGAATCAGTTGCTCGTTGAGCCTTATCGTGCCGCGCGTGGAGCAACTGCCCCACTGGGTCTTCGCCGCCGACAGCTTGAGCATGCGCGGCGCGACCCCCATCAGCGGCGCGTAATGCGCGACGCGCTCGGCGAACAGCGGCGCGGCCTGCAGGCGGTACCAGTTCGACACCATCTGCTCGATATGCGCGGCATCGCCCTCGTCCGTGACGAACAGCCACAACTCCCTGCCGCGCTGCTGCGCGGGTGCGGGGAACAGGCTCTGCCGGATGCGCAGCGTCAGCTTCTCGCCGAGCAAGGGGATGGGCTCGCCGTCCGCCCAGCGCAGCGCCTCACGCTTGCGCGACTGCCAGCCATCCAGCTTCTCGACCACCCAGTGCGCCTTGTCCTGCAGCACGCTGTGCAGCCAGCTTTCCGACGCGCGCAGCGGCATGCTCACGGTCAGGCCGCGGTCGTCGATGCGCAGGCCGATGCTGCGGCGCTTGCCGCTGCGCTTGAGGGTGTATGTGATGTGTTTGCCGGCGAGGAGCGCGGCGCGCTGTTCTACGGCGGGAGGGGAGACCAGGTTGCGCAGGCGCTTGAACATCTAGTGCGCCAACTCCTGTATTTCGTTCTCGATCCACGCCTCGACCTCCGCGTTGATCTCGTCGGCCTTGCGACCCTGCGTGGCGATGGGCCTGCCTATGCTCATCGTCACGACGCCCGGATGCTTGCTGAACGCATTGCGTCCCCACAGGCGTCCGGCATTGTGCGCCACCGGCACCACCGGCGTGCCGGTGGAAGCCGCCAGCATCGCGCCGCCGATCTTGTATTTGCCGCGTTTGCCGTAAGGCACGCGCGTGCCCTCCGGGAATATCACCACGCAGAAGCCCTGCGCCAGCCTGTCCCTGCCCTGCCTGAGCAACTGCTTCATCGCACCCTTGCCGTCGCTGCGGTCGATCGCGATCGGGCTGGTCATCGCCAAGCCCCAGCCGAAGAACGGCAGCCACAGCAGTTCGCGCTTCAGCACCCACACCTGCGGCGGAAAGATCACCTGCAAGGCCAGCGTCTCCCAGGCCGACTGGTGTTTGCACAACACGATGCAGGGTTCCTTGGGCAGGTTCTCCATGCCGCGCACCTCGTGGCTGATGCCGCACACCACGCGCAGCAGCCAGATCATCGTACGCGCGTAGGACGAGATCAGCCGGTAGCGGGTGACAGGCTTGAACGGGAAGGTGAATATCGCCAGCGTCGAGAAGATCGGCGTCAGGACAATTTGCAGCAGCAGGAAGAGCAGCGAACGCAGAACGGTCATTTGACCAACTCCGCGACCACCGCCGCGAGATCGGGACGCACGATGGTCTGCTCCGGCAGGTTGCCCGCCTCCTGAGTCTTCGTTCCCTTGCCGGTCAGCACCAGATAAGGCTGCGCGCCCAGCGCAGCCGCAGGCTGCAGGTCGCGCAACGAATCGCCGACCACCGGCACCCCGGTCAGGCTCACGCCGTAACGCGCCGCGATCTCCTCCAGCATGCCGGGCTTGGGCTTGCGGCAATTGCACTGGTGCTCGCTGGTGTGCGGGCAGAAGAACACCGCATCGATGCGCGCGCCGACCATTGCGCAGGCCTTGTGCATCTTGTCGTGGATCGCGTTCAGCATCGCCATGTCGAACAGTCCGCGCCCGATGCCGGACTGGTTGGTTGCGACGACCACGCGGTAGTCTGCCTGGTTCAGCCGCGCGATCGCCTCCAGGCTGCCGGGGATGGGCTTCCACTCCTCCGGGCTCTTGATGAACTGGTCGGAGTCGTAGTTGATGACGCCGTCGCGGTCGAGGATGACGAGGTTCATGAGTGGCTAGTGGATAGTAGTCAGTGGGAAGTGGCGCATATCATGCGGCGAGCTTGGAAAGATCGGCGATGCGGTTCATCGCGGCATGCAATTGCGCCAGCAACGCCAGACGGTTCGCGCGCAGCTTCTCGTCCTCGGCGTTCACCATCACGTTGTCGAAGAACGCATCGACCGGCTCGCGCAACGCGGCCAAAGATTGGAGCGAGGCGGTGTAGTCGCCCGCGGCAAAAGCGGCATCGGCCCTGGGCGCGATCACGGCCAGCGCCTGATACAGCGCCTGTTCCGCAAGCTCATGCAGGAACTCGACATCGACGCGATCGCCGACCGCACCCTCGACCTTTTTCAGGATGTTGCCGACGCGCTTGTTGGCGGCGGCGAGCGCGGCGGCTTCGGGCAACGCGGCGAAGGCGCGCACGGCTTCGAGTTGTTTCGGCACCAGATATATCTGCGTCGGATTCAGGCTCAGCACCGCATCGACTTCATTCGCGGTATAGCCTTGTTCGCGCATCGCACCACCAAGACGTTCCGACATGAACAACTCCAGATCGGCATGCGCCTGCCCCAGCAATCCTTGCGGGAAAGCTGCAAAGGCGATATTGACCAGGTCAAACTGACGAAGCGGCAACTGCTTCTCGACCAGCATCCGGATCACGCCCAGCGCATGGCGGCGCAGCGCAAACGGGTCCTTGTCCCCGGTCGGGATCTGGCCGATGCCGAACATGCCGGCCAGCGTCTCCAGCTTGTCCGCCAGCGCGACGCAGACGCCAACCATGTTGCGCGGCAACTCGTCGCCGGCGAAACGCGGCTTGTAGTGGTCCTCGATGGCGAAGGCGATGTCGTCGGACAGGCCGTCGTGCTGCGCATAGTAGCGGCCCATGATGCCCTGCAACTCGGGGAACTCGCCGACCATGTCGGTCAGCAGATCGGCCTTCGCCAGCAGCGCCGCCTGGTCGGCCTGCGCCGCCAGCGCATCGCCGCCAAGCTGCTGGCCGATCGCGCGCGCGATCGCCTGCACGCGCTGCACGCGCTCGCCCTGCGTGCCGAGCTTGTTGTGGTACACGACCTTCGACAGGCCGAGCACGCGCGCGTCCAGCGGCTTCTTGCGGTCCTGATCGAAAAAGAATTTCGCATCGGCCAGACGCGGGCGCACCACGCGTTCGTTGCCGCCGATCACGAGAGACGCATCCGCCGGACGGATGTTCGACACGATCAGGAACTTGTTGGTGAGCTTGCCGTTCGCATCCAGCAGCGGGAAATATTTCTGGTTCGCCTTCATCGTCAGGATCAGGCATTCCTGCGGTACTTCGAGGAACTCGGTCTCGAACTTTCCGAGCAGCACGTTGGGGCGCTCGACTAGCGCGGTCACCTCGTCCAGCAGCGCCTCATCATCGATGGGCTTCAACCCTTCCTTCGCGGCGGCGGCAGTCAGTTGCCTGACGATCTCGGCGCGGCGCGCGGCGAAGCTCGCGACGACTGCGCCTTCGGTTTCCAGTTGCTGCGCGTAGCCGTCGGCATCCTTCAACGTCACGGTCGCATGAGCGGCCTCGAAGCGGTGACCATGTGTCTCGCGTCCGGCGTTCAGGCCCAGCACGGAGACCGGCACGACATCCGCGCCGTACAGCGCGACCAGCCCGTGCGCCGGGCGCACGAAGTTCACGCTGCTCCAGCCGTCGGCCAGCTGGTAGCTCATCACCTTGGCGATGGGCAGCTTCGCGAGCGCGTCTTCCAGCGCCTTCTGCAATCCGTCCGCCAGCAATGCGCCCTTCGCGACGCTGTCGTAGAACAGCGCCTCGTTTTTGCCGTCCGGCGCGCGCTTCAGGTTCGGCACCGCCGACGCGTCCGCACCCAGTGCGGTCAGACGCTTCAGCAGCGCGGGCGTGGCATTACCCTCCGCATCCAGGCCTACGCTGACCGGCATCAGCTTCTGCGACACCGGCTTGTCGGCGGCCTGCGCCGCGACGTTCGCGACATGCACCGCGAGGCGGCGCGGCGATGCGAAGGACTCAACCGCCGCATCGGCAGCCGCCAGCCCCTGCGCCTTCAGGCTCGCGGACAGGGTCCCGGCGAAACTCTCGCCCAGCTTCTTCAGCGACTTCGGAGGCAGCTCCTCGACGAACAGTTCGACCAGCAGATTCTTCGTCGTCATGATTACGCAGCCTCCTTTTGCATCTTCGCCAGCACTTCCTCCGCCCACTCCTTCGGCGCCATCGGGAAGCCCAAGCGGGCGCGGCTGTCGTAATAGCTCTGCGCGACGCTGCGCGCGAGGTTGCGGATGCGGCCGATGTAGGCCGCGCGCTCGGTCACCGAGATCGCGCCGCGCGCGTCCAGCAGGTTGAAGCTGTGCGCCGCCTTCAACACCTGCTCATAGGCCGGCAGCGCGAGCTGCTGTTCCATCAGGTGCTTGGCCTGTTTTTCGTGTGCGGAAAAAGCGGTGAACAGGAACTCGGCGTCGGAATGCTCGAAGTTGTAGGTGGACTGCTCGACCTCGTTCTGGTGGAACACGTCGCCGTAGCTCACGCCCGGCGCATAGGTCAGGTCGTACACATTCTCCACGCCCTGCAAATACATCGCGAGACGCTCCAGGCCGTAGGTGATCTCGCCGGTGATCGGCTTGCAGTCGATGCCGCCGACCTGCTGGAAATAGGTGAACTGGGTCACTTCCATGCCGTTCAGCCAGACCTCCCAGCCCAGCCCCCACGCGCCCAGCGTCGGGTTCTCCCAGTCGTCCTCGACGAAGCGGATGTCGTTCTGCTTCAGGTCGAAGCCCAGCGCCTCCAGCGAGCCGAGATACAGGTCGAGGATGTTCGCCGGCGCGGGCTTCAGCACCACCTGGAACTGGTAGTAGTGCTGCAGCCGGTTCGGATTCTCGCCATAGCGCCCGTCCTTGGGGCGGCGCGAAGGCTGCACGTAGGCGGCCTTCCACGGCTCGGGGCCCAGCGCGCGCAGGAAGGTCGCGGTGTGCGAAGTGCCCGCGCCGACTTCCATGTCGTAGGGCTGCAGCAGCGTGCAACCCTGTTTGTCCCAGTATTCCTGCAGCTTCAGGATGATTTGCTGAAAACTCAGCCCTTGGCTGAGTTTCGGCGCAGACTCATGCCCGCTCGCGGGCGTGACGTCGGAGCCAAAATTCAGCCCCTGACCGTATTTCGGTGAAGACTCTTGCATGGTCGAATTCTTGAACGGTTTCAAAGTCGCGCATTTTACCGGTTTTCGTCCGTCGCCGCAGACCGAAAACCGCCGCCGATACGCCAAAAAGACGGCTTTCCACCGTTTTACTCAAGGTTGGACGGGTGCCGCCGATATAGCACTTGAAAGGAGAAACATCATGCTCAAAGTCTTTCTCACTCAGGATCCGCAGACACTGCGCGCACTCTACGACAACGAAGCGAAGTTGCTGGGCGTTTTCCAGTCGATGTGCGAAGCGCAGGAAACGCTGGGAGACATGTTGAACTTCTGCAGCATCCGCTACACGAGCTATACGGTTCACTAAACCGCAAGCTCCCGCGAACGCGATCCTCCGCCTAACTCAGGACAGGCCCGACCGGGACAGCCGATGCAGCAAAAAGTGCAGCCTCGGCTCAAACCGTTCTCTCCGGGCAAACTACCTTCCCGCCGTATTCGTTGATAATATGCCGCACGTCCCGTCCGCCGAGGCATGGGCGACACCATCGACGACACCATGAAAACCATCACCCTAGCCTTCACCGGCGCCTCCGGCCTGCCCTACGGCATGCGTTTGCTCGAATGCCTGCTCGCCGCCGGACAGCGCGTCCACCTCGTCTACTCGCAAGCCGCGCAGATCGTCGCCAAGCAAGAACTGGACTTCACCCTGCCCAGTCGCCCGCAGGACGCGGAGCAGATGTTCGCGGAGCGTTTCGGCCAGTTCAGCGGCAAACTGAAGGTATTCGGCATCCAGGACTGGTACGCCCCGATGGCCTCGGGCTCCAACCCCGGCGACGCAATGGTGGTCTGCCCCTGCACGATGGGCACGCTGGGCAAGATCGCCGGCGGCATCAGCGACGACCTGATCTGCCGCGCGGCGGACGTGATACTGAAGGAAAAGCGCACGCTGATCCTGGTGCCGCGCGAGATGCCTTTCTCCGCCATCCATCTGGAGAACATGCTCAAGCTGTCGCATGCCGGCGCGGTGATCATGCCGCCGAATCCCGGCTTCTATCATCATCCGCAGAGCGTGCAGGATATTGTGGATTTTGTTGTCGCGAGGATACTCGATCATCTCGGAGTCGAGCAGGAGTTGATGAAGAAGTGGGGCGAGTAACTCCAGACCGTTCGTCCTGAACTTGTCGAAGGATGGGCATAGCCCGCTGGTTTACTGTCGCCCCCCGACGGTTTTGATTTTGACTTTGATTGCAGATGTTCAGGCAATAAAACTCGCCACCGCCCCGCCATCGAATGGCCAACCGAGTTCGGCACCGTCGGCACGCCGCAACACCGGAATCCGCGTCCCGTATTTCTCCAGCAACGCATCGTCATCGGCAATGTCGACATGCTCGGCCTCGACGCCGGCCTCGCGCAAAATCTCCTCGGCCTGCTCGCACAGATGGCAGCAGGAAGTGCCGTAGAGAGTGATTCCGCTCATCCGTGGCGCAGGTTGACGATGGGCCAGCCGTGTCGTTCGGCATGGTCGCGCAGCGTGGCGTCGGGATTCGCGGCGACCGGGCGCTTGACCTTGAGCAGCAGCGGCAGGTCGTTCAGCGAGTCGCTGTAGAAGGTGCTGTCGGCGAAGCTGTCCAGCGTCCAGCCGCGTTCGGCCAGCCAGTTTTCCAGCCTGGCGATCTTGCCTTCGCGGAACGACGGGATGCCGGCAACGCGGCCGGTGAATTCGCCGTCCTTGTGTTCCGGGTCGGTCGCGATCAGGTGCTCGATGCCGAACTCGCGCGCGATGGGCGCAGTGACGAAGCTGTTGGTCGCGGTGATGATGATGCAAAGATCGCCCGCGGCCTTGTGCTTTGCCACCAGTTCGCGCGACTGCGAGGTAATCATGGGCTGCACCTTGTCGCGCATGAATTGCCGATGCCACTCGTCCAGCGTCTTGCGCGCGTGGCGCGACAGCGGTTTCAGCTGGAAGTCGAGGAATTCGTGGATGTCCAGCGTGCCCTGCTTGTACTGCTCGTAGAAATGCAGGTTCTTCGCCTCGAACAGTTCGCGGTCGAGCACGCCGATGGAAATCAGGAATTGCGACCACTCGAAGTCGCTGTCCCCGTCGAGCAGGGTGTTGTCCAGGTCAAACAGGGCCAGTTTCATTTCAGTATCCATTCATATCTTGTCGCGGGCAGGGTCCGTCCTACAGTTTCTGTTGCATCACTTCCTTCAGCAGCGGCACGGAAGGCGCGCGGTGCAGGCGCAGCGAGTGTTCGTCCAGCGCATCCAGCGTCGCCATCAGGCTGGGCAGGTCGCGGCGGCCGTGGCGCAACAGGTACTGGACGACTTCCGGCGGCAGCGCAAAGCCGCGCGACCGTGCATGCTGCGCCAGCGCCTGCGCCTTTTCCTCTTCGCTCAAGGCGTGAACCTGGTAGACCAGCCCCCAGCCGAGACGGGTGCGCAGGTCGTCGCGCAGGTTGAGGTGCAGCGGCGAAGCATTGCCGCTGACCAGCAGCAGCCCGCCGGCTTCGCGCATGCGGTTGTAGAGGTCGAACAGTTCGATCTGCGCCGCATTGTCCAGCAATTCGACGTCGTCCACCGCGACCAGGTCGGCAAGGCCGTCGATACGAGGTACCGCCGCGCGGGCATAGACCGCGCGCACGGACCGCGCGGCGTTCGCGCAGGCCTGCAGCAGATGGCTCTTGCCGCTGCCCTCGTCGCCCCACAGGTAGATGCTGCGTTCGCTGCCGCCGGCAAGCGCATGGCGCAGTGCCGAGAGCAGTTCGAGGTTGCTGCCTGCGACGAAAGTTTCCAGCGTGGGGGTGTTCCCCGGCGAGATGTCGAGCACAAGCTGGTTCATGGCGCGCGGTACATCTCGCTGTCCAGATAGGCAGCCTTCGCATGGCGCAGCCCGACCAGCAACATCGCCGCCAGCGGCAGCGCGAGCAGTATGCCGAAGAAGCCGAACAACTGCCCGAACGCCATCAGCGCGAACACCACCGCGAGCGGATGCAGGCCGATGCGGTCGCCGACAAGCCAGGGCGTGACCACCATGCCCTCGATCAACTGCCCGGCGACAAACGCGCCCCACACCGGCAGCAGGCCGGCCAGCGTACCGAACTGCATCGCGGCGGCGAGCGTCGCCAGCAAGAGGCCCATGATCATGCCGAGGTAAGGCACGAATACCAGCATGCCGGCGACGATGCCTATCGGCAGCGCGAATTCCAGCCCAACCAGCCACAGCGCGACGACGTAGAACGCGCTCATCAGCAGCATCACCGAAACCTGCCCGCGCAGAAATTCGGCGAGGATGGCGTCCACCTCGCCGGCGATCTCGCGTACCTTGGCGTGCCAGTGACGCGGCACGACGCCGTCGATGCGCGCGACGATGTCGTCCCAGTCGCGCAGCAGGTAGAACATCGCCAGCGGGATCAGCACCAGGTTGGCCAGCAGCGCGACCAGCGCGCTGCCGCCGCTGCCCAGCATCGGCAGCAGTTTGGCCGCCGCGCCGCCCGCCCCTTGCCAGTGCTCTTGCAGCATCTGCTTGACCGTCGCGCCGTCCCATTGCAGCTCGGCCCCGAACCACTGCTGCAGCAGCGGCAGGAAGCGCGCCCGCGCCGCCTCGACCCAGTCCGGCAGCCTAGCGACCAACAGGCCGATTTGCTTTTCCAGCAGCGGCAGCATGACGATCAGCAGCGACACGGAGAGCAGCAGCAGGCCCGCCATCACCAGCACCACCGCAAGAGTGCGCGGCAGCTTCCAGCCGCACAGGCGCTGCACCAGCGGGTTGCAGATGTAGGCGAGGATGCCTGCGGCGACGAATGGCGTCAGGATGGGGCCGAGCAGGTACAACAGCAGGGCGGCGACGGCAGCCACGGAAAGCCATTGCACGGCGGCGAAGCGGGACAGGGTCATTTCGGGTAAAATCCGCGCCAAAACGAACGCAGTGTTTTTTGAAAACGGGCTGCACTTTACCATTCCAGAAAGCGAGAACTCAACTTGAGCCAGACCGACTCCCTCTCCTACCGCGATGCCGGTGTAGACATCGACGCCGGCGACCAGCTGGTCGAGAACATCAAACCCTATGCCAAGCGCACCATGCGCCCCGAAGTGCTGTCCGGCATCGGCGGCTTCGGCGGTCTGGTCGAGATATCCAAGAAATTCAAGGAGCCGGTGCTGGTGTCCGGCACCGACGGCGTCGGAACCAAGCTGAAACTCGCCTTCGAACTCAACCGTCACGACACGGTCGGCATCGACCTGGTTGCGATGAGCGTGAACGACATCCTGGTGCAGGGCGCGGAGCCGCTGTTCTTCCTCGACTACTTCGCCTGCGGCAAGCTGGACGTGCCGAACGCGACCGACGTCATCAAGGGCATCGCCAAGGGCTGCGAGGATTCCGGCTGCGCGCTGATCGGCGGCGAGACCGCCGAGATGCCCGGCATGTACCCGGAGGGCGAATACGACCTGGCCGGCTTCGCGGTCGGCGTGGTGGAGAAGAGCAAGATCATCACCGGCGCGACCATCAAGGCCGGCGACGTGGTGCTGGGCCTGGCCTCCAACGGCGCGCATTCCAACGGCTACTCGCTGGTGCGCAAGATCATCGCCCGCAACAAGCCCGACCTGAACGCGAAGTTCGACGGCGAGCGCACGCTGGCCGACTGCATCATGGCGCCGACACGCCTGTACGTGAAGCCGCTGCTGAGCCTGATGCAGGCCGTCAACGTGAAGGGCATGGCGCACATCACCGGCGGCGGCATCACCGAAAACGTGCCGCGCGTATTGCCGTCCAGCGTCGTGGCAGACATCGACTCCGCAACCTGGCAAATGCCCAAGCTGTTCCGCTGGCTGCAGGAAGGCGGCAACGTCGAGGCGCAGGAAATGTTCCGCACCTTCAACTGCGGCATCGGCATGGTGGTGATCGTCGCGGCGGAAGATGCCGACGCCGCGATCAAACATCTGCAGGATGCCGGCGAGACCGTCTCGCGCATCGGCGCGATCCGGGCGCGCAACGGGGACGAGCACCAGACGCAGGTCAGGGAGTAGGCAGTGGGGAGTAGTAAGTGGTAAGTTGGGAAACCGCCTTCCTGCCCCCACTCGCCACTGACTACTCACCACTTACCCAGTCAAGAACATGAAAAACATCGTCATCCTGATCTCCGGCCGCGGCAGCAACATGCAGGCGCTGCTGGAAGCGAAGCTGCCCTGCCGCGTCGCGGCGGTGATCAGCAACAAGACGGATGCCGGCGGACTGGACATCGCAAGATCGCACGGCATTCCGACCGCGGTGGTGTCGCACCGCGACCATCCGGATCGCACCAGTTTCGATGCCGCGCTGGCCGGGGTCATCGACGGCTTCCAGCCCGACTTCGTGATCCTCGCCGGTTTCATGCGCATCCTGACCGCGGATTTCGTGAACCGCTACAAGGGCAGGCTGGTCAACATCCACCCCTCGCTGCTGCCCGCCTACGGCGGGCTGGACACCCACGAGCGTGCGCTCAAGGACGGCGTGAAGATCCACGGCTGCACGGTGCATTTCGTCACGCCAGACCTGGATCACGGCCCCATCATCATCCAGGCGGCCGTGCCAGTGCATTGCGACGACACGCCGCAGACGCTGGCAAAGCGCGTGCTGCACGAAGAGCATCGCATCTACCCGCAGGCCATCCGCTGGCTGTGCAGGCACCAGATTGAACTGAACGACGACGGGCGGGTCACACTCCGGCATCGCAAGCAAGTCGGGCTCGCCCTGATCTCGCCATCTCTGGAGTAATCCCGTGAAGAATCTGCCGCAATTCGTGTTCGCATGGCTTGCGCTGTGCGCATCCCTGACCGCGTCCGCCGCGCCGCCTGCAAACATCCACGCCGTCTATGACGTTTACATGGACAGCATCCAGGTCGGCAAGATCGAGGAGGACTACACCCGCGACGGCGACCGCTACACACTGACCAGCACCACGACGCCGGTCGGCCTGCTGGCGCTGTTCAAGCCGGAGAAGGTGTACGTCCGCAGCAGCGGGCTGGTCGGCGCGGGCGGCCTGCAGCCACTGCAGTTCAGCCACCGCAGGGAGAATGACGTCAGCAAGGACAGCAGCGCGGAGTTCGACTGGAAGAACGGCAAAATTGCGCTGACCCACCAGTCCCGGCGCGAAGTGCTCGCGCTGCCGCACGGGGCGCAGGACAGGCTCTCGGCGATGTACCAGTTCATGTTCCTGCCGCTGAAGGAAGGCGCGCTGGATTTCCCGATGACCAACGGCCACAAGCTGGACGATTACCGCTATGCGGTCACGCAAGGTCCCGTGCTCGACACGCCCGCCGGCAAATTCGACACGCTGTATCTGGACAGCCGGCCCAAAGCGGGCGAGCGCCGCACCGAGATCTGGCTGGCCGCGCAACACCACCATCTGCCTTGCAAGATGGTCATCACCGAGGCCGATGGCGACCGGCTGATCCAGGTGCTGAGTCAGATCATCGTCAAGCCGTGACCCTGGTTCCGCAGTCGCCCGTCGCACGCATCTCTCTGGCCATCGGCCTGTCTCTGCTGCTGCACGCCATCGCGATGTTCGCGCCGCTGATCGACTTGCCCAGAGCCGAAGTGCCGTTGCCGCCGCTGACCGCAAGACTGGAGCCGCTGCCGAAGATCGCCCCCGTTCCGCCGAAGCAGCCCCGCCCCAAGCGCACCGAAGCGAAACCGCTAGACACGCGACCGGAAGCCCCTCAGGGGATAACAGCGGAGGAAGAGGCGCCGCAGATCGACGAAGAGCCGCAGCCTCCCGCAGATGAAACGGAGGTGACTCAATCAGAGTCTGCCGAGGAAGTGCCGGCCAAACCCGTGCTGCCCAAGCACGCACGGCTGACCTTCTCCGCCTATCAGGGCGATGGGGGAATGAAGCTGGGCGAAGCGATCCACCGTCTGGAGATCGAGCAGGGGCAATATGTGCTGGAGACGGTGACGCAGACCACCGGCCTGGCCAGCATCTTCAAGACCTATCTGCTGACCCAGACCAGCCGCGGGCTGGTCGATGCACAAGGACTCCGGCCACAGGCTTACCGCGAAGAGAAGAAGCTTGCGCGCGGCAATCAGAGCCTGAGTGCGACATTCGACTGGGAAGGCCGCAGGCTGCTTTTCTCGAACGGCGGCAATGCCGTGCTGCCGGAACAGGGACAGGACATCGTCAGCTTCCTCTATCAGTTGTCGCAATTGCCCATGTCCGGCCGGAACGTCCTGCCGCTGCATATCAGCAACGGCAAGAAACTGGAGTACTACGAACTGGAAGTCGGCGCGGAAGAGGAAATCGCGACGCCGCTGGGCAAGCTGCGCGCGCTGCCGCTGCGCAAGATCCACGCCAAGGGCGAGGAAGGGCTGGATGTCTGGCTGGGACTGGAATACCGATTGCTGCCGGTCAAGGTCCGGCAGATCGACCGAAGCGGCAAGACCGCCGGCGAGATGGTGATCTCGGAAATCCTGGTGTCTGACGAATGAAACGCGCCTTTAATCCCGCTCAGGGCTTCAACTCGTAGGGTTGGGCCGCGAAGGCCGGCTTCAGCAAACGCTCGTCCCTGCCGATATGCGCCGCCATCCAGTTCTTCAGCGAGTGCGAAAAGTGCTCGACCGCCCCCTCGGACCAGATGCCGTCCTTGGCATCCAGCTCGGTCCGCATATGCTCCAGTTCTTCCCGCAGGTAGCGATTCAGTTTCTTGTGGTTGTCGAAAGGCAGATCAATCGCCTGCGCCAGCCTTTCCTCGTTGGCGAAATGAATGCCCGCATAGATGACCAGCCGCTGGAACGCTTGCGACAACCCCGAGCCGTCGCCTGACCTGAGCGCGCTGTCCACTGCGGCTATCATGCCGATCAAATTCCTGTGCTCCGCATCCATCATTTGATTACCCACGCTCAGGCTATCCGACCATTGCAACTCCATCACGACCTCCGCAACCATCAAACGATGGGACCCACTCTAAGCTTCCCGCCCGAATAAACAATATGCCGAAATGCCTATATATTCCGGCCTATTCATTTCCTCCCGGATTTGTGCTCGGCCAGCCCCGCCAGCGTAACCCTGTTAAACTGCGCGCCTGCAACAAAGAGCCACTGCCATGCTGATCACCGAATACCGTCTAGACCTCGTTATCCAGGCGCTGCGCGCCACCCTTCCGCTGGCGCATCCCGCCGATGCCACGCTGCGCTATTTCTTTCAGGAAAACCGCATCGGTTCGAAGGAGCGGGCGCTGGTCGCCGAAACCGTGTTCGGCGTGCTGCGCCACCGCCTGTTGCTGGAACATGCCTGCGCCGTCAACGACGGACAAGCGACACCGCGCCGCATGGCGTTGGCGCACCTGGTGCGTTTCGGCGGCTACAACCTGCGCGAGATCGAACCGGTGCTCAAGCGCGACGAGAAGGAGTGGCTCGCAACGGTGAAGGGAGTGAAAGCGGAAGAACTGCCGCTGCCGGTACAGGCCGAACTCCCGGACTGGCTGGTCGAGAAGATGCGCGCGTCGTATTCCGACGCGGACATCCTGACCATCGGCCGCGCGATGCAACAGCCCGCGCCGCTGGACATCCGCGTCAACACCTTGCTCGCCAAGCGCGACGAGGTGCTGGAGCAGTTGCATGGGAAGAAGATCGAGGCGACCGCGACGCCCTACTCGCCCGTCGGCATCCGCCTGAAGGACAAGATCCCGCTGAACAAGGACGCGCTGTTCACCGAGGGCAAGGTCGAGGTGCAGGACGAGGGCAGCCAGTTGCTCGGCCTGCTGCTCGCGCCGAAACGCAACGACATGGTGGTGGACTTCTGCGCGGGTGCGGGCGGCAAGACGCTGATGCTCTCAGCGCTGATGAATTCGCAGGGCCGGCTGTATGCGATGGATGTCTCGGAGAAGCGCCTCGCCAACCTCAAGCCGCGCCTGAAGCGCTCGGGCGCTTCCAACATCCAGCCGATGCTGATCGCCCACGAGAACGACCTCAAGGTGAAGCGACTCGCCGGCAAGATCGACCGCGTGCTGGTGGATGCGCCATGCAGCGGCCTGGGCACGCTGCGCCGCAACCCGGACCTGAAATTCCGCCAGTCGCCCGGCAGCATCGAGGAACTCACGCAGAAGCAGGCCGCGATCCTCGCATCAAGCAGCCGATTGCTGAAAAAGGGCGGTCGGCTGGTATACGCGACCTGCAGCATCCTGCCGGAGGAAAACCAGCGCATCGTCGAGGCCTTCCTCGCCGCGCATCCGGACTTCGTGCTAAAGCCGGCCGGCGAGGTGCTGAAACAGCAGAAAATACCGCTGGAGATGGGCGACTGCCTTGAACTCCGCCCGCACCTGCACGGCACGGACGGTTTCTTCGCCGCGGTGCTGGAGCGGGTCTGATTAAAGGTTTACGCCGGGGATCTTGCTGAGATCCACTTCGTCTATCTGCTCCGGCGCGAGGAATTGCTTGGCGTAATCCAGGTAGACTTTCTCACGGATGAAAACATCGAACAGGTCCGGGTCGATGTGTCCGCTCTGCTTGAACTTGCCGAGTATCGTCAGCGACTCGGTCAGCGTCTTGCCTAACTTGTAGGGCCTGTCCTTCGCCGTCAGGGCCTCGAAAATGTCGGCGATGCCCATCACCCGGGCCTGCACCGACATCTGCTCGCGCACCAGTCCGCGCGGATAGCCCTTGCCATCCATGCGCTCGTGGTGGCCGCCGGCATATTCGGGCACGTTCTTCAAGTGTTTGGGCCACGGCAGCGATTCGAGCATCTTGATGGTGACCACGATGTGATGATTGATGATCTCGCGCTCTGCGGCGGTAAGCGTTCCGGCGCGTATGGTGAGATTCTCGACCTCGTCGTCGCTCAGGAAGGCAGACTCCTTCCCCTCCGCATCATGCCAGCGGTAGGCCGCGATTTTCCGCACGCGCCCGATGTCTTCATCCGACATTGCCTCGCCGCCGATATTGCAACGCCGCAGGAACGCGCGATCCGAATCCAGTTGCCCGATACGGGCCTCGTATGCGGCGCGGGTCATGCCGGCGTCCCCGCCCGCCGCCAGCGCGCGGAGCATGGCGATCTCCTCGTCCCGCTTGAGCACCTCGAAGCGGGTATCGATGAGATGGATGCGATCGAACAGGGTATGCAGCTTGGTCGCCTTGTCGACGACATGCACCGGCGTGGTGATCTTGCCGCAATCGTGGAGCAGGCCGGCAATCTTCAGCTCGCGCCTGTCCTTCTCGGTCATCACGAAGTCGCGCAGCGGCCCCTCGGCGGTTCGGTTGACCGCCTCGGCCAGCATCATCGTCAGCACCGGAACCCGCGCGCAGTGCCCCCCGGTATAGGGAGATTTGTCGTCGATTGCGGTGTTGATCAGCCTGATGAAGGCCTCGAACAGCTCTTCCAGTTGTCCGATCAGCCGGCGGTTGGTCAGCGCGATCGCCGCCTGGGAGGCCAGCGACTCCGCCAGTTGCTGGTCATCCTTGGAGAACGGGATGATCTCGCCGGTCCTCCTGTCGAGGGCGTTGATGAGCTGCAGCACGCCGATGACCTCGTCCTCGTGATTGCGCATCGGGACGGTAAGGAAGGACTTCGAGCGATAGCCGCTCTTCGCATCGAACCGCTTGGTTCCGGAGAAGTCGTAGCCTTCGGCGACATAGGCATCCGGGATATTGACGGTATCGCCGCTCAATGCCGCATGGCTCACCACCATAGAATGGATAGGTGTGCCCTCCTGATCGTACAGGTGGATGGGATAGAAGGTAATGGGCACCCCGCTGGTACCGCCCATCGCGATACCCAGCGAATCGGTGCGCATGATTTCGAAGCGCAGCTGCTGCTTGTCCGGTTCGAGCAGATACAGCGTGCCGGCATCGGCATGGGTGATCCGCTTGGCGGCCTCCAGTATCGTCTCCAGCAGACTGTTGATGTCGCGCTGCCTGGACAGCGCGATGCCGATCTCGTTAAGCTCCTTGAGTCGGCCCAGCAGGTGTCTGGTGGTAGTCATCTGCCCCTACTTGATGCAGACCGCGCGTATCTGGTGCATGTCGGTGATGCCCTGCAGCACCTTCTCCATGCCGTCCTGCTTCAGGGTATGCATGCCATCTTCCAGACAGATCGCCAGCAGTTCCGCGACCCGCGCATGCTCCTGTATCGCCTTCTTGACCGCATCCGAGCCAATCAGCAGCTCGTGCAAGCCGACACGGCCGCGATAGCCAGTACCGGTGCACTTGTCGCAGCCGACCGGCTCGTACAGCGTGAACTGTCCCTGCTCGTTCGCATACAGCTTGACCCACTCGGCATACAGCGCCTTGGTTGCCGCGACCGGGTCCTTCTTCCAGGCTTCCGTGTTCTTCAGTTCTTCGCTGTACTCGGCCAGCAAGGCCTTCATCTCGTCTGCGGTCGCAATATGCGGCTTCTTGCAGTCGCCGCACAAACGCTTGCCCAGACGCTGCGCGAGGATGCCCAGCAGCGCATCGGCAAAATTGAACGGGTCCATGCCCATATCCAATAGGCGGTTGATCGACTCGGGGGCGCTGTTGGTGTGCAGCGTCGCGAACACCAGGTGGCCGGTCAGCGAAGCCTCGATGCCGATCGACACGGTTTCCTTGTCGCGCATTTCGCCGACCATGATCACGTCAGGGTCGGCGCGCAGGAAGGCGCGCATCACGGTGGCGAAATCCAGCCCGGCCTTCTTGTTGATCTGCACTTGGCGCAGCCCTTTCTGGGTGATTTCCACCGGATCCTCCGCAGTCCATATCTTGGTGTCCGGCGTGTTGATGTACTTCAGGATGGAGTGCAGCGTAGTGGTCTTGCCGGAACCGGTCGGGCCGCACACGAAGAACAGGCCGTATGGCTTGCTGATCGTGGCCTTGATCAGTTCGTTGTTGCGCGCCGAGAAGCCCATCTTCTCCAGCGGCAGCGGCTCGCCGGACGCCAGGATACGCATCACCACGTCCTCGACTCCGCCTTGCGAGGGGATGGTCGCCACGCGGAGCTCGATGTCCAGCGGACCGAACTTCTTGAACTTGATCTTGCCGTCCTGCGGCTTGCGCTTCTCGGAAATGTCGAGGTCGCACATGATCTTCAGGCGGGTCACCAGTGCATTACGGTAAGTGGACGGCACTTCGATGTAATTCATCAGTGAACCGTCCTTGCGCACGCGGATCTGGGTCTTCATCTTGCCCGGTCCCGGTTCGATGTGGATGTCGGAAGCCCCCATGCGATAGGCATCGACGATGATCTTGTTGACCAGCTTGACCAGTTCGTTGTCGGCTGCGGCATTGACGTCTTCCTGACTGACGCCGCCCGACTCCTCGTCATCGCCGCCGAGGCTGGACAGCAGATCGTCCACCGACGAATCGTCCATCGCGAAGCCGCCGGTGCTGTCGGAGGCCCCTCCGCCATAGAACAGATCCAGCGTCTGCTTGAACTCGCGCTGCGAACAGACCTTGTATACCAACCTGTGCTTGGGAAAGATGTTGTTGACCACCCGCGAGGCCTGGATGCGCTCAGGATCGCTGGTCAGGATCAACAGGCCTTCCTGGGTCTCCTCGATCGGCAACCAGTGACTGCTCTCGATGTACTCGCGCTTCAGGTTCTTCAGCAGGTCTGATGGCTTGATGCGATCGGACTTGTAAGGCTCGTAGGGCACGCCGAAGAAACGCGACAGTGCCTGCCCCAGTTGCGGAATGCTGACCTGGAATTCGTCGATCAGCACCTCCTCGATGTCGATTCCCTTGCGCCTTGCGGTGCGGGTCGCCAGATCGAATTCGGCTGCCGACAGCACCGCGTCGGCGACCAGGTAATCGTACTTGGTCTTGACCGAGGTGCTCTGCTGGCGCTGGCGCAACGCGACCGCCATGGTCTGCGCCAATTCCTGCACGCCCTCCTCGACCAGCGCCGCGAACGGCACCCCCGCCTTGTTGTTGATGACCTGGATGACGCCGACCAGTTCGTTGGTGTTCGCCTCCAGGATGGGGGCGACCAGCATCTGTTTGGTGCGGTAGCCAGTGCGTTTGTCCACCTCCTGCAGGAAGCGCAGTTGGGGGCTGTATCCTGCCAGTTCCTTTTCGTCGTAGACATCCTTGATGTTGAGCAGTTTCTTGTGCATCGCGGCATAGCCGGCGACGCTCTGCTCGGCGATCGGCAGTTTCAGGTCCTTGAACGAGTTGAGGCCGGTCTTGACCTTGGATACCAGCGATATGTTGTCCTCGCCGACCACATAAATGGTCAGACGATCCGCGTTGAACAGCGTGCAGATGTCCTTGCTGACGTCCAGCATGATCTCGTCGATGTTGCTGGTCGCATGTATCTTGTTGGTGACGTGATTGAGGTTCTTGGTGAACTCGAGCTTGAGCCTCATCAATTCGTCTTTATCCATCCCGCTTCCGGCTTGTACATCCATACTCATACCGCTCCCTGTTATCGTTTGCTACTGCTGTTTCGATCTGGGCACCGACCACAGGCCGCCGTCCAGCACCTGGATGTCGTACCCTGCCTGCGCCAGGATGAAGGCGGCTGCAGCACTGCGCCGCCCGCTCTGGCAATAGGCGATGTATTTCTTGTCGCGGTCGAGCACGTCGATCGCGTTGCGCACATCGTTCAGCGGCAGGTTCATCGCACCCGGCAACCTGTCGTAACGATATTCCGACGGATGCCTGACATCTATCCATACCGCCCCCGTCGCTACCGCCTGCACCGCTTGCTCGTAGCCGATCCGGTGCAACAGCGGCTCCTGCATCAGCGCCATGAAATCCTGCCGCCCCAGACGCAACAGCACACCGTTGCTCTTCATCGTGATGGTCGCATTGCGCCTGGCGCCGGAAATCAGCGCCTCCTCGCCGAACACATCCCCGGCCTTCAGCTCGGCCAGCAATACCTCCACCCCGCCGACATGCCGCGTCACCTCGGCGCGCCCGCTGTCGATGAGGTAATAGTAGTCGCCCTCGTCTCCCTCGCGGATGATCACGTCGCCAGCCCACACGACCACGGCCTCGAACCGCTCCAGCAGCGCGCCGATGTTGGCCATGGGCACATGCGCCAGCGGCCCGTTGCGCAACTGTTCCGCATTGAACATCCGGGAGTTCAGCAAGTGCCTGACGCTGGGCTGCGCTCCGCTTTCCGCTTCCGCCGCATGGGCATTCGCCGGCGTATCGTGCCGCGCGATCTGGTCCAGCGTCACCATCCGGTCCAGCAGTTCGTCGTCGACGCGCAGCAGCTGGCTGTCGCGCAACGCCCTTGCGGCGGCAATGGCCGGCTGGCGCTTGCCCAAAGGATGTTTAGCCCATTCCGAGCTGGCGTTGACCACCACCCGGTTGCCATCCTGGTAATCCAGCTCGATCTCTCCGTCCACCAGGTAAACCGACTGCCCCTCCAGCCCGTGAGTGCGGAACGGATCATTGCCCTCCGGGACATTCTCGACCTGGCAATAGTCCAGCAACTCGCGCAACCGGGCCGGACCGAATGTGGAGATCGGTTCCAGTCCAGCCAACACCTTGACGTCAAGCGCGCGAGCCATCGCCGTTCTAGAACTCGAACTCCTGGTTGTTGAGCAGCATCACGGGACTGCGGGCATGCGCGGCCTTCTCGATCTGGCGCATCGTCAACTCGACCTCACCCGGCTTGAGATGCGTGATATAGACCTCAGCTCCCCCGCGATACTTCTGGAGTTCCTCCGCCAGCATGCTGGGGCAGAGGTGCTTGGACAGGATCGCCAACTCCCTCTCGTTGTCCGAAAAAGCCGTCTCGATGATCAGGTAGCGCAGATTGTCTATCCGGTTGACCACATCCCACAGCGCATCGTTGGTCGTCGTGTCCCCGCTGAAAACCAGACTGGCGTTGTCGCTCTCCAGATGGAAGCCGACAGCAGGAACGGTGTGCACCGCTTGGATCGGGGTGATACGCCGCCCCCCCAGGTCGGTCGTTTCGCCCACCGAGATCGTCCTAAAACGCAGGTAGGGCTTCTCCGCGTTCGGTATCCGGGTAAAGTCCGGCCACACCTTCCAGTTGAAAACATGCTCGCGCAGTATCGCCTGCGTCTCCGCCGTAGCATGGATCGTCAGCGGGTGGTCGCGCATGAAGCCGACGCTGTCGACCAGTAAGGGCACACAAGCGATATGATCCAGGTGGGAATGCGTGATGAACACATGGTCGATCACGCTCAGTTCGGTCAGGCTGAGTTCGTTCATTCCGGTTCCCGCATCGATCAACACGTCGTGATCGAGCAGGAAGGAGGTGGTGCGCAGGTTCCCACCGATTCCTCCGCTGCACCCCAATACTCTCAGCTTCATGTCCTGTTGGCCTCTGTCAACGAACTACTTGGTCTGGAACACGAACACGCCGTCCCAGTCATCAGCGGGCGGGTTGTTGCGGAAGTAGGTCACGCGTTCGGCATAGATGCGGTACAACGCGGTATCAGGAGACATGCGCTGCAGGTTCAGCAGCTGCAGTTCTGCCAGATCCCAGTCCTGCTTCCGGTACAAACGCCTGACCTCGTGGAACAATTCGACTTCGTCCCGCAAGGCCTTGTCCACTTCTCCGTTCAGGCCGATAGGCTCGTAGATCGCCACGGGCTTGTCCTTCCCCTTCACCCGCACATGGTCAAGCTCGCGATAGAGGAAGTCGGTGACGGTATTGCGAGTGTTTTCGCCGACGATGATGCCGACCCCGTATTGCTTGGTGATGCCTTCCAGGCGCGAGGCCAGGTTCACCGCGTCGCCCATCACGGTATACGCGACGCGCACCTCGGAACCCATGTTTCCGACGCTAACCCGGCCTGTATTGATGCCGACGCCGATATGGATCTCCGGCCAGCCGCGCGCCTTGAACTGCGGCTGCAAGGCCTTCAGCGTCGCCTGCATCTCGATGCCGGCCAGGATCGCATGCTTCGCATGGTCAGCATCGGGCAGCGGTGCCCCCCAGAAGGCCATGATGCAGTCGCCCATGTACTTGTCTATCGTGCCCCGGTGTCTGTATATGACGCGCGACAACGGCGTCAGGAACTCGTTCATCAGCAGGGTCAGCTCCTTGGGATCGAGTCCCTCGGAGATCGTGGTGAAACCGCGCACGTCCGAGAACAGAATGGTCATCTCGCGGCTGTCGCCTTCCATCGACACGCTTTCGGGATGCTCGGCCATCTCCTCGACCAGCTCGCCCGGCACATACTGGCCGAACAGTCCGGTGATCTGGCGCTTGGTGCGCGATTCGACGAAATAGCCGTAGGACATGTCCAGCGCGAAAATCAGCGCGATCATCATCAGGCTGTTCGCCATCGGCATAAGAATGTTGCCGTAATGCCAGGTCATCAGACTCAGTCCGGCGGTGGCCGCAAACATCAATGCCGATGCCAGAATCGCCTTGACCGGGCTGAGCGCCGGCAACAGCACGCTCAACGCGATGCCGATCAGCAGCAGCCATATCACCTCGGCCCCCTGCATGTAAGGCGGTCGCTCCTTCAGGTTCTGGTCGAGGATACCGGCGATCATGTTGGCATGCACTTCCACACCCGGGTAGACCTCGGCCACCGGCGTTGCGCGCATGTCCAGCAGGCCGGGCGCAGTGGTGCCGACCAGCACGATCTTGTCCTTCAGCAGTTCCGATGCAACCCTGTCGTGCAGCACATCGGCTATGGAAATGTAACGAAAACTTCCCATCCCGCCGCGGTAAGGCACGAGACTGGACACGTTCTCGTCCACCGGAATATGCAGCACGCCTGCCTGCGTATCCAGTTCCAACCACTCCAGTCCGCCGTAGCCGTCGCTATTCCCTTCGGCAAAACCCGGCTGCAGCGGGGGATTGCCCAACAGTCTGCGCACCATCGCCAGCGACAGCGACTCGTAATAGTCGCCGTTATATTCCGCCAGCATGGGAACGCGCCGCACCACGCCATCGCTGTCCACCAGCGGATTGAAATGGCCTGCCGCTACGGCGGCCTGCTGCAATTCGGGCAGGTTCGCACCGTATCCGTCCCAGGTGGTGAACATGATGGGCCGGCCATTGAAAGTGCCGGCCGGGAAACTCGGTGCGGGCAGCATGCCCGAAATATTCTTAGTGCCTTGAGTCAGGTAATAGCCGAGCACGACATTGCGGTTCGCGATCTTGCTGGCGAACAACTGGTCGTATTCGAGCTGGGGACGAATTTGCGCCAACGTGGAGTGGAAGGCGGCATCCTCTCTGAGCTGGTTCTGCCCAAGGCGCTGCAGCACCTTGAGCCCGGAACTCTCGTCCTTCTCGGCGAATACCACGTCGAAACCGACCACCGCCACGCCATGCCGGTCAAACAGCTTGTCCATCAGCTCGCCGAGGCGGTCCCGGCTCCATGGCCAGCGCCCTTCTTCCTTCAGGCTTTTTTCGTCGATGTCGAGGATGACGATGCGCTCGTCCACCGTCTGCGGCATGGTCAGGCGCAGGCGGTAGTCGTACAGGATGGACGAAATCCGGTCGACGAAACCGATATGGTAGAAATTGGCGGCATTGCCGACAAAGATCAGGACAATCAGCAGCCCCAGCCCGATCAAGATTGCGTTCTTCCTCACGCCATCCCCTTCATAAGTAGGCCTCCCGCTGCGCGTATTTCACATCGAGCGCACAGGGCCGGACGCGAACCCGGCGTCCCATCAGCCCTTGAAATAGAATTCCATTTTGATGCCCGCCAGTTCGATCATGTCGTGATCCTGCAACTGGTGCGGCTGGTCGCCCAGCGTCTGCCCGTTCACCGAAGGATGCGTGGCGCCCTCGACATGGGTAATGAAGATTCCGTGCGGCCTGCGTGTCAGCACTGCCACCTGTACCCCGGGCTTGCCCAGCGTGGTCAGGTTCTTCACCAGTTCCAGCTCCTTGCCCGCATTCGGCCCGGTCAGTACCTGCACCACGGCCTGGGGCATGGCGGGCTGGGCTGCGGGTTGGACCGGTTGCGCCGGCTGGACTGGCGGCGCAGCCGGAGTCGCTTCCGGCTGCGCGCCGAATCGTCCGGTCTTCTCCGCTTCGGACGTCATGCTGGGATTGACCTGCGTCCGGCTGAGCCCCGCATCGCCCGCGGCAGCCTCGGGACGAACCGGGGCGCGCAGCACCATGGTCTTCTCGAAATCGGCGGCGCTGGTCTGACTGACCTGGTCGTTGAGGTACTTCAGCTTGTATTTGCCTATCCCGATCAGGTCGTTGTTCTGCAGGAAATGCTTCTTGACCGCGACGCCGTTCACTTCCAGACCGTTGGTGCTATCCAGATCCTCGAGGAATGAATCGTGCAGGATGGTGACGATGGCCGCATGTTCGCCGCTGACGGCCAGGTTGTCGATGACGATGTCGTTGTGCGCCTTGCGCCCGATGGTCATGCGCTCCTTGTTCAGCGGATACTCCTTGATTACCACTCCGTCCATGCTGAGTATCAATTTTGCAGCCATAGTCGCGATCCTTTAATTATTTCCCAAACCAGTTGAGCAATTCTGCCAGCCATCCGCGCGGCACGGCAAACTCGCCCTTTACCTTAACCAACATCACCGAAACATTGTCACGGCCGCCGTTGTCGTTGGCCTGCTGGATCAGCTGTTCCGCCGCCAGGGGCAGGTTGCCCTGCATCGCATACAGCGTGGACTGGATGTCCTCGTCAGCCACCATGTCATTCAGACCATCCGAGCAGAGCAGGTAGATGTCGCCGACCTGCACCTCGTGCACATGTATCTCCGGTATCACCTCCGCGTCTATTCCGACCGCGCGCGTGACCAGATTCTTGTTCCTTGACTGGCGGGCATCCTCGACGCTGATCATGCCGCTGTCGATCTGTTCCTGCAGCAACGAATGGTCGCGGGTGATCGTCTCCAACACGCCGTCGCGCAGGCGGTACATCCGCGAGTCGCCGACATGGCCGACCACCACGCTGTTGTCGTAGAACAGGGCGGCGACAATGGTCGTGCCCATGCCTGAATATTGCGGCTGGCTCTGCGCAGCCTGATAGATCGAGGTGTTCGCCTTGCGGATATTGTCGCGCAACAGCGAGACTCCCAGTTCATCTCCGCTCTCCTCGTCGCGCTCTACCGGACTGGTCTCCTGCAGGCGCTGGCAGATTTCGGTCGCGACAACCGAGACCGCGATGCCGCTGGCGACCTCGCCGGCGTTATATCCGCCCATGCCGTCGGCCAGCACCACCAGACCGCAGGCCGCATCGCTTGCCACGCTGTCCTCGTTGTGCGATCGCACCATGCCCGGATTGGTCAGGCTGGCGATTTCCAGCGCATCCTCAACTCTCATGTCTACCCCTGCAATTTCGAAGCGCACTGGCGCAAAGCCTCGGCCATCTCCGCGCCGCTGGCATAACGGCTCTCACTTTCCTTGGCCAGCGACTTGTCGATGATCGCCGCCAGGCACGGCGGGATATCCGCCCTGACGCTGCGAATATCGGTCGGCGCCTCGGCGGAGATGCGGTACATCAACTGCGCCATGGAATCTCCCTCGAACGGGAGCTTACCACAAGCCAGTTGGTACAAGCTGACCCCCAACGAGAACAGATCAGATCCCCCGCCGATCTTCTTGCCGGCCAGTTGTTCGGGCGACATGTAGGAGGGCGTGCCCAGCACCATGCCGGTCTTGGTCTTGGATGAGTCGGTGATACGTGCGATACCGAAATCGGTGACCTTGGGCGTATCCGTCTCGGGGTCGTACATGATGTTGGCCGGCTTGATGTCGCGGTGCACCACATGCTGCCTGTGCGCGTAGTCCAGCGCGTCGGCCACGCGGGCGATGATGCTCATTACCTTGGGCAGCGGCAGCAGATTGTCCGGCTTGGTATAGGGAATCAGATCCTTGCCCTTGAGGAATTCCATCGCGATATAGGCCAGGTCGTGCTCCTCTCCGGCATCGTAGATGGAAACAATGTTCGGATGGTTCAGGCGGCCCGCTGTCTCGGCCTCGCGGAAGAATCGCTCCTTGACGTCCTGCAACTCGTCCCCCTCGAACTCCTGCGATAGCGCCATGGTCTTGATCGCCACGACACGGCCGATCTTCGGATCCTTGCCCTGATACACCACGCCCATCGCGCCCTTGCCCAGTTCCTTCTCGATCTCGTAACGGCCCAGCATCGGCTTGGACATGCCTTCCTTGCCCAACGCCATCGTGCTGCTGGTGCTGGTACGACCGCCGGCGCCGCCCAGAATCACGGTTTCCGACATTTCTCTCGCCTGCGTCAGGCGCTGTTCGAGATCGCGGAACTTGGGATTGAATTCGGACATGTAGCGGAACACTGATTCCGCCTTGTTGAACTGGCGCTTGCGCTCGAAATCGAGGCCGAGGTTGTACAGCACCTCCATCAGGCTGTTGTCCATCGGCACCTTGCGGAACTTGTCGAACGCGATGTCCAGCTGCCCCTGCCCCTGGAATGCCAGCCCCAGCATGCGGTTGCTCTCCGCCGAGTCGGCGTCCGACTTCTGCTTGCCCTGCTCGGTCACCAGGAAGCGCTTGGTGGTCAGCAGAAGGTGGCCGACCAGCAACAGCGCCGCCGGCAGCATCAGCTGCAGCCACATCGCTTGCACCGTCATCAGCGCGAAATGCGCGCCCAGCAACGACGCAAGCAATCCGCCCGTGACCAGCGCGCCCACCGCAGCTCCCAGGCGGGGCAACAGCAGGATCAGGTACAGAGCCACCGCCAGGAATGCTCCCAACTCAGCCCAGAACGCCCAGCCCGGCACGACGAAGAAATCGCCCTGCAATATGCTGGACACCGAGTGCGCCAGCGTCACCACCGGCGCCATGCCGGACGAGACCGGCGTTACCTGCAGCGACCCGACGCCTGCGGCCGATGCGCCGATCAGCACGATCTTGTCGCGATACTTCTCCGCCGGTATCTTGCCGGTAAGCACGTCGTAGAAGGAGTCCACCGGGAATGCCGGCCGACCATCCGCATCCTTGTAAAAATAAGTGTGCATCTGCAACGCAGGATCGGTAGCGATGCGTTTACCGCCCAGTTGCACGCTCTCGCCAAGGTCGACCTGAATGTCCTCGGGCCCCAGGTTGAGACTCTTCGCAGCCAGCATCAGCGACAAGGAAGGATAGAGCTGGTCGTAATAGCCGACCACCAGCGGCTCGGTGCGCACCGCACCGTCGACATCGGGGTAACCGTTCAGGTGGCCGATGGCCAGCGCCTTGCCGCCCAATGCCGGAATGGGGGCGAGCACGCCGCGCGAAACCAGCGGATGCATACCCATGCCGTTATCGCGCACATTGCTCAGGCTGTTGCGCTGCACATAATCCGGCAGTGCGGCATCAGGCCTGCCCTGCGGCTCCCCCAGTTCGAAGAACATCGCCAGCAACACATCGTTCGCCCTGGCCATGCTGTCGCTGAGTTTCCTGTCGTTGTCGAGGTTATGCATCGCCTCGATCAGCAACTCGTCGAGAGGATCCATCGGAGCAGGCTCGGGGAGAGGCGTCTCGCCTCCCCCCTCCATTGCGCCGGCGGCGGCAACCATGCTGGCCGGTTCGCCGCTAGGTTCCTCCAGCAGCGCGGACTTGCCGAGCAATCCGGCGATCTTGTGGATATAGCCGAGGCCGGCATCGACCTGCGGCTCGAAGAAGAACGCGGTATGGCCGACCACCCTGGCATGGCCGGCTGCAAGAATATCCAGCATCTGTGCGTGTATTTCGCGCGGCCATGGCCAACGCCCCAGATTGGCGATGCTCTGGTCATCGATCGCGATCACCGCGACCTTGTCGCTGGGCGTGCGCGAGGAAGCCTGGACCCCGAGATCGTAGGCCTTGCGCTCCAGGCTCTGGATCAGGTCACTGCCGGCGCCGAGCAGGAATATCGACGCCACCGTCAAGCCTACGAACCAGTCTTTCTTCCAGAACTGCTTATCCATCGTCACTCCCTGACAATCGCCCGGAACGGGTCATCCGGCGGATATTAAAGCAATGCGCAAGAACCTACCACTTTGCATGCACTCATCTGCCTCACGGCAACGACGCACGGGCCGCCTATTTGACCAGCAGCACCGGGCAGGCCGCCAGGTGCAGCAGCTTGTGCACTACCGATCCCAGCAACAGCGCCTGCAGGCCGCCCTGCCCCTGACGCCCCATGACGATCTGGTCGACATGCTGCTCACCGGCATATTGCGCGATCGCCTCGGCTGGCGTGCCGACGCTGACGTGGTATTGATAAGAAAGGCCGGCTGCATCCAACGCTGCACGCGCGGAGTGTAGCGCCGCCATCCCTTGCTCACGGTAATAATCGTCTATGGTCTGCTGGTCGATGAACAGCTTTACGTTTCCGCTCGCCACATTCCATTGCACGTTCAGCAACAGCAGCTGCGGCATTTCCTTCAGCGCAGCGGCGTAGCCGATCGAATACTCCACTGCGCGAAGCGCATTGGCCGAGCCATCCACAGGTATCAGTATCTTCATCGTCACCCCCCTTGCGTCTTGTTGCTCGGAACCACCTCATCCACCAGATCGACCGCCCTGACGGCGACCGCCTTGCGCATCGCCAGCCACCAGCCCGTCGCCAGCACGAACACCGCACTCGTCACCGGAACCAGCCAGTGCAGGTAATGGCTCTCCTCGACCAACTGTTTGAATGCAGCCTCGGTCACCAACATCTCGCCCGCCACATAGCCCAGCAGCGCGCCACCACCATAGATGATGACCGGATAGCGGTCGATCAGCTTGAGGATGAATTGGCTGCTCCAGGCGATCATCGGGATGCTGACCAGCAGACCGAAAACCAGCAGCCACACATTACCGTGAGCCGCCGCCGCCACACCCAGCACGTTGTCCAGGCTCATCACGAAATCGGCGATGATGATGGTCTTGATCGCCCCCCATAGATGCGCCTCGGCTTTGACATTGCCCTCGCCGTGTTCCTCCTCTTCCGGCAGGATCAGCTTGATGCCGATCCACAGCAGCAACAACGCCCCGACCAGCTTCAGATAGGGCAACGCCAGCAGGCTCACCGCGAAGAATGTCAGCACCACGCGCAGGCCGATGGCGCCGCCCACTCCGAACAGGATGCCCTTTCGGCGCTGCGCCTCCGGCAGGTTGCGGCAGGCCAATGCGATCACCACCGCGTTGTCGCCCGACAGCAGCAGGTCGATCATGATGATCTTGGACACGTCCACCCAGAACTGGGCGGTCGACAACATTTCCAGCATCGTTTAACCCTTCAGCACTTTCTGCATCGTACGTCCCATCTCCGCCGGGTTGCGCGTGATATGGATGCCGCATTCCTCCATCACCGCCAGCTTTTCGTTCGCGCCGCCCTGGCCTCCGGAGATAATCGCGCCGGCATGGCCCATGCGCTTGCCTTCCGGAGCGGTCACGCCCGCGATGAAGCCGATCACCGGTTTCTTCATGTGCTGCTTGATCCAGCGCGCGCATTCTTCCTCGTCGCTGCCGCCGATCTCGCCCACCATGATCACCGCATCGGTGTCGGGATCGTCGTTGAACATGCGCATCACGTCGATGTGCTTGAGGCCGTTGATCGGGTCGCCGCCGATGCCCACGCAGGAAGACTGGCCGTAACCCAGCGCGGTGAGTTGCCCGACCGCCTCGTAGGTCAGCGTGCCGGAGCGCGACACCACGCCGATGCGCCCCTTCTTGTGGATGTGGCCGGGCATGATGCCGATCTTGATCTCGTCCGGCGTGATGATGCCAGGGCAATTCGGTCCGATCAGCAGGGTCTTCTTGCCCTGCATGCGATAACGCGTCTTGATCATGTCGTGCACCGGGATGCCCTCGGTGATGCAGATCACCAGGTCGAGGTCGGCATCAACCGCCTCGTCGATGGCCGCAGCCGCGCCTGCGGGCGGCACATAGATCACCGACACGGTAGCACCCGTCGCTTCCTTCGCATCGCGCACCGACGCATACACCGGTATGCCTTCGAACTGCTCGCCCGCCTTCTTCGGATTCACGCCCGCCACGAAACAGTTGGCGCCGTTCGCATAGGCCTTGCATTGCTGGGTATGGAACTGGCCGACCTTACCGGTCATGCCTTGCGTGATGACTCTGGTATCTTTGTTGATGAGGATGGACATGATTAACCTTTCGCGGCGGCGACGACTTTCTGCGCTGCATCCGCCATATCGTTGCCGGAAATGATGGGCAGCCCGGATTCCGCCAGGATCTTCTTGCCGAGTTCGACGTTGGTGCCCTCCAGACGCACCACCAGCGGAACGTTCAGCTGAACTTCGCGCGCCGCGGCGACCACGCCCTCGGCGATCACGTCGCACTTCATGATGCCGCCGAAGATGTTGACCAAAATTGCTTTCAGCGACGGGTTCTTCAGCATCAGCTTGAACGCCTCGGTGACCTTCTCCGTGGTGGCGCCGCCACCCACGTCCAGGAAGTTCGCCGGATTGCCGCCGTACAGCTTGATGATATCCATGGTCGCCATCGCCAGGCCCGCGCCGTTCACCAGGCAGCCGATGTCGCCGTCGAGCGAGATGTAGGACAGATCGAACTTCGAAGCCTCGATCTCTGCCGGATCCTCCTCGTCGAGGTCGCGCATTGCGACAAGCTCGGGATGGCGGTACAGCGCATTGGAATCGAAATTGAATTTCGCATCCAGTGCAACGACACTGTCATCCGCAGTCAGGATCAGCGGATTGATCTCGGCCAGCATCGCGTCCTTCTCGACGAAAGCGCGGTACAGGCCCTGCAACACCTTCACCGCATCGGCATTCGCTGTGTCGGGAATGCCGATGGCGCGTGCGACTTTTGCTGCATCTTCTGTACTCAGCCCCGCAACAGGATCGATGCGCACGGAATGGATCTTCTCCGGCGAATGCTTGGCCACCTCTTCGATCTCCATGCCACCTTCGCTGGATGCCAGCAGGGCAACGCGCTGCGAAGCGCGATCCACCACCATGCCGACGTAGAATTCCTTGACGATGGCCGCGCCTTCCTCAACCAGCAGGCGGCGCACCTTCTGACCTTCCGGACCGGTCTGATGCGTGACGAGCTGCATGCCGAGGATCTGCTGCGCAACGCCTTTCACTTCGTCCAGCGATTTCGCCACCTTGACGCCGCCGCCCTTGCCGCGTCCGCCCGCGTGGATTTGCGCCTTCACCACCCAGATGCTGCCACCCAGTTGCTGTGCCGCTGCGACGGCATCATCCACGCTGAAACATGCAATGCCGCGCGGCGTTGGCACGCCAAATTCGCGCAGGATTTCCTTACCTTGATATTCGTGAATTTTCATAATGAATTGGAGTCAATGAAGCGCGCGCCAGATCGGCGCGCGGTTTGCAATTTTACCGAAATATCCGTAGCTGCGCGTTGCAAACACCGGCCAAGCCCGGAGTACGGCAAATCAAACGGCAAACAAAAAGCCGGGAAAACCCGGCTTCTGTTTTTGCAGATTGATTACGCTTACTCGGCGTCAACCGCAGCGGCATCAGCCGGGCGATCCATCAACTCGACCAGCGCCATCGGCGCATTGTCGCCCTGACGGAAGCCGAACTTCAGGACGCGCAGGTAGCCGCCGTTACGGGATGCATAACGGGGTCCCAGCTCATCGAACAACTTGACCACCATTTCGCGATCGCGCAGGCGGGCAAACGCCAGGCGCTTGTTGGCCAGGCTAGGGTTCTTGCCCAGCGTCAGGATGGGTTCCGCGACGCGGCGCAGCTCCTTTGCCTTCGGCAGGGTGGTCTTGATGACTTCGTGGCGCAGCAGCGAAACGGTCATGTTGCGGAACATCGCCAGACGGTGGCTGCTGGTACGGTTGAGTTTTCTTAAGCCTAAACGGTGACGCATGATTTGCCTCTCTTGTTCTAATGCTGCACTGCGTTAAGCTGCAGTGACAGGCCAGTTTTCCAGCTTCATGCCCAGCGACAGACCGTGCTCGGCAAGAACCTGCTTGATTTCGTTCAGCGACTTGCGACCCAGGTTCGGGGTACGCAGCAGATCGTTCTCGGTGTACTGGATCAGGTCGCCGATGTAGTGAATGCTCTGCGCCTTCAGGCAGTTCGAAGAACGCGGGGTCAGTTCCAGATCGTCCACCGGGCGCAACAGGATAGGATCGACCTTGGGAGCCTGAACCTTCTCGACAACCGGTTCGGTTCCTTCCAGCGCCGCGAACACGGAGAACTGGTCAACCAGAATGCGCGCCGCGTTGCGGATAGCCTGCTCCGGATCGATCGCACCGTTGGTCTCGATATGCATCACAAGTTTGTCCAGGTCAGTGCGCTGCTCAACACGGGCGCTCTCTACGGCATAGCTGACACGATTGACTGGGCTGAACGAAGCGTCCAGCGCGATGTGACCCACGGCACGAGTCTCACCTGGCGTCTGGCGGGAAATCGCGGACACATAGCCGCGCCCTTGCTCAACCTTGATCTGCATATCCAGCTTGCCGCCGGCAGTCAGATGTGCGATCACGTGATCCGGGTTCACCACCTCGACATCGGCATTGCCGCTGATGTCTGCCGCCGTGACAACGCCCGGGCCTTCCTTCTTGACGGTCAGCACGACCTCGGGCACGTTGTGCAGGCGAAGCACAACTCCCTTCAGGTTCAGGAGGATATCGACAACATCTTCCTGAACGCCGTCGATGGTCGCATATTCATGCAGCACGCCGGCCATCTTCACCTCAGTCGGCGCGGCGCCGGACATTGAAGACAGCAGGATACGACGCAAGGCATTGCCCAGCGTGTGACCATAGCCGCGCTCGAAGGGCTCCATCACCACCTTAGCCTGGGTAGCGGAGATTTTCTGCACATCGATGATGCGAGGCTTCAAAAATTCATTCTTAGGCATACGCTACTCCGCGTGGATTACTTGGAATACAACTCAACCACGAGATGCTCGTTGATGGAAGCTGGCAGCTCGGAACGTTGCGGACGAGCCTTGAAAGTGCCCTTGAGACCCTTCGTATCCATCTCCAGCCACTCCGGGAAACCGCGCTGCTCGGCGGCCTCGACAGCAGCCTTGATGCGCAGTTGCGCCTTGGACTTCTCTGCAACTTCCACCACATCGCCGGGACGAACCTGGTAGGAAGGAATATTCACGCGCTTGCCGTTGACCAGAATGCCGTTGTGACGCACCACCTGACGCGCTTCGGCGCGGGACGCACCAAAGCCCATGCGGTAGGAAACATTGTCCAGACGGGATTCGAGATTCTGCAACAGGTTCTCGCCAGTGATGCCGCGCTGGGTTTCAGCAGCCTTGTAGGTAAGGCGGAACTGACGCTCCAGTACGCCATAAATGCGACGAACCTTCTGCTTCTCGCGCAACTGGCCGCCATACTCAGACAGACGGGTATTCTTCTTCTGGCCATGCTGACCAGGCGCATAAGCGCGACGCTCGACGGCGCACTTGTCGGTAAAACATTTCTCGCCCTTCAGAAACAGCTTTTCGCCTTCGCGGCGGCACTGACGGCATTTCGGATCCAGATTTCTAGCCAAGATTCACTCCCAATTAGATACGACGCTTTTTAGGCGGACGGCAGCCATTGTGCGGCACCGGGGTAATGTCGGAGATGCTGGTGATTTTGAAACCAGCCGCATTCAAGGCGCGCACGGCGGACTCGCGGCCAGGACCCGGCCCCTTGATGCGCACCTCGATATTCTTGACACCACACTCCTGCGCGGACTTGCCAGCCACTTCGGCTGCAACCTGGGCAGCAAAAGGCGTACTCTTGCGAGAACCCTTGAAACCCTGCGCACCGCTAGTGGACCAAGCCAGCGCGTTACCCTGACGATCGGTGATGGTGATGATGGTGTTGTTGAAAGACGCATGAACGTGCGCGACGCCTTCCGCGACATTCTTCTTGACCTTCTTGCGCACTTTCGTGCTTGGCTTAGCCATAATCTAATCCTCTAAAGCGTTATAGCAAACTTACTTCTTGGCGCCTGCAATCGCCTTGCGCGGCCCCTTGCGGGTACGGGCATTGGTGCGAGTGCGCTGGCCACGGCAGGGCAAACCACGACGATGACGCAGGCCGCGATAGCAACCCAGGTCCATCAGACGCTTGATGTTCATTGTCGTTTCGCGGCGCAAATCACCTTCAACCGTGAACTTGGCGACTTCATCGCGCAGCTTTTCAACCTCTGCGTCGGTCAGGTCCTTCATCTTGGTGGATGTGTTGATGCCCGCCGCAGCACAGATGTTCTGCGAACGAGTACGACCGATACCGTAGATTGCAGTCAAGGCAATCACAGCGTGTTGATGGTTGGGGATATTGACCCCTGCAATACGTGCCATGCAGCTACCCTATATTTTGAAAGACGAAAATTATATCACCCACAGGCTGCTTTATTCAATCAGCCCTGGCGTTGCTTGTGTCGCGGCTCCGTGCAGATTACGCGCACGATGCGGTTGCGACGGATGATCTTGCAGTTGCGGCAGATCTTCTTTACTGATGCTTGCACTCTCATTTGCTTCTCCTTACTCGCTCAACTATTTGGCGCGGAATACGATGCGCGCCTTGCTTAAATCGTACGGGGTCAGTTCGACCGTTACCTTGTCGCCCGGCAGGATGCGTATATAGTGCATGCGCATCTTCCCGGAAATATGACCTAGCACAACATGACCGTTTTCCAGCTTGATCCGGAATGTCGCGTTCGGCAACGACTCCTCGACCTCGCCCTGCATCTGAATCACATCTTCTTTAGCCATCTTGAATCTTCTTTTGGCTTCAGCGCGCCAAACCGCCCTTGAAATTCGCTTTCTTCAGCAAGCTCTCATACTGATGAGTCATCAGATAAGACTGAACTTGCGCCATGAAATCCATCGTCACCACAACCAGAATCAGCAGCGAGGTGCCGCCGAAATAGAACGGCACATTCCACTTCACCACCAAGAACTCCGGCAACAGGCATACCAAGGTGATATAAACCGCGCCCACCATGGTCAACCGCAGCATGATCTTTTCAACATAACGCGCAGTCTGGTCACCAGGACGGATACCCGGCAAAAATGCCCCGCTCTTCTTCAGGTTGTCTGCGGTCTCCTTGGGGCTGAACACCAGCGCCGTGTAGAAGAAGCAGAAGAACACAATCGCGGCCGCGTAAACCAGCACATAGATCGGCTGGCCAGGAGACAGCATATCGCTGACATCCTTCAACCAGGTCATGCCCTGACCACTACCAAACCAACCCGCGATGGTCGCCGGGAACAAGATGATGCTCGAAGCGAAGATCGGCGGGATCACACCGGCCATGTTCAGCTTCAGCGGCAGATGCGAGCTTTGCCCCGCATAGACCTTGTTTCCCACCTGGCGCTTGGCGTAATTCACCAGTATCTTGCGCTGGCCACGCTCCACGAACACCACCAATGCCGTCACCGCGATCGCACCGAAGAACAGCAACAGCACCAGCGGAACCGAGAATGCTCCGGTACGGGCCAGTTCCAGCGTACTTCCAATCGCGCTCGGCAAACCGGCGGCGATACCCGCGAAGATGATCAGCGAAATTCCGTTGCCCAAGCCGCGCTCCGTGATTTGCTCGCCAAGCCACATCAGGAACATCGTCCCGGTCACCAGCGTGATCACCGAAGTCAACTGGAACATTACCCCGGGATTCGGCACGAGTCCGGGCTGCGCCTGCAATGCAACCGAAATTCCGAAAGCCTGGAACAGGGCCAAAACCAGGGTCCCGTAACGGGTGTACTGGGTAATCTTCCGGCGCCCGGCCTCACCCTCTTTCTTCAACTGCTCGAGATGCGGCACGGCAATTGCCGCCAACTGCATGATGATCGATGCCGAGATATAAGGCATGATCCCCAAGGCAAAGATCGTAAACCGCTCCAGCGCGCCACCCGAGAACATGTTGAACATGCCCAGAATGCCATCCTTCTGCGACTTGAACAGGTCGGCCAATACGACCGGGTCGATACCCGGCACCGGGATATGCGCGCCAATACGGAAAACGATCAAGGCGCCCAACAGGAACCAGAGGCGACGCCCCAGATCGCCGTACTTGCCCTTAATTGCTCCGTTAGCGACAGTACTCACAAATTCGCCTTACTCAGCGAAGCTGCCGCCGGCAGCTTCGATTGCAGCACGCGCACCCTTGGTAGCCAGCAAGCCTTGCAGCTTGACCGCACGAGTCAACTCGCCGCACAGGATGACCTTGGCAGACAGCGCATTCGCATGCACCACGCCGGCCTGCTTCAGCGCCAGCAGATCAATACTGTCAACCGGCATCTTCTGCAGGTCGGACAGACGCACCTGGGCGGTGTCATTGCGCGTCATGGAAACAAAACCGCGCTTCGGCAAACGACGCTGCAGCGGCATCTGACCGCCCTCGAAACCGACCTTGTGGAAACCACCGGCACGGGATTTCTGACCCTTGTGGCCACGACCGCAGGTCTTGCCCAGTCCGGAACCGATACCGCGTCCGACGCGGCGCTTTGCATGCTTAGCGCCTTGCGCTGGTTGGATGTTGTTGAGTTGCATGTTTATGCCTCGCACTTGACCAGGTAGAACACCTTGTTAATCATGCCGCGCACGCACGGAGTATCTTCGAGCTGCACGGTGTGGTTGATACGACGCAGACCCAGGCCGCGAATGGTGTCGCGATGGGACTTCTTGGTGCCGATCAGGCTCTTTACCTGCGTCACTTTGATCGTTTTGGCTTGTGTCATGATTTACCCCAGAATCTCGTCTACGCTCTTGCCGCGCTTGGCAGCGATTTCGGCCGGCGAATTCAGCGCTTTCAAACCATTCAAGGTAGCTCGCACCACGTTGTATGGATTGCTGGAACCGATGCACTTGGCCAGCACGTCGCGAACTCCAACCGCCTCGAACACGGCACGCATTGCGCCGCCTGCGATAATGCCGGTACCCTCGGAAGCCGGCTGCATCAGCACCTTGGCTGCGCCATGCTTGCCGACGACAGTGTGGTGCAGCGTACCGTTCTTCAGGCTCACCTTGACCATATTGCGACGCGCTTCATCCATTGCCTTCTGCACGGCAACCGGAACTTCCTTGGATTTGCCCTTGCCCATCGCCACGCGACCATCCCCATCACCAACCACGGTCAGTGCTGCGAAACCCATGATGCGACCACCCTTTACCACCTTGGTGACACGATTCACGGAGATCATCTTTTCGATCATGCCGTCGTCGCGCGCTTCCTGTTGCTGCATTTTTCCTTGCGGCTTAGCCATCACTCAACTCCAATTAGAACTGCAGACCGTGCTCACGCGCCGCTTCAGCCAGCGCCTTGACACGACCATGATATCGATTGCCGGAACGATCGAAAGCGACCTGGGTAATGCCAGCGCTCTTTGCCTTTTCGGCAATGCGCTGACCGACCAGCGCTGCAGCCGCCTTGTTGCCGCCATTCGCCAGATCCTTGCGAACATCCGCCTCCAGCGTGGAGGCGCTCGCCAGCACCTTGCCCCCGCAAGCAGAAATAACCTGCGCGTATATATGCAGATTGGTGCGATGAATTGCCAACCGTACGGTTTTCTGTTCAGCGATACGTGCACGGGTTTTGCGTGCCCTGCGCTGACGCGATTCTTTCTTGTTCAACATATCCGCCTCAATTATTTCTTCTTGGTTTCTTTCAGAACCACCACTTCGTCGCTATACCGGACGCCCTTGCCCTTGTAGGGCTCCGGCTCACGGAAAGCACGAATCTCGGCGGCAACCTGGCCGATGCGCTGCTTGTCAGCCCCCTTGAGGATGACTTCTGTCTGCGTCGGCGTCTCAACCTTCACGCCCGCCGGCATCTTGTAGACGACCGGATGCGAAAAGCCCAGCGACAGATTCAGGGAATCGCCGGCAGCCTGGGCGCGGTAGCCCACGCCGACCAGCGTCAGCTTGCGCTCGAAGCCCTTGCTCACGCCCTCGACCATGTTGGCGACAAGCGCGCGTACGGTACCCGACATCGCATTCGCCTGCTTGGAGTCGTTCTGCGCCTTGCACAACAGCTTGTCGCCATCGCGCTCCACGCTAACGTCGGCAGACAGGGCCTGCTTCAGGGTACCCAAGGGCCCCTTGATCGATATCTCACTTGCAGTCAAGGCCACTTCAACGCCGGCAGGGACTGCGATAGGATTCTTGGCAACTCTAGACATGCTCTACCTCACTACGCGACAACGCAGAGAACTTCGCCGCCAATACCATTGGCGCGAGCCTTGCGGTCGGTCATCAAACCCTTGGATGTGGAAACGATGGCGATACCCAGCCCGTTCATCACCTTGGGAATATCATTGGAACCCTTGTAGATACGCAGACCCGGACGACTAACACGCTGGATCTTTTCGATCACCGGACGGCCGCTGTAGTACTTCAGGCCGATTTCCAGAGTCGCCTTGCCACCCTCTGTGGAAACGACGCTGTAACCATCGATATAACCTTCTTCCTTCAAAACCTCAGCAATCGCCACCTTCAACTTGGAAGAAGGCATTGCGACAGTGGCTTTTTCCGCAAGCTGCGCATTGCGAACGCGCGTCAGCATATCGGAGATTGGATCACTCATACTCATTTAATTGCTCCTACCAGCTTGCCTTAACAACACCGGGAATCTCACCGCGCATCGCGAACTCACGAACCTTGATACGCCCCAAACCGAACTTCCTGAAAGTGCCGCGCGGACGACCAGTCAGCGCGCAACGATTGCGCAGGCGAACCGGACTTGCATTACGAGGCAGCGCCTGGAGCTTCAGGCGCGCTGCAGCGCGCTCCTCCTCACTCAAGCTCATGTTGGAAATCGTCGCCAGCAACTCGGCGCGCTTGGCCGCAAACTTCTCCACGGTGTCGCGACGCTTCTGCTCACGGTTAATCAGTGCCATCTTAGCCATTAGTATTCCCTCATTTCTTTAATGGGAGTTTGAAAGCCAGCAACAGCGCCTTGGCTTCCTCATCGGTCTTCGCCGTGGTGGTGATCGTGATATTCATGCCACGCAACGCGTCGACCTTCTCATATTCGATCTCCGGAAAAATGATCTGCTCCTTGACACCCATGTTGTAATTACCACGGCCATCGAAGGATTTTCCGGAAATTCCACGGAAATCTCGAATACGCGGAATCGCAACGGAAATCAGGCGATCCAGAAATTCATACATGCGCGCCTTGCGCAGCGTCACCTTGCAGCCAACCGGATAGCCGTCACGAATCTTGAAACCGGCAATCGATTTCTTCGCAAGGGTAACAACCGGCTTCTGGCCTGCAATCTTCTGCATGTCGCCTACTGCAAATTCCATCACTTTTTTGTCGGCAACCGCCTCGCCCACACCCATGTTGAGCGTGATCTTCTCGATGCGCGGCACCTCCATCACAGACTTGTAGCCGAACTGGGCCATCATGTCCTTGGCGACCTTGTCCTTGTAAAAATCATACAAACGAGCCATGCCTTACCCCTTAAGCGTCAATCATTTCGCCGCTGGACTTGAACACGCGCACCTTGCGCCCGTCCTCCAGCGTCTTGATCCCAACCCGGTCGCCCTTCTTGGCGGCTGCGTTGTAGATCGCCACGTTCGAGATATGGATAGGCAACTCCTTTTCCACAATCCCGCCGCTCAAACCCTTCACCGGATTCGGCTTCTGATGCTTTTTGACCTTGTTGACACCGCCAACCAGCAGATAGTCGCCCAGTACCTGCTGAACGCTACCGCGATTGCCCTTGTCCTTGCCGGCGATGACGATAACGTCATCATTCTTTTTGATCTTGCGCATGATTTTCCTCGACTCGATCCGTTATCTCTTACAGCACTTCCGGCGCCAGCGAAACGATCTTCATGAACTTCTCGGTACGCAACTCGCGCGTAACCGGCCCGAAGATACGCGTCCCGATCGGCTCAAGCTTGGCGTTCAGCAACACTGCAGCATTGCCGTCAAACTTGACCAGGGAGCCATCGGTACGACGAACGCCTTTGGCGGTGCGAACCACCACGGCATTGTAGACCTCGCCCTTCTTCACGCGACCGCGCGGGGCGGCATCCTTGATGCTGACCTTGATGACATCACCAACGGAAGCATAACGGCGCTTGGAACCGCCCAACACCTTGATGCACATAACTGAACGCGCGCCGGTATTGTCAGCCACATCCAAAACAGACTGCATTTGTATCATTATTTAATCTCCAACTTTTTCCGCCGCGGCGGCCAGTTTTGGAACCCGTTCGGGTTAGGTCGCCGCAAGCGGCGATGAAACGAAGCCGCGCATTATATTCGTCTTTTGAAAAGACGCAAGCGGAATTTTCCGGTTATGCCGCCACTTCCTTTTTGGTAACGCGCCACGCCTTGGTCTTGGCCAGGGGGCGGCACTCCTCGATCGTCACCACATCGCCAGCATGAAACTCGTTGGCTTCGTCGTGAGCATGGTACTTCTTGGAGACGCGGATGATCTTGCCCAGCAACGGATGCTTGACCTTGCGCTCAACCAGAACCGTTACGGTCTTGTCCATCTTGTCGCTGACCACAGTACCGGTCAGCGTACGCTTCAGTGTCTTTGCTTCGCTCATTTCTGGGCACCCTTCTCTTTCAATACAGTCTTCACGCGGGCGATGTCGCGACGCACTTTGCGCAGCTCGCTGGTATTGGTCATCTGCTGTGTTGCAACCTGCATGCGCAGGCCGAATTGGGCCTTGGTCAGGGACAGCAACTCTTGTTGCAGGTCTTCAGCAGACTTGGTCTTCAGTTCACTCGCCTTCATGTTATGCACCTACCTGTCTAACAACGAACGTGGTCGCGATCGGCAGTTTGGCGGAGGCAAGGCGGAAAGCCTCGCGCGCCAGCTCCTCAGCCACGCCATCCATTTCATACAGCATCTTGCCGGGCTGAATCTCGGCGACGTAGTACTCCGGATTGCCCTTGCCGTTACCCATACGTACTTCGGCGGGCTTCTTGGAGATGGGCTTGTCCGGGAATACGCGAATCCAGATACGGCCACCGCGCTTGATGTGACGCGTCATGGCGCGACGTGCGGCTTCGATCTGGCGCGCCGTCAAGCGACCACGCGCAACGGCCTTCAGACCGAATTCGCCGAAACTCACCTTGTTACCACGAGTGGCGAGACCGGTATTGCGGCCCTTTTGCTCCTTGCGGAATTTCCTTCTAGCTGGCTGTAGCATGCTTTGCTCCCGACTTTCTTACTTTTTTCTCCGGTTCAGCGGCGATCGGCGCAGCAGCATCCTGGCCAGTGACTTCGCCCTTGAACACCCATACCTTCACACCGATAATGCCGTAGGTGGTCTTCGCCTCGGAAGTGCCGTAATCAATATCGGCACGCAGTGTGTGCAAAGGTACGCGCCCCTCGCGATACCACTCGGTACGTGCGATCTCGATACCGTTCAGACGACCAGAACTCATGATCTTGATGCCCTGCGCACCCAGGCGCATCGCGTTCTGCATCGCACGCTTCATTGCACGGCGGAACATGATCCGCTTTTCGAGCTGGGCCGTGATGCTGTCGGCGATCAGCTGAGCATCAACCTCAGGCTTGCGCACCTCTTCGATTGCCAGGTCAACCGCCTGCAATCCCATGCGCTTGCGCAGCTCGGCACGCAAAGCCTCGATGTCTTCGCCCTTCTTGCCGATCACCATCCCCGGACGGGCGGTATAGATGGTCACCTTGGCGTTCTTTGCCGGGCGCTCGATCACGACCTTGGAAACACCGGCGGAAGCCAGCTTCTTTTTCAGGAACGCACGAACCTCGATATCCTTGTGCAGCAGATCAGCAAAATTGCCGCTGTTGGCATACCACTTGGAATCCCAGTTTTTGCGAACGCACAACCGGAAACCGGTTGGATGAATTTTCTGTCCCATGATTATCCTTTGCTCCCGACGCTGACCGTGATGTGGCAGGTTTGCTTCTCGATGCGATTGCCACGTCCCTTGGCGCGAGCCATGAATCGTTTCAGCGAAGCAGCCTTGTCAACATAGATGGTCGTCACTTTCAACTCGTCGATATCCGCACCGTCATTATGCTCGGCGTTCGCGATCGCGGACTCCAGGGCCTTCTTGATGATGCCAGCACCTTTCTTGGGGCTGAATGTGAGAATGTTCAGCGCTTGCGCAACCGGAAGACCGCGTATCTGGTCAGCAACCAGGCGCCCCTTCTGCGCGGAGAGATGAATATTCTTTGCTATTGCAGTAGTAGTTTTCATCTTGGCTCCTTATTTCTTCGCCTTCTTGTCGGCCGCATGCCCCTTGAAGGTGCGCGTCAGGGAAAACTCGCCCAACTTGTGCCCGACCATGTTCTCGTTGACAAACACCGGGATGTGCTGCTTGCCGTTGTGCACCGCGATCGTCAAGCCGACGAACTCAGGCAGAACGGTAGAGCGACGCGACCAGGTCTTAACCGGGCGCTTATCGTTGGTCGCACGCACTGCCTCAACCTTCTTCAGCAAGTGTGCGTCGACGAATGGACCTTTTTTGATGGAACGTGCCATATTTACCTACCCCTTAAACCTGAAAGCGACGGCGCACGATCATGCCGCTAGTGCGCTTGTTGCGACGAGTACGGAAGCCCTTGGCCGGAGTGCCCCACGGGCTGACCGGATGACGACCTGCTGCGGTCTTGCCCTCGCCACCGCCATGCGGGTGATCGACAGGATTCATCACCACGCCACGAACGGTCGGGCGCACACCGCGCCAGCGCATCGCACCGGCCTTGCCGATGGAACGCAGGCTGTGCTCGGAGTTGCCGACTTCGCCCAGGGTCGCCTTGCAATCGACATGAACCTTGCGGATCTCGCCGGAACGCAGACGCAACTGAGCGTAGCTGCCGTCACGCGCCAGCAACTGCACCGAAGTACCTGCGGAACGTGCGAGCTGAGCGCCCTTGCCTGGCATCATCTCAATGCAGTGTATCGTCGAACCGACCGGAATATTGCGCAGCGGCAGGGCATTGCCCGGCTTGATCGGCGCTTCGGAACCGCTCACCAGCATCGTACCGACGGTCACGCCCTTCGGGGCGATGATGTAACGGCGCTCGCCATCGACATAGCACAGCAACGCCAGATGAGCACTACGATTCGGGTCATACTCAAGACGCTCCACCTTGGCCGGCACGCCGTCCTTGTTGCGCTTGAAATCAACCAGGCGATAGTGCTGCTTATGGCCGCCGCCCATGTGGCGGGTGGTGATATGACCGTTGTTGTTGCGGCCCGCGGTCTTGCTCTTCTTCTCGACCAGCGAGGCAACCGGCCGGCCCTTGTGCAACTCCGGATTTACGACGCGCACAACAGCGCGCTGGCCGGGAGTCGTTGGTTTCAGTTTAATCAGTGCCATGATGGTTATCCTTGCTCGCTAGCAGCAAAATTGATTTCCTGACCGGAAGCCAGAGACACATATGCCTTCTTCCAGTTGTTGCGGCGGCCGACGTAACGCCCCATGCGCTTAACCTTGCCTTTGACGTTGGCAACTTGCACGCTGTCGACACTCACATTGAACATCATCTCAACCGCAGCCTTGATTTCCGGCTTGGTCGCATCGGAAACGACGCGAAAAATCACCTGCTCGTTCTTCTCGGCAACCTGCGTCGCCTTTTCGGAGATCTGAGGAGCGAGCAGAACCTTCATCAGACGCTCTTGACTGAATTGCTGGTTACTCATGCGAACATCTCCTCGATTTTAGCCACGGCGCCGCGGGTCACCACCACGCTGGGGAAACGCACCAGACTGACCGGATCCGCCTGATTGGCCTCCAGCACCAGCACGTTCGGCAGGTTGCGCGAAGACAGGTACAGATTCTCATCCAGCTTGTCGGTGATGATCAGCAGGCGACCATCCAGCCCCATGCCCTTGATTTTCTGCGCCAGCAACTTGGTCTTGGGCGCATCAACAACCATGTCGTCAACCACCACCAGACGATTCTCGCTGACGAGCTTGGAGAAGATCGACGCCAGGCCCGCCCGATACATCTTGCGATTGACCTTATGGGTGTAGTTCTCTTCGCCGGTATTCGGGAAGACCTTACCACCCCCGCGCCACAACGGGCTGGAAGCCATACCGGCACGAGCACGGCCGGTTCCCTTCTGGGCGAACGGCTTGTGAGTGGTCTTGGCGATTTCACTACGACCCTTCTGCTTGCTGCTGGCAGCTCGCGCATTGGCCATGTATGCCGTAACCAGCTGATGCACCAGATCTTCGTTGTACTCGCGACCGAAAAACTCATCAGACGCGCTCATGTTCGAAGCCGCCTGACCCTTATCGTTAATAACCTTGAGTTCCATTACGCACCTGCCTTAACTGCCGGACGGACAATGACGCTGCCGTTCTGGGCTCCGGGAACCGCGCCCTTGACCAGCAACAATTGACGCGCAACATCGACGCGGACGATCTCCAGATTCTGCACAGTCTTCTGCACATCGCCAAGATGGCCGGTCATGCGCTTGCCCGGGAAAACGCGCCCCGGATCCTGTGCCATACCAATGGAGCCCGGCACATTGTGGGACTTGGAGTTGCCGTGTGTTGCACGGCCCGATTTGAAGTTGTAACGCTTGATGGTGCCTGCGTAACCCTTACCCTTGGAGATGCCCGTCACATCCACGAGTTGGCCCGGCTGGAAAATCTCCACACTGATCGTGGATCCCGCCTGCAGCCCAGCCAGTTGATCAGGGGTTACGGTAAATTCCTTGAGTGCACTCCCCGCCTCCACACCCGCCTTGGCGTAGTGTCCGGCAGCCGCCTTGTTGACGCGACCGGGACGGCGAACACCGTATGCAACCTGCACAGCGGTATAGCCATCGGTATCCACGGATTTAACCTGAGTGACACGATTATTGGACACTTCCAGCACTGTCACCGGCAACGACGAACCGTCCTCGGTGAAAACGCGAGTCATGCCAATCTTGCGACCGACAAGTCCTAAGCTCATTTTATTTCCTCTTGTTAAGGGGCTAACTACAATTGGTCAGCCGATTCTTTTTACTGCCAGATACAACGATTACTGCAACTTGATTTCCACATCCACGCCAGCCGGAAGATCCAGCTTCATCAGAGCATCCACCGTTTTGTCGGTAGGATCGACGATATCCATCAGACGCAAATGGGTCCGAATCTCGAATTGATCACGCGAAGTCTTGTTCACATGCGGGGAGCGCAACACATCGAAACGCTCGATCTTGGTGGGCAACGGCACCGGGCCATTGACGACAGCACCAGTACGCTTCGCGGTATCCACGATCTGCGCTGCGGACTGATCAATCAAGCGATAGTCAAACGCCTTGAGGCGAATGCGGATTTTCTGACTTTGCATATTCTTCTCTTGCATTATGCGGCATTGCCGCTGGTTTAAAGAACGAAATCGCGAGGCCACGGCAGAAGCCGAGCCTCGCGAGGGCGCGCATTGTATCTTTACTCGATAATCTTTGCAACCACGCCGGCGCCGACGGTACGGCCGCCTTCGCGAATCGCGAAGCGCAGACCTTCTTCCATCGCGATCGGGGCGATC